>Ga0326726_10003730_pt1 | contig 13989 bp, 8 predicted proteins | sample MHFenrmetagenome_2_FD_207603 | JGI IMG/M metagenome (GOLD analysis project Ga0326726, IMG submission 207603) | Lab enriched peat soil microbial communities from Michigan Hollow, Ithaca, NY, United States - MHF15MN | ecosystem: Environmental > Terrestrial > Soil > Wetlands > Peat | place: USA... | reverse complement strand
AGTTTTGTTCCTGTAGAAGGAATTGAGAGAACAACACTTTCTTATCTGAATTCAAAAATTGTACAGGAAAAAATCCATCCGCATGCTATCATGCAGTTTAACGCGAGCCTTACGCGGCAACAGAGGGAAGAATTGAAAATCAGAGGTGTAACGCTCTTATCCTACGTCGGCGGAAATGCATGGTATGTTACTGTCTCGGACACGAATGCTTTGAGATTTTCCGATCGTGTGATCAAATCGAGGTTTCCGACTTTAAATCAAATCAGGTGGATTGGCAAGATAGCTCCTGTCGATAAGATCTCCTCTTTTTTTGAGACATACGGCCCTGGTGAATGGGCAAAGAACAGTGACGGCACTATCAGGATTTCAGTTGACTTCTTCGAGGATGTGACCAGGGAAGAAGCAAGGGCAATACTAAAAAAATATGGTGCGGCTATCGAGAGTGAACGTAACAGAAGGGTCAGCTTCTATATTACTGTCACACCAGGGGTAATAGATTCCATGGCAGGTGAAGACAAAGTAAAAAAAATAGATGCATACCCTGCTCCCAAGACCATGGATAATGATGGATCACGGGCAAGGACCCATACTGACCAGGTATTTAATCATGTAGCCAAAAGCGATGCCACTATCAACATAGAAGGGAATGGGGTGACTCTTGGAATCTGGGATGGAAATGAGGTGGATGATATGCACCGCGATCTTATGGGTCGGGTAATCTACGGTCAAAATCCCAGGACTAATGTCAATATTCAACATTCGACACATGTTGCCGGTACAATGGCCGGTAATGGAACCGTTAACAATAACCTGCAAGGGCATGCACCGCAGGCAACGAGTATTATAAGTTATGATTTTGACGGATCGGTACCTGATGAAATGGACGATGCCCTGGATAATTATGCAATATCTTCGATAAATAACTCCTGGGGGAGCATAATTGGCTGGTTTGTTAATCAGGCCAATTTATGGCAATTTAATAATAACCAATCCCAGTTCGGTGACTATACAGGGGAATCAGAAGATTTTGATGACCTGGTAAGACAAAGGAAGGTCAATATTATTTTCGCGGTTGGAAATGATAGAGATGATCCCAGCGGCGGCATTCAGACTCCGGCTCATCCGGCTGACTGGGATCAGGGATCGGGGAATAACGGGTACGCAACAATTGCTACTCCTTCAACCGCAAAAAATACAATATCGGTAGGTGCCATCAACGATGCAAACGGAGCAATGGCAGGCTTCAGTAACTGGGGTCCTACTGACGATGGCAGGATAAAGCCCGACATAGTTGCCCCTGGTGTAGGAATAGTGTCATGTGATAATGACGGCAATGATAACGCACCTAATGATATAAACAACACCTACATGGCGATGGACGGCACATCGATGGCAGCTCCGGCAGTCACAGGTATAACAGCTCTTCTTATAGAGACATACCGTGATGAGTATTTTAATAATATAAGCAGTACAGAGGTTCCACTACCGTCAACAATCAAGGCTCTGCTCATCAATTCAGCACATGACCTGGGAAATCCTGGCCCGGATTACCAGTTCGGGTGGGGGGAAGTTAATGCCGAAGCCGCTTATAATCTCCTGCGCAACAGGCTCCTGCTTGAATCGCAATTATACACAGGAGAGGAGGATGTTTTCCTGTGTAATGTTCCAGCCAATACAGATCAAATGAGAGTTACAATCTGCTGGGATGACTACAAGGGATCAAACCTAAAGAATGACCTTGATCTCACCCTTGAAGATCCGTCTGGCAATATTAATCAACCCTGGCTGCTGGATCCTTCAGCTGCAAACAGGACAAATAATGCAACAACCGGTACAGACAGGGTGAACAACGTTGAACAGGTAAGTGTGGCAAATCCTGCAGCAGGGCTGTGGAAAATAAAAATCAACGGCTATAATATAAATGAACCTGTTGCTAACCCATTCCAGAAATATTCCCTCGTTTCAGACTTTCCCTTCTATAAGGAAGAAAAAGTCAGTGTAGTTCAGACTATTGACCGGACCGGTAGCATGAGTCACAGGGACGATAGTTCATTACCTACTTATATGGAGTCAGCCAAAACAGCAGCACAGAACTTCTTAAGACTGATGCAAATTGGCGATGAGGCAGGAGTAATTTCCTTTGATGATCCGGATTGTGACTATCAAAACGGACAGGCAGAAACACTTTTTAAACTGAGTGAGCTGAGCTCAGAATCTGTCCGGAATACTGCAATATCTTCAATCGATGGACTTAATCCGCGTGGCTGTACCTCTATCGCAGCCGGACTGAAACTGGCACAGTATGGACCTGATTTCCTTGACAAAGCATCTGTAGACAATCCTCAGGCAATAATACTGCTCAGTGATGGATTTGAGAATACAACTCCCTGGGTAAGCGATATTATGCCATTACCTGATAAAACAGATGTATATACTATTGCCCTTGGACCACTTGCCGATGTTAATCTCTTGCGTGACATTGCAAATCAGACTAAAGGTAAATATTATGAATCTCCTACAATACTCGGACTTCTAAGCATTTATTACCAGATCCAGGGTGATCTTGAACTTGGGGAGGCTGCAAACATGGAGATCGGTACAAAAGAGAGTGGCAATGATACCAGGAAGGTTTTGATCGATCAGGGGGCAAGCCAGGCTACTTTTGCTGTCGGGTGGCTTCAAAATGAAGCAAGACTGAACATTACCCTGAAGGATCCAAATGGAACTGACTTTGGAAGCAATCAAACAGGAGTCGTAAATATAGAATCGGCCAATTCATGTTTCTGGAGAATTCTTAATCCAAAGGCCGGGGAATGGGAAGTTCATATAACAAGAACCGACGCGAACCTTTCAAAGGTAAACTACACATTCGCAACATTTGTAAAGGATGTATCAAAGACATGGTCATTTGTCCCATCTGTAGAAAATGCCGGAGATTGCCTTATGACAAAAGTCTACCTGTTTGATACAAAAAGCGGGAAACCAATAAAAGGAGCACGGGTTGAAGCAATAGTAACTTCTCCTGAATCATCACTCTACACACTTCATTATAATTATCTGAAACCATCCGCTAAGTCATGGAACTATAAAAGTTTATATACTCCACGCGTTGCTTCAGTAAAAGAAACAACGAATCAGGTAAGCGGAGAAAAGTATCCAAACTACGTATCAACACTTACCCGACTAAATACTGAAAGCATTAGTAAGACTGGAAATTCAATTTTCAGGTATAAAACGAGCAGTTATAAACTCTACGATGACGGTACCAATGGAGATGAGACAGACAATGATGGATATTATTCATTCTGTATCCCAAACACCGAAATTGCAGGTTCATATAACATCTCTTTCAAAATAACCGGGGTCACTGAAGAAGCCTCAGAATTTACAAGGCAGATCCTGTCAACATCTGTCATTCAGCCTGCGATAGCAGATCCTTCTAAGATCCTTGCCCGCATCGACCCTCAGCAGATTCCACTCAAAGAAGGGTCTGAAGGAATGATCACAGTTGTGCCTATGGACAGGTATGGGAACCTCCTGGGGCCGGGTTACTCGTCACGAATAACCATCTCCCCCAGTGCCGGGCAGCTGAAAGGAACAATTACTGATAACGGTGATGGTTTTTATTACCAGAAACTAAGCTCAACAGGACTTGAGAAGGAAGGAAAGTTAATAGTCTCCGTCGACGGAATAAAAGCAATTAATCAACCTGTTTTCTATTTTGGCATGCCATTCAAAAAATATAGTGTAAGTTTCCATGGCGGAACATCCATCCCACTTGGAAACCTGGCTGACACTTTTAACGTTGGCATCAGCACCCTTATTGATCTCGGCTATAACCTTACATCAAGGTTAGCTTTGGTGGGGTATTTTGGATATAACAGATTTAAATCAAAACTAACCGGCACTAGCGACAGTTATTGCTTCAATATCTCACTTAACATTAAGTACAGGACATTAATACCCAGAATGCCAAAAAACAATCTGTTTTACTATGTTGAGACTGGTCCCGGATATTATATACCTAAAACCGGAAAAAAAGGTTATGGGATGAACGTAGGGGCAGGGCTCAACTACGATTATCAAAACTGGCTCACTTTTGAGCTGGGTTCTGATTTGCATACTATGTTAAACCGCGATTATAAATTCATCCAAACTCATCTGGGATTAATCTTCAGGTTTTAAAACTGCGTATGAACCAGTACTATGATACTATAAAACAAAAAATAACCAAGAATAGTCCCGGTGTGTGGATAAATGCAAAATTCATAGTGCAATATAATTGCTGAAGCTATTCAAGAAACTAAGAACAATTTAATTCATTAATAAACCTTTAACTTGAAAAAATTAATAATCGGAATTATTTTAATTCCACTATTTAGTACGGGGTGCCCCCGAAGACCATGTCCAAATTATAATGGCTATGGAAGGTACACACTTTCAGTTGATTGTGAATCGGTTAGAATAAATGGGAAAACCTACCAGTTGAAATGGGCTCAGGATCAAAACAATCTTGCAATTGCAGGACATACCATTTCGAGAGGAATCATGAGAAAGACAGAACCATGGCTATACATCCACATGATGGACCTTCAGACAAAGAGAGCCGAAATAACATTTGACAATGGTGAAAAACCTAATTATCCACTGTATGTCGGATCTGCTGGCGCTATAAATGTTATTTATGATCAGCTGGTAGACATTAAAAAATCGACCTGCATAGAATTTCCTGACAAATACTGGCTGGTTTGCCACAGGTGGAAAAATAACGGCGTCTATTTTGACCTGCAGCAGAATACAGGTGATGCAGAGCAATGGCAATTAATCAAGGAAATATTTGTGCCTGATGGGGGTTCACAAACAGTGGAGATAATCTCCGCAAAAATAACGGTAACAAGCTGCAACGAAGCACAAGAAACCGCTTCAATAAGGTTTGCCGCAGTGAATTAGGTGGCAACGGGGGATAATCCCTTTAGCAATAGTCTTTAGCGAGTTTCTGATTTAATCTTTCGAACATTTTTTGTCGGGTTGCAGGAATAAAAGAGGGTTACAATGGATGATTAATAGGTGAAAAAAAATGCTCAAACTAATGATGACCATACGAGATAATTACTATTAACCAAGAAATTATTCTAATATATTTCAATGATGGCAAAAACACGAACAATTAAAGTAGGTAGAAGTTCCCGTACTGGGAAATTCATTAAAATCAAAACAGCACAAAAGGATAAGGCACATACCCAGGTTGAGACAATTAAAGTACCAGTAAAGAAAAAGAAATAGTCTATTAACCAAGTAAAGTGGTGTCCGGATTGCTCTTCTAATCATCCATCCGTTCAAAATCATAGGGAATTGGATAAATGGATTTTTTATGAAAATAAATTTGACTTGTATATTACCTGTATCGTAACTTTGTTAAAGTCAATGTAAGCTATCAAGGTTTCATTTAATTAGAATGGCCACTCTTGCTTCCAAATATGCGAAGACCAAGCAGCAAATCGCGTGTGCATCCAGGATTTGTACAAAAACTCTATTTTTTGATTTTAAATTACTTAATTTCTAATATACCCAAATAGGAGGAATACTATGAGTAAAAAATTTGTAAATCAGCTAATTTCAGTATCGACTAAAGAAGAACTTGCTGACCGTTGGTGGCCAAAAGAAATTAGGGAAGAGCTTAAGTTAGAAATACCGGCAACAATTTATATTCAAGATCCTTTCCTAGCAAAAAATAATCCTGATCTAGTTCAGGGAATCAGATTATTATGGGAATCTGGTCTTTTGGATGGACCTACAAGTAGCCGAATTGCAGTTGTAGATTATGATGGTGATAAGAATGAACTGTCTAAATCAGCCAGTTGGAATAAAGATAGATGGTGCTTTGTCGGCCTTAATGATCAAGAATTGAAAGCGGGGGGGAAAGAAGGTTATCAGTTTCATCAAGTTAATGTTTGGGCTGTTATTTCAAGTGTTTTGGCATACTTTCAGGGACAAGATGCAATGGGACGCCGTATCCCTTGGGGTTTTGAGGGGAATCGACTTATAGTATTACCACATGCAGGATATGGGGAAAACGCATTTTATGATCGACAAAGTAAATCACTTCAATTTTATTACTTTGATAGTGATAATGAACGTGTATATACTTGTCTTTCTCATGACATTATCGCCCACGAAACTGGTCATGCAATATTAGATGGTATACGCCCATACTACAATGAAATAAGTTCATATCAAACATCGGCGTTTCATGAATTCATTGCTGACTTGTCTGCGATATTAACTAGCATGCGAAATAATGACATGCGAAGAGTCATGAAAGAAGCTACGAAAGGGGATCTAACTAAGGATAAGTTTGTAGCAAATATTGCAGAAGGATTTGGAAAATATGTAGAAAATCGAGAATTTCTACGGACAGCACATAACCGAATTAAGATGGCAAATGTAAATGAAAATAATAGTCCGCATGACAATTCTCAGGTTCTTACAGGGGCAATGTTTGATATTATGATTAGAATGTCTGCAAAATATATGGGAGAAAGGAAGAAAACACCAGGGCAAGCTTTATGGTATACAATTGAAAGATTCACTCGTGTTGCACTACAGCCTTTAGATTACTGTCCACCAGTAGATATTCAATTTGAGGATTTTACAAATGCTATTCTTGTTCGTGATAGATTAGTTGATCCCCAAGATCCCTATAAGTACAGAGCTATTATGCGCAAAGTTTTCGCAGAAAGGCAAATACCCTATAATGATAAGGAGGAAGAAACCGATTATTCAGATTTTTTTTGCAAAAACATTGACCAAGTCTTAACCTCTAATATGGAAGCCTATGAATACATACATAAAAAAAGGGAAAAACTATATATTCCTGAAGAACAAGACATCATAGTATTAGATTCATATCAAACAAGAAAGGTCGGGCGGCTCAATAAGAGACTTCCTAAAGAAATTGTTGTACAATATATCTGGCAAGAAGATATCGAACTTAAGGGGAACAGGTTTGAACAATTAGAAGGGAAAAAAGTTGCTCTACTTTGTGGGGGAACATTAGTCTTTGATGATGAAGGAAATCTTCTTTATTGGTGCAGAAAGCCAGGCACACAATTTAAGATAAGAATAAAGCATAGGGGGGATAAAGAAAAAGAAGATAATGAATTTCAAGCTGGGGGAAAGCGCATAAAGCAATTATTAGATTATATAGAAAGCTTGATTAAACAAGGAGAAGTAGGATTAACAGCAGCTAGGGACGCAGGAAGTATAACTATTTGGTCCCAGGTGGAATTCCAGGATGTAGGAGGAAATTTAAAATTAGGAATGTCACCACGTATACATTTTTATGAAACTCAAAAAGATTATTAAAATGGCAAATAAACTTCTTGTAAGAGTATATAATGTTGGATTTGGGGACTGCATTTTTGTTCAAATTCCTGACATGGATAAATCTTTTAATTTTCTAATTGATTGTGGTAGTTCTGGACCGGCTGAGCCCATCTTGAAAAATGCTATAGATGATATTCAATCAATGCTTCCCACGGTTAATGGCGAAAAGAATGCATCAACTGCAAAGAAACAGCTTGATCTCCTAGTTGTTACTCACCCACATGCTGATCATATAAAGGGTTTTGACCCCAAATGGTTCAAGAACGTTTTAATAAGGCACATTTGGCTAAGTTCATTTATGATGAAAGATCATCCCCAGGCTAAAGAATCTAATGAATTACAATTAATAGCTGACAAATCAGTGAATTCCTTATTAAAAAGGGGATTGTCGTTGAGTCCAGGCTTGAATACGCTACTTATGAACAGCATATGGAATCCTATTGCAATGGATGCTCTAAGAGGAATTGGGAATGCAGAGAAGTGTTTAGACCAGAGTTGTCCACGCTTATATATTTCACGGGATATTGCAAAGAAAAAAAATTTTGAGGAACTAAATAAATTTAAGATAAGTTATGAAGATGGAACTACATGTTTCCGCGATTTCAAAGAACCAGAAACATGTATTCGTATATTAGCTCCAGAATGGGATATTGATGGATATTACCTTGGAAATGAAACAGTAACTTTTATTCATAAAGCATTTTCAAGCCTCGATAAGGATTCCGTTTCCGAAACAAAAACCAATGCTAGAGCACATCCTCTTGCACAATCTCAGGCACAACCTTTAAACATTAGCAGGAGAGATTTTGGAATTCTTCAACATAGACTTCAATATTCTGCTTTGGCATTTTCACAAAAAGATAATAACCTGAAAAACAATACAAGCATTGTACTATTAATAGAATGGCGAGGTCGTAGACTTCTTTTTACTGGTGATGCAGAGTGGGAGGGTAAAGAAGTCAAAAAGGGCAGATCAAATAGCTGTTGGGATGTTTTGCTTAAAGAAGATGAATCAAATGGGCACTTAAATAAACCTCTGGATTTTATGAAAGTGAGTCATCATGGAAGTATAAATGGGACTCCGTTCTTTGACCTTGTTGGTGCTCAACAACCAGTCCTAGATAAAATTCTACCCTTAGGTGGTGGCGCTAAAATCGTTGTTTCAACGCTAGCTGGTGAACATGGTGTAACAAAGGTTGTCCCCTATCCGAATCTCCTAAAAGAGCTTGGGAAAAGATCAAGTAATTCAAAAATATATCCTAATGATCCTAATCTTCCAAATGATAAACAACCAATACGTACTGATTTGGAAGAAAGCGATATCGATTTAATATTTAATTGAAAATGCTAAAAAGATTAAGTATTAGAAGATTAAATCTGAATATTGAAGGTTGTAGTGATTAAGTATTTAAAATCTTTCAATTATCTATTTTCATTGTCCTATCAACTCAAAATATTTTATAACCTTTTAAACCTAAGTATTATGAGATACTTGACATTATCATTGTTAGTATTGTATATTATGATCCCCAATGTTCATGGACAGAAAAATTTCGAAAAGAAATTAGAAATCAGGTTATTGGAAGCTGCAACCTTTTTTGAGGTTAATAACAAATTCCAACGTCATTCTGATACTATTTACCATTCACATATTGGATTTAGGATATATCCTGATTATGTCGAACATAAATATGGTGAGGATACTTACATAGTCTTAACCTACCCAGAATTTCACAGAAAAAGCAAGCGTATTGTAACTACCTCTGATACTCTCAACATTTTGCAAAGTGATAAAGTTGCAAATATGGTCCACCAAGAAATATGGGGCATAAATGGTAAAAGACTTGCAATTAAGAAAGAAACCTTTGAATTGATAAAAAAAGAAACGCTTTATGATGCAGACTGGAAGACCTGTTCAAATTATGGATTGTCATTTGGATTTTTAACAGTTCCATTTAAATTAAGACCCAAAGTACAAGATACAATCAATTTTAACCTAACAACAGATGTTACATTGGGGCCATATCTGGGTCTATCTAAAAGGCTTTCAGGAATAAGGAGTTACTACATCACCTTACCTATTACCTTAGGCGTGTCTTATATTAATATAAATAATCATGTTACTTCTAATAAAAAGTTAGATGACGAAGTTGGTGTTGTCCCAGGAATAACTTTTAGTTCAGGTTTACTTTTTCAACTTGAAGATTTTAATCTTGGCGTTATGTTGGGTAAAGATTGGGCTAGTGGTGTAGGTGTGGATTGGATCTATCATAATAAATGGTGGTTCTCATTTGCAATTGGTTACAATTTTATATCCAGGGAGTAATTTAGTATTCTCTTAACGATCTTAAATTTAAGACCATCCGTTAGGAAGATCACATAAAAAATAATATGGACCCAATTAAAATAAATTTAACGTATCCAAATTTCAAGCGTTCTCTTTATACAAGCAGTTACTAGGAAATAACTGGCCACAATATCTAGTACAAATGTTATGAGCCTGCCAAATTATGGAGTGCTAATTGGCACATTCAATCGTTTTGAACAGGAACCTCCGAATGATTACGGAAAATGGTTCCATGGTTTTGTTTTTGTGAACGTAAATCAGGCGGTCTTTCGTTGTGCCGTGGACGTTAACAAACCGGACGGCGGATTTCAATACATGGTGTTAGATTTGCAGCCTTCCTTGTTCACTGAGATTTCAGCCCTTCAAGACGGGTACCACGAACTAACTCGTGATGCTTCATCGGGAGCAATAGATTATGTGCGCAGTCCAATTGTCAATCAGGCGGAAGGATGCTTGGCGGCAATTTATTCCTCCATTGGTAAGATATTAAAAGGCAAGGATTTTTTGCCTTGGCGTCCGATCTTGTGGATTGAAAACACAGGTGAAACTGCCTTGATTATCCTAAATAATCTGGTTTCCAATGCAACCCGTCTTTATGTATTTGGAGCTCCTTTCCATAACACAAATCCGATCGAGGACGGGATGCACGATGTGCATATGAACCAGGGAGATCCACCGGGCCAATTCCAGCTCTTGGATGGAATTTGGCAGGATGGTTGTGTCATTGTCGAAAAGTCTGGGGGGGTCTTAAGTGGTTATTTTGGCAAATTTGTGACGCAGTCTTTGAATACTGATGATAACGGATTACCAATTTGATAACCAACCTAATTTTAAAGACCGGCTTCAAATTCAGTTTCTATTAATTAGAATCTTTAATTTATGAATTCAAATCTCCCTAACGCGCCTTTTCAAAACCTAGCTCTTTCCCTCTCCGGAGGTGGTTACAGGGCTGCATCTTTTCATTTAGGATTGATGACCTATTTGTCTTCTGCTTATTGGAGAGGGAAAACTCTGCTCGAAAGGATACACATTATCTCAACTGTCTCGGGTGGTACATTTACGGGAGTGTGCTATGCAACGACAATTGCTGAAGGTAATACGATGAAAGAATGCTACGTCAAAATGTATCGTCTCATGAGCGATGTTGACTTGATAGGAGAAGGATTGAAAAAACTTGCTGACTACAATAGCTGGAAAACATTGAAGAGCAGAAGCTTAATCAATGCTATTTCGCTAGTATATTACGAGAAATTCGAAAAAAACACTTTTTCAGTCTTGTTTGATCATAATTCTCACCTCAAGGAAATCATTTTTAATTCGACTGAATTCACATATGGTTTGCCTTTCCGTTTTCAGAAAACCATGCTGGATGACCGTGAAAATAATTATGCAAATCTTGGAAACAGACAGGTGAACATGCCTTTAGAGGCTGAAAAGGAGATCCGGCTGGCGGACATTGTTGCTGCTTCATCCTGTTTTCCAATGGGTTTTGAGCCTATCAACTTTCCCGAAGATTTTAGGTACAATCAGTCCAAGGCGCTGAACAAGTTAAAAGAATCGCATGAGGAAGATCAGTGGGGCAGAAAGTGCAAATTGCCGGTCGGCCTGATGGACGGAGGAATTGTCGACAACCAGGGCATCGACAGTGTCATCTGGGCTGAAATTCGAATGAGAGAATATAAAGGGAAATTAAAGCAGTTTGCTTCAGAAGATGAAAAAGCTATTGATCTGTATGTGATTTCAGATGTCGCTTCGCCCTACATGGATTCTTATGTAAAAACTGAAGAAAAGCCCTTTAAGAAATGGAGAAAATGGAGCTTTAAGAAGTTCACAGGATTTGGTCTGATTTTTATGGCAACTGGACTTCTGACAACCTATCTGGCTTTTAAATCGCATAAACCTGCTGGCTTATTTATTACAGGATTTTTTGCAGCTATATTCTTTCTTTTCAGTGGATTGAGCTTCTTCTTATCAAATATCTTCGAATGGTTTTTGAAAAAGTTTAACGTCCCTGATTTTTTTATGAAAAAACTCCATGGCTTTACAAGCTTGAAATTCGGAGTCTTTGAAACCCTAATAAAGAACAGGATCTCCTCAGTACAGTCGATGGTATCAGAGGTATTCATGAAACAGGTTAGAAGACAGGAGTATGCTAGAGTATATAATGATAAAGCTTGGAAGTCCAGGCTAATGATGAACGCAATTTATGAACTTACTTACGACCAGACCAAATATCGAAATGCAATTGAAAAAGATCTAATAAGTGAAGAGCTGAAGAATACAAGCCATATTTTAATAGAAACGGCAGAAAAGGCAAAATCCATGAGTACCACTCTGTGGTTCACTTCGGAAGAACTTAAGGATGATTTAAATAAACACAGAAGCATGTTGAATACGCTAATCGCCTGCGGACAATTTACAGGATGTTTCAATTTGCTGGAATATATTGAAAAAGTTCTATGGAATAAAGAGAATAAAGAAGCCTATGACAGTTACTCTACAGCTCTTGATTCAGATATCTGGGATTTATACAATGAATTATTATCTGACTGGCATAAGTTTAATGACAATCCATACTGGATGCTGGATAAATATAACAGCTCTGTTGGAATTAAGTAAAACCTGTTCAAATATCAGTGTCCATGATGTTTTCATTAAATGTAAATCTTTGACATATGGTTAACATTTAAAATCTATTAATTATGAAAAACTATGTTTTCATCGGCATTTATCTTCTGGTTTTTCTTTTGATTTTATGTGCAATCCCCGTTGCGGTCTTTTTCTCGTCGATTCAAAATGAGATCGTAAGGACTCTTTTCTATGTCGGGGCATCCGGCGGGATTGGTGGATCGCTATATTCCATAAGGGGATTTTACCAGAATCTTGGAGGGAAAACCTTTGAAACAAACTGGATCTGGTGGTATATCTTTCGGCCGGTCATCAGTATCGTTGTCGGAGTTTTTGCCTATTTCTTGATAGTTGGCGGACTTCTGAGTATAAGCAATAATGCTGATGTGACTTTCACCAAAGGGATCATGTTCTACTGTGCCATATCATTCTTGGCCGGTTTTTCTTTTTCCCGTTTTGCCGACAGGCTGAATAATATATCGGATACGGTTTTCACGAAAAAAGAATAACCTTGCGCCAGCTTTAGAGATAACCTGACCTGTATATGTTAAGACTTAATCAACTAATCAGATACTCCTTTCATGTAGCATGGTAATACTGGTTTCTATTCTTTTCTCGTAACAGTCACATTATTTGCAGGTAATTACTGCCACCCATCCTGTGATTCAAAATCTTCAATTTACAAAGGTTTTCATTAATATAATTAGCCTTCTTTCAAAGGTAAAACGAGAGGAAGCGGACCCTTTATTTTTATTTCCACCCCACTATCCTTTATTCTCCTTTAGACGATATTAATATAGATATTAATTCTTCATAACTTCCCAATCTGGATGTTGTTTCATGAATGTAATACACTCAGATAACTAGTTACTATAATCTGAATCAAATCTGATTACTACGGAAATACTTCAGTTTCCCTTAATGTGATTTTTTATGTGAAACATTCAATTTTTAAACTTAAAAATAAAATTTTTTGCAGTCTGACATTTGCTGAAGATAGTAAAGAAAAACTTGACTTTGACTTAACCAAAGTGTAACTTTATAAAGGGAAACAAATTGTAATAGGAATATTCTCATCAAATTACTTATAAAGCGTTTCGGTATTATTACACTTCAAGTCTATTTCCATTTATTATCTTGATTCACAGTGCACGTTTAACTTTTACATTTTCGATAGGATTTACTTGTATTACCTATTTGTCCATATCACTAACTTTATACTAATTTAAAAACTAATTCCATATGAACGAATTTGAATTCTGGCAAAAATGGGGATTGCAGCTCAATGAAAAGCAATTCGCAAACGCATTCCTTGCGCTTGGCATCGTAGCACAAACGAATATTAAAAGAAATCCGGATTCTTCAGAGGACAGTCTAAATGACATTTTAAAGAAGGTCACTGGATTATCGAAAGGGAAAGATTCTATGATTCCATGGCACTTCCCCGAGAGGCATCAAAAAATCAAAATCGGAGACGAGATAGTCTTTCTTTCAGATTTAGATCCTTTGGAGGTTGGCAATGCATGGAAAGAAGTTACAAAACAATCAGGTTTTTCATGCCGGATTCAAGTTCTTCACTATCCAAAAAAAGAAGAAATTAGACCGTGGTTTCGATTACTTGAAAATGC
>Ga0326726_10003729_pt1 | contig 13992 bp, 11 predicted proteins | sample MHFenrmetagenome_2_FD_207603 | JGI IMG/M metagenome (GOLD analysis project Ga0326726, IMG submission 207603) | Lab enriched peat soil microbial communities from Michigan Hollow, Ithaca, NY, United States - MHF15MN | ecosystem: Environmental > Terrestrial > Soil > Wetlands > Peat | place: USA... | reverse complement strand
GCGCTCAGGTATCCGTAAACCGAAACCAGCGCGCCGACCGCGACCAGCGCCGCGCCCCGGTTGCCCATGGTCAGCCGCGCCACTTCGGCGAGCGGACGATCGGTGGTGGCGTCGTTGCCCAGAACTCCCACCACCACCCACTGCACCAACGCATAGATCGTGATGCAGGCGATCAGCGACATCATCAGCGCAAACCCGACATCTCGCCGCGGATTCTTCGCTTCCCCCATCGGCACCATCGCGGTCTCGAACCCGCCGTAAGCGAACACCAGCAGCACCATCGCCTTCAGCCACACGCTGCCGGCGATCGGCCCAGCCGCAGTCATCGGCGCCGGACGGAAGATCGTAAGTGCCGCTCCTGCCAGCACCACCATCAGCAGCGGGAGAAGTTTGGCGACCGTGAAGACGTTGCTCACCCGCGTACCCTGCCGCACCCCCAGAATATTAATGAGCGCCAGTAGTCCCACCAGAATCGTCAGGATCAGAAGCCGCGACGCCTTCGCACCCGGCCAGAACTCCGTTAGATAGATGACAAACAGATTCGCGCTCGCCGCCGGCGCTGCCGATTGCGCCAGGTAGAAGGTCCAACCCACGACAATGCCCACCAACCGCCCGAATACAGCGCGGGCATAAAGATAAGGCCCGCCCGCCTCCGAAAACTGCGAAGCCACCTCCGCAAAACACAGCATGATGATGCCGACCGCCGCGCCAGCAGCCAGCACCGCCATCGTGCTCTGTTTCCCCAGCAGCTTGGCTACGGCCGCGGGCAGTCCGAACACACCGCTTCCGATCACCGAATTCACGGTCAGCGCCACCAGGCTCCAGCGTCCAATTGCCCGCACCAGGCCGGTTTTCGGCATGTTCATTGCGACCCGTTTGTATCACACTCGCCCCATTCCTTGTTAAACTTCTACCCTGGCCGGAGCATCCCAAAACCATCCTGGAGCATAGGTAAGAACGTGCCCGCCTCCATCTCTGACATCCGCCTTCTCCTGAAGGTCAAGCAACTCCCCCAGTGCGAGCATCCGCGGCGCGTGTTCATTACTGGAGGCACCGGCTATATCGGCAGTAGTTTGATTCCTGCCCTGGTCGAGCGCGGCCACCGCGTCCGCGGCCTGGTCCGCCCCACCTCGAAGGGCAACCTCCCCAACGAATGTGAAGTCGTCTCCGGAGACGCCCTCGACGCCACCACTTATCAGCACCTCATCCGCCCCGCCGACACTTTCATCCATCTAGTCGGCGTCTCGCACCCCTCGCCTTCCAAAGCCGCCGAATTCCGCGCCATCGATCTGGTGGCCGCCCGCCAAGCCATCCACGCCGCCTCCGAACTCGGCATCTCCCACTTCATCTATCTGAGCGTCGCTCACCCAGCTCCCATGATGAAGGCCTACATCGCTGTCCGCGCTGAATGCGAGGCCCTGATTCGCGAGCGCCGTCTCAACGCTACCGTCCTCCGCCCCTGGTACGTGCTCGGCCCCGGCCACCAGTGGCCCTATGTGCTGTTGCCCGTGTACAAAGTGATGGAGCTTCTTCCCTTCGTAAACCAGGGCGCGAAACGCCTGGGCTTGGTCACGCTCGAGCAGATGGTGATGGCACTGGTCGAAGCCGTAGAATCGCCAGTTCAGGGACTAAGGGTCGTAGAAGTACCCGCGATCCGCGCCGCTCAGGCCAACCTGACCCGCGAGGTAACCGCCCGCAGCGCCTGAAACCGCTTGTCCAGTGCGGCTTTTCGAATCCAGGTAACATCAATTACGGAAGCACATGCACACGAGGAATCTTTCCGCCCGCCCCACGAGATGCGATGGTGGTCACGATCACTGTGGTCAGGAAAGAAAGGACCCCCATGGACCGCGAAAGCCGCGACAGCATGGACGAGATCCACCTCCGCATCCTGCGCGTAACCGAGGACATGCGTGCCATCCAGCGCGAACTCAACTGCGCCGCCATGCAGGCGCCCAACGACCCCGAACTGATGGAAGCCCTCTCCGATCCACCTGAGATGGAATCGATCCAGGTCCTGAAATCCGCACTCGACCAGATGCGCCACTTCCTGTGGTTCTACATGCAGGTCATGACCAGCGGCTCTGAGATGGGCGAGAAGCTCCGCCAGGGCCTGCGCCAGGAAGCCTCTCCCCGCGCCCCTGAAACGGAGCAGCAACAGCAATTCCAGAACGCCTCTGACGCCATCATGCTGCGTTACCTCGCCGACAGTAAGTTCCGGAAGCCGAACTAACCCGCGCTATCTCACCCGCCCAACAAAACAATTTTGACCGTCAAGTCATCCGGTTCAGGCGTACAATCGCCGGAACGGTGTCTTGTTGGGGGCGTTCCATGAAGAGCCTTCTCGTTTTGACCTGCCTGCTCTTGATTTCTGCTCTGACCGCGATCGGACAAGTTGGTGGTGGCGGCCGCCGTCCGGGCTCGCCGACTCGTCAGCGGATTCCTGGCCCCGACCTGACTGCCAGCACCCCGATTTTTCTTACCGGCAAGGTGGTCATCGGTGACGGCAGCCTGCTCACCGAGTCCGCCGCCATTCAGACCGTCTGCAAAGGGCAGAAGCATACGGAAACACACACCGATCCGCACGGCAGCTTCAGCTTCCAGTTCGGCAGTCGTTTTGGCAGTTCCAACGACGTCGAACTCGACGCCGACGCACCCTCCCGGAATACTTCGGCGGGTCGAGCCGAGTCTCGCGACCTGCACGATTGCGAACTGCAAGCCTCCCTGCCCGGCTTCACCTCCGATGTCATTCAACTCGACGGTCGCTTCGCCGGCTACGAGAATGCTGATGTGGGACGCATTGTCCTGCACCGTCTGAGCAATGTTGAAGGTTTCACCATCAGTGCGACCACCGCGGAAGCTCCGGGACCAGCCCGAAAGGCTTTCGAAAAAAGCCGGGAGCAGCAAAAGCAAGGCAAATGGGGAGAGGCCCAGGCATCACTCGAGAAAGCGGTCGCCATCTACCCGAAATTCGCGGCTGCCTGGTTTGAGTTGGGGCGAGTCCAACTGCACGCCTCCGATCCATCCAGTGCCCGCCGGTCCTTTCAGCAATCGATCGCCGCCGATTCGAAGTATCTCAACCCTTACCTTGTCCTGACGCAACTGGCGATGCGCGAGCGAAATTGGCAAGAACTTGCCGACATCAGCGAGAAGCTGCTGGCCCTGAATCCGGTCAGCTTCCCGGACGTCTGGCTCTCGAACAGCCTCGCCCACTACTGTCTGGAGAACCTGACCGCCGCGGAAAAGAGCGCCCGCCGCGGACTGCAAGTGGATACCGAGCATCGCGTCCCCAAACTGGAATACGCGCTCGGCATGGTTCTGCTGAAGAAGCCCGACTACCAGGACGCCGCTCAGCATATCCGTGCCTTTCTCCGCCTGACCAACAAGCCCGCCGAAGTCGCCGAGGCCCAAAAGCAACTGGATCAAATCGCCCAACTCTCCGCCGCTGCAACCTTGACGACAGGCGAAAGAAAGTAGGCCGGCAGGCCCAGGTCCGTGGGGCGGGCAGTTACCGCGCCTATGCGTTCGGCGAAGCCGGTCTGGTGAAAGTGAACCAGTGGCAGGCCCTTAAGTTGAAGATTCCGACCGCCCGCCACGTAAAATCGACCCGCTCCGATGCCGGCAACCTTACTCCCCCACTTCTCGCAAAGAACGCGAGAAATGGGGCAGCCCGAGCCTTTCTTCCGCCAACCCGAACAAACAACCGCGTTATACTTCCCGGCGAGACGTGGGCCACCCGCCGTTTAGATATGGGCCACCCGTCCCCGTGCCCCAGATAACATCAGTCTAGCTCTGCGGTTGTGCTGCGACGGTCCGTCGTGCGGACGAGAAGCCGAACAGTTCCCGCATCTTCGCTTTTGCTTTGTGCAGTTGAGACTTGGAGTTTCCAACCGAACATCGCAGCCGCTGCGCGATCTCGTGATGTTCGTATCCCTTGATTTCATGCAATACGAAAATTTTCCGGTAGCCCTGAGGAAGTTTGTGCAGGGCGCGTCCAAGCGCGATTCTCTCCACCGATTTTGAAAGCTGGGAATCCACGAGACCGTATTCTTTCCTTCCCGCTCCCCAATCCGTTACGCTGGACTGGTCGAGCGAAACCTCGGCCAGTCGCCGCTTTCGGAAATGCATGAGTACCGTGTTTACCGTCAGACGATAGAGCCAGGTGGAAAACGCGGCGTCGCTCCGGAAAGTCGATAGCTTGCGAAAAACTTGTAGGAACGCATCCTGAGTCAGATCTTCAGCCTCGGCTGCGTTTGTGGTCATCCGCAAACACAGCGAATACACCTTGGACTTATGCGCGTTGAACAAGGCTTCAAAGGCTTTTTCATCTCCCTGCTGAGCCCTCGTGACAAGACCGGCATCTAACTTTCGTTGAGTGTCAGAAATTTCGCTTCGGTTCACTGGTCGCTCCTCTGCGAGTTGCCTACGACGCAGCAACTCAAGGTATGACGGCGGCGCAAAACACTTCGGACCCTGTGATCTATCGGGTGAGCCCACTCCCCATCGAAAGGTGAGGAATGAACGCTCGCTCCAACGAACTGCTTGAACTACTGACAACCTGGGAACAAACGGGACCCGGCGGAACTCTCCGCTGTCATCTCTGAGAATTGACGCGAGTATTCAAAGCAAAGCGCTTGCCAAAATGGAGCATGATTGAAAACAAAAGGCTTTGGGCAGACCGAAGCGCAGCGTGAAATGTAATTCTTACGCGGACGGGCGGCCGAGATCTCGGGCCGCAGTATGAGGTAAAACGAACCTGGTCAAACGCGGGTTGATCGAATCTCTGGAACTGTGGTGCGGGTGGCCCACTTCTCCGCGGAAAGTGTTTCTTAGCTGACAGGATGGCGGAGAAAACAAACTGCGTGCCCTATTTCTCGCGTTCTTTGCGAAAAGTGGGCCACCCGCCTGGACAGGGAAAAATCCGGTTCCAGATGGAACGTTCCCAGTAACTAGTTCGAATCACACCCCAAGGAGAACCGCAGGGCAGCGCACACTTCATTCATCCGTGCGGCACTCAACTGGGCCACGCGTCTTCCTAATCGCTGTTGAGATACTGTGACCGCGTTGTGCAGGTTCACCGCGCACGGGGACTTCATGCCGTCTTCCTCATTCAGCACGACTTCCGACGGCACACCGCGAATGGTGGAAGTGACAGGCGCAACCGTGACCGTGGATAAATAGGCGATGGCGCTGTTGCGGGTGAGCACGACGGCCGGTCGTTTCTTGTCGGGCGCGGCAAACTGGTAGAGCCGAACTTCGCCTCGGGCTATTCTTCCGGCCACGTGGCCTCCGATTCCCAACCCCGCGCTTCCGCGTCGGCTTGCGGATGTCGCGAGTAGCCCTGGCGGTCGCGCTCTTCACTGGCTCGCAGTTCTAACCGGCGGAGATGTTCCCGCAGGGCGTCGCGCACCAGAGCGGACCGGTTTCGCCGGGTGCGCTTCGCGGCTTGGTCGGCGGCGTGTAACAGCTTTTTATCGAGCACGATTTGAACGATTTGCATATGTGGAATCTATTCCACAGTATACTCCGCATCGAAGACATTTCAAAGGGGCCCACACAACGCGGCTCTCAAATCCCACTCAAGCCAAAATCGGGCTTGAGTGGGCCACCCGCCAAGTCTACTCGGCGGTCTGGGAGCCTCCCGCTATCTAATCAGCCCCGTTAGGCGCCGAACTGGCGCAAGTGGTGATCGAGGTGTTTGTACATGCCACGGCTCCAGGCTTGCGGCGTTAGCGGCCCGAAGAACGGATGCGGATGCCGCGTGCATCGTGCTGCCCCACCCTCGTAAAACTGCCGGATCTTCAATTTGAGCTGTTCCTGCTCGCGCGCAAAGTCCCTCTGGTCGGCGACCACAAGTTCTTTGCCGGTGGGGCCATTCTTCCGGAACGGCTTCTCATTCGTGTAGATGGACTTGAAAAATGGAGCGATCAACCTCCCCAGAAAAATCCGCGGCAGATTCAACCTTCCCGAGGCTATGTCTATGGTTATGGAACAATGTGCGATCATCTGAGCCACGTCCATCTTCCCCCACTGCCGCAGGGATGAGGGCTGCAACCTGTCGATCCGTGCGATCACCTCGTCCACGGTTTCCTGCTCAAATAGGTTCTTCATCTCTTACCTCCGCAGCTCGTTCTGAATTTCATGTCACTGCCGAGTCCCTCAGCGGCCTTCGTCTTTATTGGCTCCAGATGGCACGACTGAACGTCGTGCCCTTCCCGAAACTATTGTAGTGCCCTTGCTGAAACTATTTGTGGGGGAGAATTCCAACGGGCGATTGCATTCCAGATGTCGGCGGGCGGTGGCGCCCGCGCTACACGATATCCCCATGCCCCCAACGCCGGCCGAGGTTGCAGGTTACGCTGAGCGCAGCTAAATTATTTGCGAGAGTTCGAGCTGTACATGGAAAGGACCATCCCGATGGAAACTGCCTCGGCATTCATCGACGAGAGAATCAAGCAACTTGGGGACTGGCGCGGGAAGACGCTCGCGAAAGTGCGCACAATCATTCACGAGGTAGACCCTGAGATCGTCGAGGAGTGGAAGTGGGTCAAGCCGACATCGCCGGGGACTCCCGTCTTTTCTCATGGCGGCATCGTCTGCACGGGAGAGGCGTACAAGAACGTCGTCAAGATGACATTTGCCAAGGGAGCTGCGCTGAAGGACCCTTCCGGTCTATTCAACTCCAGCCTCGAGGGAAATGTCCGGCGCGCCATCGACATCCACGAAGGCGACAAGATCAATGAGGCGGCCTTGAAGGATCTCATCCGCGCCGCCGTGGCCCTCAATCTCCAGGGCAAGAACAAGCCGAAGCCCAAGCCCCGGCGAGCCAACCGCAACGTCGCGTGAGGTCGGCGAAGCTGCAGGAGCCAAATGGGTGTAATATTGCCGCGGCTCCGCCCGCCCGGCCGCTCCAGGCCGCAGCCACGCGCTTCAGCGTTCTTCGGAGGTGATCGAGATGCTCTCCACTACATTCTCGCGGGGTTTGATGGCAGTGTCGGCGATTTTCATTGGCGTTCTTTGTTTCACAGCGAGCACCATCGCCGCGGCGCAAACCGAGAAGGTGCTCTACAGCTTTCAAGGCGGCAACGACGGTACCAATCCTTCGACCGGCCTGATGGCCGACTCGGCCGGCAACCTTTTCGGCACTACCACCGACGGCGGAAGCGGACCATGCGATGGCGGTTGCGGCGTGGTCTTCGAGTTGAAGCCCTCTCAGAAGGGCGGATGGACAGAGACTGTGATCTACAGTTTCCAGGGCGGGGCAGATGGCGCTTTTCCCGGCGCCGGCCTTATCTTCGACCGAGCGGGCAATCTTTATGGCACGACGATCAGCGGCGGCCAATCTCATGATGGCACGGTCTTCCAACTAACACCTTCAGGAACGACCTGGACCGAAACCGTGCTCCACACCTTCACCGACAAGGACGGCGCCTATCCCACGGCCAGCCTGGTTCTTGACCCGGCGGGCAATCTCTACGGCACAACCCTCTTTGGCGGACGGTCCCATAATGGCGCCGTCTTTCAATTGACGTTGTCCGGTGGCGGCTGGAAGGAGACCGTGCTCCACAGCTTTACCGGTCGCAAGGATGGAATCGATCCTGCGGCGGCCCTGATCCTGGATCAGAACGGCGCTCTCTATGGCACAACCATGGCCGGCAACATTTTCAAGCTAACCCCGCCGCTCCCCGGCTATACGAAGTGGACTTTTAAGTCGCTCTACACCTTCGACGGTGGCCCCAACCGCGGTCCGCTCAGCGCCGGAACGTTGCTCGCCGGGAACAATGGCGTCCTTTACGGTACACAAAAATACGGTGGCAGCCCTGCGAATGCGGGCGCAGTCTTCCAACTGACGCCTCCCGCCCGGCACGGTGCCTGGACTGAGACCACCATCTACCGCTTCGCTGGCGGAAGTGACGGCCTCTATCCCTTCGCAGGTGTGATTGCCGACGCGGCGGGCAACCTCTACGGCACCACCGCCGGCGATGGGCAAACAGATTTGGGTACCGTCTTCCAGTTAACTCCGCCCGCTCAGCCGGGCGGCGATTGGAGCAAGACCACACTCTACTCATTCACCGGCAGCGACGGATCAGGGCCCGGCGCACCCCTCATCTTCGGCAAGGGAGGCGTGCTCTACAGCACGACGGCCGGCGGCGGCTCGTCCGGTAACGGCACGGTTTTTGAAATTGTCCCTTAGAGTCTTAGACCGGCCTGATTTTTGACGACCATGCCCGAAAGAATTCTACGACTGAAGAGGTGCGGACATTCCCGCCAAAACACTGGACATTTGTTGTCTACCGCCACCTTTGGGTCCACTTCTGCTATCCAAACCGAACTGCCAACGTCTAGAAGCTACGTGGCTTTCATCGCTTCACGCTCCACAAGACCTTCCCGCGATAGCGTGCTGACCGCCCCAGGTGGGCGCTACCGAACTTTCCAAGGAGAGACCTATGTTCCCAGGAAAATCGATGCGATTTGTTTGTATTGCAATTCTCGCCATTAGCTGTCTCGCTTTCCTTGCCTGCAACCAGTCGAGTAATGCCGGGCAGACTGCTGCCGCCACGGCCGATGGCGGCAAGATCCCCATCACCACCAAGTCGGAAGAGGCGAAAAAGGAATTCCTCGAAGGACGCGATCTTGCCGAAAAGCTTCGTGCTCAGGACTCGGTCGAGCATTTTGACAAAGCGATCGCGCTCGACCCGGACTTTGCTTCCGCGGAGATGTCGCGTGCCAACAGCGCTCCCACGGCCAAAGACTTCTTTGAGCATCTGAACAAAGCGGTGGCGCTCTCCAGCAAGGCATCGGAAGGAGAGAGGCTGCTGATTCTCGCCAACGAGGCGGGAGCCAACGGCCAGGTCGTCAAGCAGAAGGAATATCTCGATAAACTGGTCGCTCTCCACCCCAGCGACGAACGCGCCCTGTTCAACCTGGGCAACTACTATTTCGGGCAGCAGGAATATGAACAGGCCATCGCCCACTACAAAAAGGCCACCGAACTGGCTCCTAACTACTCGCCGGCCTACAACATTCTTGGCTACTCGTACCGCCAGCAAGGGAACTATCAGGACGCGGAACAGGCATTCAAGAAGTACATCGAGCTGATCCCCAACGATCCCAATCCCTATGACTCCTACGCCGAACTGCTGCTGAAGATGGGCCGCTTCGAAGACTCGATTGCGCAATACCGCAAGGCTCTCTCCATGGATTCCCACTTCGTGCCCTCGCACTTCGGGATTTCGGCCGATCTCATGTACCTGGGCAAGCCGAAGGACGCCAGTGCGGAACTCGAGAAGATGGCCGGCCAGGCGCGCAACGATGGCGAACTCCGGACCGCGTACTTTGGCATGGCAGTGGTCGACGTGGACAGCGGCAAGCTCGATCAGGCCGTGCATCACATGGATCAGGAATTCGCTGTGGCCGAGAAGAAGAACGATGCGGCGGCCATGGCGGCCGACCTCCAGGCCAAGGGCAACATCATCGCCGAGATGCAGCGCTACGACGCTGCCCAGCAGCAGTTCGATCGCTCGCTACAACTGGTGGAAGGCTCAAACCTCTCGCAGGCCATCAAGGACAATGCCAAGCTGCAACACCATTTCAACCTGGCCGTGCTGGCGATTGGAAAGAAAGACTACGCCGCCGCCAAGAGTCATGCCCAGGAGTATCGCGCCGGCGCGGACGCGTCCAAGAACCCCGGACAACTTAAGCTGGCCCACGAACTGGCGGGCAGAATTGCTCTGGCCGAAAAGGACTACGACACCGCGATCACCGAACTCGATCAGTCGAACGAGCAGGATCCACGCAACCTGTATCGCTTGAGCCAGGCATTTCAAGCCAAGGGCGATAGCGCTCGGGCACAGGATCATCGCAAGAAGGCGGCAGAATTCAATTCGCTTCCCCAGATGAACTATGCCTTCATTCGCGCGAAGGCGCAGAAGGCAGTGGCAGCGAAGAAGTCATAGACGATCGCAACGCTCCAAAAAAAGGGGGCTGCGGGCGCAGCCCCCGCCAAGTTGAACCAACTCTTAGTGGCAAACCGCCTGCGGCGCAGCAAAGCCGTTCAGGAACGTGTACCACCCATTTACCGAGGTTGATGGACTGATGCGCGCGAACCATGGCTCGAACACCAAGTCCTCAGGATGGTAGGTAAACCCTCCGAGACTGACCGTAAAGGCGTTGCCCGTCACCGGGTCACCGACTTCCAAATTGTTCTGACAGCCGCTGACTTGTCCCACGTGGCCCCACGCCGGAACAATGTTCACGGAAGGGATGAGCGGATCGTCCATCCATTCGCCGATCTCATGGCTGAGCGCGTGAATATCCTGAATGGGCACGCTGAAGATTCCAGGGTCGCTATAGGCCGCGACCGCATAAGCCTGTGTCCCGGCATTGTTTGTGCTGTGGTAGCCGAGGATGCAGCAGCCGCCGGAGGTCCAGAACGTGTTGTAGTCGAGGAACAGAGGCAGCGTATTGGCCGGAATGCCCAAGCTGGTGAGCAGGCTCATGGCGATGTTGTCGAAGAAGTTGATGTCCACTTCACCGATGGGGGCGCACGGACCGGCGACGGTCGTGCCGTGCGCGCCCACGTTGATCGTCTGCAGCGGCTTCATCGAAACCGGTTTCAACAGCACGTGATAGTTCGGTGCCGATGTGCTTACGAAATTCCAGAAGTTGGCGCGCTGGAAAGCATCGACATACTGCGTCTTGCCCACATTCGTGCCCCCCGGCGTGAATGTAGTACTCGTCTTGATCAGCGGCGAGTTCTTCACCCGGTACTTGGTGTTCTTCACGTCTCCGCATACGGTCTGCGTAGCAGAGAGGTTAGTCCCATCGGAGAAATGGAACTTGAGGGGAATGATCACCAGCGGGATATTGGAAGTCGCGGAACCCTGTGACGGATCGGTGCCGACCATGTTGAAGCGGAAAGTCTGATTGTTGAAAACGAACGAGCCCTGCCAGATCGGAACCTGAACCTCGGGAACGTCTGCTGCGGGCGCATTACCGGCGCGCGGGATCACGGCAAACATCGGCTTCGCGCCCTTGATGTACGGGGATTCTCCCGGTACCGTTTGGAGCCTCGTGATCTTCTGCGCGAAGCCCACACTCACCAACAACGCCAGACAGAGAGAGACCACAACAAGCTTCTGGAATTTGCTCACTGACATCCTCCTGAGAGAGTTGAACTGATCTTCCGTGTTTAGTCCCTGTTGCCGCAGGGGTGGGGGGAACAGCAGGGCTCAACAAAACGCTGTCCAGCATTTTGTTCACACTTCCGGCGCGTGTCAAGCAATTTGAGCCGGACCGTGCCAAATACTATCGGCCGATAGTAGCGAATTCCGTTTTTCTGCAGTTGATCCGTTCAGACTTCGCAAGACACAAATCGGGGGCGGGAGTTCGTCCCGCCCCCATGCTTGCCGTTTATTTCCCGGTGCCCGACAAACTTACATGTTGAGGAGTATCCGGTGCGTCGTCGTTGATCGTCACCTGGCCGGTACGCAGTCCAAGCTGGGTCGGAGTGAACGTCACCTTGATTAAGCAGCTGGCTCCAGCAGCCACGGTACTGCCGCAGGATTTCTTCACCGTCTTGATGGCGAAGTCCCCGCTCGCCGTAATGCTGCTGATGTTCAGCGTGGCCGTGCCCGTATTGGTCAGAGTGATAGACTTGGCGCCACTCTTCACCCCGACGAAGAACTTGCCCCACTTCAGTGAAGTCGGGACCAGGCTTACGGCCGGGCCGCCGCCGCCACCACCGCAGTTGCTGAACTTGAACGACCCAATGTGGGAGCTCCAGTTGAACGTGCCATTCACCTTCTCGTACTGGTTGGTGTACCAGAATGTGCAATCGTCGCTGGGGTCAACCTGCAGCGCCGTATAGTCGCCCCACCGGCTCAGCCCAACGGTCTGCGACCCGGTGCCTTCCAGGATGCTGGCTTCTGTCTCCAACGTATTGGCTGGATCGCCGGGCACGCGGCCGCTAAAGCGGATCGCGGGATTAATGGTAGAGTCCGAAGCACTAAAGCCGATCGCGATATCGTTTGACTTATCCATGGCCGCACTGGCCATCCAGCGGTAGGTGCTGTCGGGAGCAAACGTCCCTTGCTGGTTGACGGTTATGGTGCCAAAGGGATCGAGAATCTCATACCAGCGAACCGCGACCGGGCCGCCGTTGTCGACCGAGTGGTTGATAACTACCCGATCGTGATCCGCAAACCTGCGATAGGCCATGCGGTACATGAGCCGGTCGCCCAGCGTGTCCAGCTTCTGTGTGGTCCCTTTTTGCGGGACGCAGGTGCCGCCATTGCCGCACGCCAACGTGGAGTTGGCGACGTTGATGGTGGTGGGCGCCGACAGAGTGGCCGTGCTGGCTGCGAAGTTCAGGGTGAGCGTGCGCAGGAACAACTGGCCCGGGTTGTTATTTTGCCAGGTCAGGAACGGTCCGGGTGTCCCGTCGGCCGGAGCCATGGGGCCGTCCAGGTCGGCGGGCAGATATCCGCCTTCGGTGTTGGGAGTCTTGACGCAAAGCTGGGCGGCGCTCGCATTGCCCGCCAGCATTTTGGCGCGGTCAAAACCGCAGATGTCAGATCCGCTGAAAGTCTGACCATTCGTGAAAATGTTGTAGGTGGCGAGATAGGCGCTGTTGCTGGTGGTCGGCCATACTCCCAGTTTCGGATAGTCGTTCAGATTAGAGCCGAAGCTGAAGTTGTACAGGGTGTATGCGCCGGTGGGATCGTTCGTCTTTGAAACCGCTACGCACTCAGAAAAAGTGGAGCCGATACCGACGTCGCTGATGACCCAGCGGTCCGCGAGCCGATCGTAGTTCACAATCGGATCGCTCGCCCCAGACGAGCAGGCGCCGCCGACTGGATTGAAGAAAGTTGTGAAGTTGGTTGGACCCGAAAGCAGCGCGCCGCTCTTGTTGTACACCGCCAGCCGCACGTTCACGGTCTGCACAATGTGGTTGGGGCCGATGGCCAGGTTCACGTCGGACGGCGCGAAGTTCTGTGCCCCGATGCCGTCGAAGTCAATGCCCTTGGTCGCGGAAACGTTGGGCCGGATTTCTTTCTGCAGAACCGAGTCTGGTTTCGCGGGACCCATGGCGCCGCGCGAGCTGAGCGGAAGCGGCCTGGGCTCCGGAGCTTCCACATCGCCCACACCCAGCACGTCGATGGGTAGTTCTCTGAGAGGCCGGGAGACAGCGTGGCCAGTGGGGTACCTCACGATCGTTTGGCTGTTCTGGGCGAATGCCAGCGCTCCTGTCAGCGTCAGGCAACACAATACAAAAGTCCCGCTCTTGGCGAGAAACTTCTTGGACTGGCTCACAGCTTTTCCTCCTGGAATGGGGTTGGATTGCTTTCCCTGTGACCGCGGGGGTTAGGGGTGGGAAAAAAGCAACAAAACACTGCGCAGCATTCTGTCCTCATTTGGCCAGCCTGTCAACTAGTTGCGATAGTAGATTGTCGCAAAAGACGGAATCCATGCAAGGCGGGATTTGTCGCCGGAGTTTTTTGCGTACTTTTTAGTCTTTCAACGGGACCATGGTGAGGTCGCCACGGCAAAAAGTTGCAACCCGCAGCAGGCCGCCGGTGGCTTGCGGCATCGTCATCACCGGTCCGTAGCAATAGACCGCGTGCCCGTTTGCCGCCATGTGCCAGCGCCCTCCCTTGTGTACCTCCTGCTTGCTGGGGCTGAGGGAGAGCTTTGCCGGGGGCGCCAACCTGGGGACGGGTAGAGACAAGATCAAGGCTAGGGTCAGGGCCTTCATAAGACTGCTTGCTCTCGATCACGGCCCTACCACAGGCCGTTTTTCCACAGAACCATATCTCTAAAAGCTCTTAGATGACTTGCGTCGAGCGCCGTACATCCTGCAGGTCGGTGGCCGGTTTTTCCGGCACTTCTTTCATGGTGTGGGCCGACTTCCCGGATCGTTTCGTTTCTTTACTGGGCGTCTTCGGGGCTGCGCTCCCGGAGTTGCCGGAGGTCGCCGGTTTCTGCTCGGTC
>Ga0326726_10003728_pt1 | contig 13994 bp, 8 predicted proteins | sample MHFenrmetagenome_2_FD_207603 | JGI IMG/M metagenome (GOLD analysis project Ga0326726, IMG submission 207603) | Lab enriched peat soil microbial communities from Michigan Hollow, Ithaca, NY, United States - MHF15MN | ecosystem: Environmental > Terrestrial > Soil > Wetlands > Peat | place: USA... | reverse complement strand
AAAATAAAGGAAGTAAAGGCATCCAAGCCCAAAAAAGAAAAGAAAGCCTAACTCTGTTTCCTTACTACCAGCCACTTGTAATCATCGGGATCAATCCTGGCATTGATGATAACAGGTTTATTAAGTGAAATGGCCTCATTTACTGCAATTCTCATACTTTCTTCTGAATCAGCATTAAGCACACTGACCCCAAAGAAACTGGCTGAATCGAATAAATCTCCGGAATAAAGACTGGTGCCGTAGGGAGAAAGGTCCTGCCATGATTGCTTCAGCTTTATAAGGTTCAGTTCTCCGTCAGAAAAGACTACTGTAATCACCTGAAGATTATACCGGCGGGCCGTAAGAATTTCACCTGCCGTCATAAGAAATCCGCCGTCACCTGTCACACAGACCACCGTCGATCCGGGACTGACAATTTTAGCTGCCAGCGCAGCAGGCACTCCGAAGCCCATTCCGGACCATCCGTTTGTCATAATAATGTTCTGATTGCCCGAAGTATTCCAGTACTGTCCTGCAAGATGCAGATGAGAACCAACATCGACAGTCAGCAATACGTTTGCGGGCAGCTCCTCCTGGAGAACCTTAAAAGCTGTAACCGGACCGAAATGATCTGTAAATCCATTAAACACTGCAATTGTTTCGTCGCGTACCGACTGAACAGCAGACCTGTTGAAAACTGAGGAACTATTTCCCATTCTTTTCAGGATGCTGAACCATTCATCAGGGTTGCCTGTAAACCGGGCAACGCTGGTTAATGCCGGCATATCCATTTCAGTAGTGTTAAAATCAACCAGAGGTACATCCGGCATCCAGGATTCATAGTTATACTCAACCGGATCGTAACCAAGCCCGATTACCAGATCAGTCTCCCTGAAAATATCTTCAAGGTAATCGCTTAAGGCATGGAAAAGAACACCGGCATAGCACGGATGATTTTCAGGAAGAAGGCCTTTTGCCATAGGGGTCAGAACCACCGGGATCATAATTTTCTCAAGAAATCCAGCCAGTTTACTGCCAACTGCGTACCGTGCAGAAGTCAGTCCTGCCGCAATCAATGGCTTCCTTGATTTTTCCAGAAGAGAAATTATATGATCAGTATCATTGCTGTAGACCTTGCTACCGCCATCTCCGGCATATTCACTGGCAGGACCGGCTTCTGAATTGGCAATATCTGAAGGCAGTCCGATATGAACGGGTCCCGGGTATTCTTCCCTGCATATTTTTAATGCTTTGGCAATAACGTCAGCTGCATTGTCAGGTGTCATCCTGAATGTTGCTTTTGTCAGCGGTTCATAAATCTTCTGATGATTTATATTCATCTGGCTTGTACGGTGTATCATCTTATCGCCCAGCTCGCTTGTAAGGATAATTACAGGTGACCTGTCGAGAAAGGCACCACCGGCTCCTGCAGCCAGATTAACTGCACCTGGCCCAAAGGTCGCATGGCAGACGCCGGGGATCCCGGTTAGCCTTGCTGACACTCCGGCCATAATTCCGGCTGCAGATTCATTTGCTGTAAGGATAAATTCGATGCCTGCCGACCTGAAGCTTTCCATATAAGGAATGGAAGGACCTCCGGGAACGCCGAATATATATCTTACACCGTATTTATATAATTGATCTGCAATGTATTCAGCTACAGTCATATTATAAGATAAGATGATTGACAAAGCTATTAAATTAAATCCTTCAAACGGCCGATACGAATTCAAATTCTATTAAATTTAACGGCATCTTTTGAAAATAACTTTGATGGAAATGAAAACAAATAAATCAGGAATTCTGATTACGGTAATTTTTATCATTTCGATTTTTCCTGCCACAGCGCAGATGTCGCCTGATATCTATAAAAAAGCTGATGACCTGGCAAAAAATACAGTTGATAAGGTTTTTTACGGAAATGTACGGCCGGTATGGATCGGAAAAACCAATAGTTTTCTTTATGAAAATCTCACACCCGACGGAACTCAATACATGATTGTTGATGCTGAGAAGCTCTCAAAGAAAAAAGCTTTTAACCAGGAGAAATTTGCGTCAGCTTTTGGAGCCGCCACAGGTAAAAAAGCCGAACCCGGCAAGCTCCCTGTAAGAAATATTGTTTTTTCAGATAAACTGGGAAGCTTTGCTTTCACTTATGACAATTACAATTGGATATGCAATCTGAAAAATTACGAGATAATTAAGAGGGAAAAGGTAACCGACCGCAGCAGGCCAGGAGGATGGGACTGGGGCTTCAGGGACGAGCTCACTAATGATTCTGTTAAATCTCCCGATAAGAAATGGGCAGCTTTTATAAAAAATTACAATGTTTATATCAGGTCACTGAATGACAAAAAGGAATTTCAGCTAAGTTTCGATGGTGCTCTGGGTGAATATTATTCATCATTTATAAAGTGGTCTCCTGATTCAAGGGAGCTTGCTGCATATCGCCTGAAACCTGCTGAAAAGCATATGATTTATTACATTGAGTCTTCACCTGAGGATCAGTTGCAGCCCAGGCATTATTCGTACGAATATCAGAAACCGGGCGATGCTGTGCCTCAAAAGTACCCCCAACTTTTTGATATCGAATCAAAAAAGCATATTAAAGTGGATGATACGCAGATACCTAATCAATACTCAATTAATGATATTAAATGGAGCAAAGACAGTCATTATTTTACATTTGAATATAACAAGCGCGGACATCAGCTATATAAAGTGATTAAAGTAGATGCAACCACAGGTAATTCGAAAGTAATCATAAATGAGACATCACCTACCTTTATTGATTACAGCGGGAAAATGTACAGGTACGATGCTGAGGAAACAAGTGAGATAATCTGGGCATCAGAGAGGGATGGATGGAACCATCTTTATCTGTATGATTCAGGCAAAGGAGAGGTAAAAAATCGGATCACAGCAGGAGAGTGGGTTGTCAGGGATGTGGCTTATGTTGATGAAAAGAACAGACAGATTGTATTTCAGGCAAGCGGAAAGGAGGGAGGTGATCCCTACTTCATTTATTATTACCGCATTAATTTTGACGGCACAGGCATGATCCGTCTCACTGCAGGCGAAGGAAACCATGAGGCCAGTTTTTCACCCGATCACAAATATCTGGTGGATACCTGGTCGACGGTTGATACTCCGCCGGTTTCCGTTATTCGAAGGGCGGATGACGGATCACAATTAATGGTTATTGAAAAAGCTGATATTTCCAGATTGCTTGAAACAGGCATCAGGTTCCCTGAAGTATTTGTTGCAAAGGGAAGGGACGGTGTGACAGATATATGGGGAGTAATAATCAAACCTACAGATTTTGATCCTTCAAAGAAATATCCTGTAATCGAGGATATTTATGCAGGACCTCACAGCAGTTTTGTTCCCAAGAGCTTCAGAGGATCAGCAACCAGCATGCATCAGCTTGCTGAGCTTGGTTTCATTGTTGTTAAGATCGATGGAATGGGAACTTCAAACCGGTCAAAAGCATTCCATGATATATGCTGGAAAAACATTAAAGATGCCGGTTTTGAAGACCGGATCCTGTGGATGAAGGCTGCTGCGGAGAAATATCCTTATATGGACCTTGAGAAAGTTGGTGTTTACGGAACGTCAGCCGGAGGGCAGAATGCCGCAGGTGCTGTACTTTTCCATCCTGAGTTCTACAAAGTGGCTGTCGCGTCGTGCGGTTGTCACGATAACAGAATGGACAAGATGTGGTGGAATGAGCAGTGGATGGGCTGGCCCGTTGGCGAAGAGTATGCACAATCATCAAATGTCGACAATGCCTGGAAACTTAAAGGTAAATTGCTTCTTATTAACGGGGAGATGGACAATAATGTTGATCCAACCTCTACTATGCAGGTAGTAAATGCATTAATAAAAGCAAACAAGGAATTTGAATATGTTTTTCTTCCCGGGGCAAAACATACCAGTGGTGGTGTTTACGGAGAAAGAAAACGTCGTGATTTCTTTGTAAAAAATCTTCTTGGTGTTGAGCCGCCTGACTGGAATATGGTTAAAAAATGATTTTTTTTCTGATATTTGCGGCCTGATCATTTCAAGTGTACAGCAAAGGGAATACAATATTCTGGGCAATTATAGCCTGCCTGCTATGGTCAACAGCTTATGCTGGAATCAAACTCGGGCTACAATACGACACTCCTTTGCATTTTGCAGGGATAAGGTTTATAATATCGGGATTGATGATCCTTCCTTTTACAGTAAAACCATCGGCCTATATTAAAATGATAAGGGATAACCGGAAGGTCGTATTATCAGTCATGGTCCTTCAGACACTTATAAACTATTCCCTTTTTTATATGGGGTTGAATCTTGTTCCCGGCGCCCTCGGGGCAGTCATTGTGGGTTCCCAGCCGCTTGTTACTGCGTTTGTGGCTGCAATGATGCACGAGGAGGAAAAACTTACAAAAAACAAGATTGTCACAATAATCTTTGGCATTTCAGGCGTAATTCTTATCAGCGCGGGAAGGCAGGCATTCAGAATAGGAACCCCACTGGAATTCCTTGGAGTGATACTTATTCTCGTAGCCAACATTGCCACTGCTACGAGTAATGTGATAGTTTCCCTGAAAAGCAGGGGAATGAATCCGTTTGTACTCAGTTCTTTTTCGCTCGGAGTTGGCGGATTGATTCTATACCTGGCTTCATTTCCGATCGAAGGATCTGTACAGATGGTTCACAGACCACCGGTTTACTGGCTCGACCTGATCTGGTTAAGCTTTATGTCAGCATGCGCATTTTCATTATGGTATAAGCTTCTTCAGAGGCCGGGAATAAAAGTCTCAGAGTTAAATCTATGGAAGTTCATCATTCCTGTTGTCGGGGCAGTTTTAAGCTGGCTGCTTGTCCCCGGAGAGAATCCCGAATGGCTGACAATATGCGGTATGATAATAATAACCTGCTCGCTCATCCTGTTCTTTTTAAACACCGGGGTACCCAGCAGCAAATCAACTTCAGATAAATGAAACGTAAACTTTTAGCTTTGTTGTCTTATTCCATATTCTGGCTGATCTTTTTTTATTTTGCCAGGTTGTTCTTCCTCGTTATTCACCATAAGGAAGCCGCCGGACTGGGATTTGAAGTTCTGACAGGTACATTTTCCCACGGGATAAAGCTCGATATTTCGGCCACTGCATATGTTCTGTCAATTCCCATGCTGGTTCTGATCGCGGCAATATGGATAAAAGGAGAGTGGTTCAGGCATTTTGTCAGAGTATATACCTGGATCATAATTTTAATCTCTTCCATTATTATTGTCGGGGATGCCGAATTATATTCCTACTGGGGTTTCCGCATGGATTACACACCACTTCTTTATCTTAATACGCCACAGGAAGCGGCAGCCTCGGTAAGTACGGGCATGATAATTGCATTCTGCCTTACTGTTATTTTAATAACAGTAATTTTTGGGTTTTTGTATAACAAGTTTGTTGACAGAAGATTCTCTGGCTCTGAAATAGTAATGCATAAATTGCCGGTTACCGTCTTCTTTATGATTCTGCTGGGTTCACTGATAATTCCAATCAGGGGAGGATTTGGACTTGCACCGATAAATGCCGGTACTGTGTATTTCAGTGACAATATGTTTGCAAACCACGCTGCGATTAACGTGGTCTGGAATGTCGGAAGCTCTTATTATAACAGGAAACCTTCGGTAAACCCTTATTCATTTGGCGATTTAAACAGATCCATTGCGATAAGGGATTCTCTGACTATAAAATCTGATAGTTCCGAAAGAGTCCTTAATACAACAAGGCCCAATATACTTGTTGTTATTCTTGAAAGCTTTGGCGACTTATTGGTGGGCCCCCTGGGTGGTGATACGGTAACTACTCCATGTATAAACAAGCTGTGCAGTGAGGGTCTTCTTTTCACAAACTTTTATGCATCAGGCAACCGCACTGACAAAGCTTTGCCTGCAATCCTTAACGGCTATCCGGCTCAGCCGGCGGTATCTGTTATTAAAGAGCCAAAGAAAACCCAGTCGATGACGAGCCTCGTAAAAATATTGAATGGCTCAGGATACACAAGTTCGTTCTGGTACGGAGGAGATATAAACTTTGCCAATTTCAACTCATTTTTAGTTAGTTCAGGTTTCCGCCAGATAATATCCATGGACAACTTTGATCCTTCAAATTACAATTCAAAATGGGGGGTACACGACCATGTACTTTTTAAAACCCTGCAGGATTCGATGGAAAGAACTAAGGAGCCATTCTTCAGGGTTGTTCTTACTCTTTCGAGCCATGAACCTTTTGATGTGCCGATGGAACCTGTTTTTGAGGGAAAGGACGACCTGACAAAATTCAGGAATTCAGTTTACTATACTGATAAAACCGTAGGAAGTTTTATCGCCTGGGCAAAGACAACTGACTGGTGGAAAAACACTCTTGTAGTACTGGTTGCTGATCATTGCCGCCGCAATACAACGGATGATCTTGTTTATTCACAGAAGATATTCAAAATCCCCATGCTTTGGCTTGGCGGAGCGCTGGAGGCAGGCGGGAAAAGAATAGAAAAAATTGGCTCACAGGTCGATATTCCCGTTACTCTTCTTAATCAGCTTGATCTGCCGGGTGAGTTTCCTTTTGGGAAGGATATATTGTCAGACAAATCGAATTCCTTTGCCTTTTATGTCTTCAATGAAGGATTTGCCTTTATAACTGACAGCTCTACAGTAATTTATGATCATAAGCTTGCAGCGCCTGTCCTAATGACAGGTTCTGATCCGGAGGTCAATGAAAGCCTTGGCAAGGCATTTCTGCAGGTATTATATGATGATTATATGAAGAGATAACTGGTTCCTGACCTCTCTTCCTCCGATTTTTTACGGATAATTTAATACTCTGGTTTATAGTTGTGACCCTGGTAAATTGACTAAATTTGTGCATATGGAGGTAAAGCCTGTTAAAATATTTACCAGCCAGAATTCACCCCGGTTAGGGTTTATTGCTGATCTTATTCTGAATGAGATACTGGGTTTGTCATGGGAAATCATAACCGACAAAAGAAAGCTTGGGAAATTCCCTGTGATTAACTATTCTGATGAGAATGTGACTGGTTCTTTCAAGATCACTCCAGTTAAGCTCCTGTTCGATAATAGGGTCAGTCCGCAGGAAATTGTCGTAAGTGACTGGAAAGGACTTCCGATTTTCTTTCAGTCATCAGAAAACGCAGACCTGCCTTTTGATATTTTTGCTGCGTCATTCTTTCTGGTTGCCAGGTATGAGGAATACCTTGAATTCCAGCCTGATGAATTCGGAAGGTTCAGATCGTCAGATTCACTGGCTTTTAAACACGGGTTCCTGGGAATTCCTGTGGTTGACCTCTGGGTAAAAGAGCTGGCAAAATCACTTGTGAAGAAATTCCCGGCACTGACATTTAAGCGAAGCGAATACAATTCACTTTTGACTTTCGATATTGACGAAGCTTTTGCTTACCTCGGTAAAAACCTGATAGGGAATATTGGAGGATTTATACATGATATTGCCTCAGGATCAAAAAAAGCAAGTCATCGGTTAAGCTGCCTGACAAAGGGAGAGAAGGATCCGTACGAGGTTTTTGAATATATGATTGAATCGGTGGGCAAGACCAGGACTGAAACAAAATTCTTTTTCCCGGTCGGGGATCATTCAGAGTACGAAAAGAATCCATCGTGGAAGAATAATGATTACAGGAACCTGATCAGCAAAATTGCCGGTAAGTTCAATATTGGTCTCCATCCGTCTTTCAGAGCTTCGGCCAGCCTCCCGCTTATAAATGCTGAGCTTAAGAGATTGAAAGCAATCACCAGTAAAGATTGCCAGTTCAGCAGGTTCCACTTTCTTAGGATTACTATGCCTGACTCTTACAGAAATTTAAGCGATGCAGGCATTCATGAAGATTATTCAATGGGCTATTCCGATGAGACCGGATTCAGAGCGGGAATTGCAAGGTCTTTCAGGTTCTATGATATTATTGAAGAAAAGATTACGGATTTGCGTATTTTTCCATTCCAGGTCATGGATGTGACACTCAGCAGCAACAAGAAACTTAATGCCGCTGAGGCAAAGGAAGTAATCGGCAAAATGATAATACAGACTAAAAAAGCCGGAGGGTCGTTTATAAGCATCTGGCACAATACATCGCTTCTGGATGCTCCGGAATGCCTTGAGTTGAGGGAGCTGTTTGAATTCACCCTTAAACAACAAATGGCTTGAAAAATATTTATAGCTCAAAGTCTTTATAACCCACCCCTCACTCCTCCCGGGAGGGGAATTTTTTTTATAGCTTTTCAAGTTCAATCTCTTCATCATTCCTCACTTCCACCATCTTCCCGTTTTCACATTTGATGGTTCTGGCGCTGAATTTTTTGACTATTGTGTAATTATGGGTCGCAATTATTACAGCCCTTCCTGTGCTGCTGATATCCCTGAGGAGTCTGATAATACCTTCAGATGTTTCAGGATCGAGATTGCCGGTTGGTTCATCAGCCAGGATTATTTCAGGATCGTTGAGGAGGGCACGTCCGATAACAACACGCTGCTGTTCTCCTCCTGAAAGCTGGTGGGGCATCTTATAACCTTTCAGATTGAGCCCGACTTTTTCAAGCACTTCACTGATGCGTTTTTCAATTTCAGCACTATCCTTCCATCCTGTAGCCCTGAGAACGAACTCAAGGTTGTCATTTACCGATCTGTCGATCAGAAGCTGGAAATCCTGAAATACTATACCGATTTTCCTTCGCAGGTAGGGGATCTCCCTTATCTTTATCTCCGAAAGGTTATATCCTGCCACTATACCTGTTCCTTCTTTAAGGGGAAGCTGGACATTAAGCGTTTTGATAAGGCTGGTTTTCCCGCTTCCGACCTTTCCCACGAGGTATAAAAATTCACCCTTGTTCACACTTAAGTTAACGCCTGTCAGAACTAAATTATCCTGCTGCCAGATATTACAGCCGGTAAGTTCTATTATTTTGTCGGATGATTGGGTATCCTGCATTTCTTGTAAGTTAGCAGTGCAAAATATAAAAAGAATTGATAAATAACATTTATATGTTAATAAAATCAGTAATAAAGGCCTGAAGCCACCGTTTAATAATTGTATTTTTACCAGTGCTGAAAAGAATCGGTTTTTGTTTTATATGGCTTATTATTAATTTGTTATTGAATTGGGAAAATTCCTGATGCAAAATTAATTGTATGAATTGTAAGCCAAAAAATTTAAGTTATGAACAGTAAGAAAGCATTATTGATTTTCAACTTCCTTTTTATCATTATTATACAGGTCATGTCGCAGGCATCATTTTCAGGCAATGACCTTGGCTCGGATTTTAACAGGGCAATGGACCTGTACAATAAGGAGAAATATGCAGCAGCCATAAGACTTTTCGATTCTTACATTAAGAACGACAAGGATAATAACAGGATCCATATAGCCGATGCTGAATATTATGCCGCTCTATCGGCACTTAAATTGTTCAATCCTGATTCGGAGTACAGGATGATAATTTATCTGGCAACACACCCGGAGAGTCCGAAGATCAACGAAGCCAGGATCTCCCTTGGAGATTTTTTTTACCAGAATAAAAGCTACAGGAAGGCTTGTTCTTATTATGAGGTCGTTAACAGGTATGAGCTTGAGGGCGAAAAACTACCGGAATACTTTTTCAGGTATGGTTATTCTTTATATATAAAGGGTGATAAGGCCAAAGCTCTGATGATGTTTTCGGAAATAAAGGATATTGACACGGACTATACTGCCCCTGCAATCTATTATTTCTCGCATATTGCTTATGAACAGAAAATGTACCAGACTGCATTGGAAGGTTTTATGAAGCTGAGGGATGACGAGACTTTTGGTGCTATTGTACCGTTTTATATTGCCCAGATCCTGTACCTGAATAAAGATTATGACGGTATTCTTGAAATCTCTCCTGATCTTCTTAAATCGGCTCCCAAAGAGCGCGCAATTGAGATGTACAGGTTTATTGGAGATGCCTACTACAACAAGGGTAATTACCAGGAAGCACTGACTTATCTTGAACAATATGCCGCCGGGGCAAAAGCCAGCGAGAGAGAAGACAAGTACCAGCTCGGTTTCTGCTATTACCAGACAGGCAATATGGACCAGGCAATAAAGACACTCCTGGGAACAGGAGCAAAATCGGACATCCTCAGTCAGAATATCTGGTTCGTACTTGGTGATTGTTACTTGCAGAAAGGTGATAAGAAAAGAGCTCAGTTTGCCTTTGGCCAGGCTTCCAAAATGGATTTTGATAAGAAACTTAAGGAAGAATCGCTTTTTAATTTTGCGAAACTGACATACGAAACCACTTCTTCTCCATTTGGTGAAGCTATTGCTGCATTCCAGGAATATATCGACCTCTACCCGGGTTCTGATAAAATTGAGGTAGCGTACAATTATCTTGTTGCAACCTTTACCGAAATAAGGAACTATAAAGCAGCCCTCTCTGCACTGGATAAGATAAGAAACAAAGACAGCAGGCTTGAGGCAGCTTACCAGAAAGTAGCATTCTTCAGGGGTCTCGAGATGTTTAAAAACATGGAAATCGAACAATCAATCGATCTTTTCGATAAATCACTTAAATATGAAAAATACAGCAGGGAGCTCCGGTCAAGGGCAATTTACTGGAAGGCAGAAGCGGAGTACAGGATCGGACAGTATGAGCTGGCTAAAAATGATTACGAATTATTCATGGGAATTCCCGGAGCAATGTCACTTTCTGAGTCTGTATTATTAAGGTACAATCTGGGGTACACAGATTTCAACCTGAAAGATTATAGCAGCGCTCTTACTCAATTCAGGGCGTTTGAATCAGGTTTTGCCAGTGCAAAGCCTGAAATACAGATTGATACAAAACTCAGAATAGCTGATTGCTATTTTATCACCACAAATTATCAACAGGCTGTCAGCTATTACGACAAGGTTATTGACTTTGGGAAAGCTGATGCAGACTATGCTCTTTATCAGAAGGGGTTCTGCCTGGGGCTTACAAAAAACCAGAAGGGGAAAGCAGAAATACTGACTTTGCTTACGACAAAATATCCCTCATCTTCCTATGTTCCGAATGCAATTTATGAACGAGGGAGAGCCTACCTGGTAATGGAGGATTTCAGACGGGGCGAGGCTGATTTTGTAAACATAATCGCAAATTACCAGTCAAGTCCCTTTGTTCCGCGGGCAATAGTCCAGCTCGGATTACTTTATTATAATCAGGGTGAGAATGAGAAATCAGTTGCCCAGTTTAAAAAAGTAATTGAGAACTACCAGTCAACCCCGGAAGCCCGGTATGCTCTTACGGGTTTAAAGAATACTTATGTGGAAATGAATGATGTGGAGAGCTATTTTGCCTATGTCAAAACATTGGGATACGGTGATGTGAATGTGACTGAGAAAGACTCACTACTTTATATGTCAGGTGAAAATCTTTATATTACGGGAAAATGTGACAGGGCATCAGAAGTATTCAGAAATTACCTCCGTGAATTTCAGTATGGAAGCTTCAGGCTTAACGCGCAGTTTTATCTTGCTGAATGTCTGAACTCTTCAGGTAATAAGGATGAAGCGCTTGGTCTGTACAGGGAGGTGATAAAAACCCCAAACAATCAGTTTATGGAGCAGGCACTTATTGCAGCCTCATCAATACTCTATGACAAGGAGGAATATTCAGCTGCATATGAATATTTTGATAGACTTGAAAAAGTCACGACATCTTCTGAAAGTAAACTTATGGCTTTGAGAGGACAGCTGAGATCAGCTTACCAGGAAGGAGATGCACAGAAAAGCATCAAGGCAGCTGACCGCATAAAGAATTCGACAAATATGCCTGAAGAGTTGACCCGTGAGGCTATATTTATAAGCGCCAAAGCCCATTACAGCCTCAATGAGTTTGATGAAGCGCTTAGGGATTTCAGAAGAACTGCAACTGAAGTTGTCAGCATTGAAGGAGCTGAATCGAAATACAGGGTGGCTGAAATCCTTTTTAAGAAAGGAAGCAATGAAGAGGCTGAAAAAATCGTTAATCAATTTATTGAACAGAATTCCCCTCATCAGTTCTGGATGGCAAAAATGTTTCTCCTGCTTGCTGATATAAGCATTAAAAAAGGTGACACATTACAGGCAAGGGCAACCCTTCAGAGTCTCAAAGAGTATTATACAATCGGTAATGATGGAATTCTTGATGAGGTTAAAGCGAAACTGGCTTCCCTTGATGAAGGGAATTGAGAGGATTTATTAAAAATATTGAAATTGAGCTGATATGATAAAAAGAAACATTATCATTTTTTTCCAGATAGTTGTCTTTTTCCTGCCTGTAAAGGCTCAGGTTAAAAAGGAAGAATCGGATCTTAAAAGAGAGGTAACACTTTACAATCCTTATAAGCCTTCACTTGCTGATGCAAAAAAGAAAAGTTATCTGCCTGAAATAAACGATACCGCAAGGGTTTATCCGGTTTTTGATTATGAGGTAAAATCAAAACCTTTTAGCCCGACCTATACAATAAGCACTATCAAATCAGCATCGCTGCTTTCCGATCCGCTTCCCAAATTATATAAAAGTTATGTCAAGATCGGGATAGGAAATAATAATACCCCGCTGGCAGAATTAAGTGTTACCAATCACCGTTCCAAAAAAGGTGCTGTCGGCTTTTATGCGAAACACTATTCTTCGAACGGCAGGGTGACACTTGAAAATAAACAGAAGGTTTTTGCAGGTTTTATGGATAACGACGCTTCGCTGTTCGGAAAAAAGTTTTTCAGGAAAAGCTACATTGATCTTTCAGCAAATTTTCTTCAGAAGACAAGATATGCATACGGCTATAATACTGAAGTGCCTTTTGAGTTTATCAAAAAAGACATAAAGCTCAATTATTATGATGTGGGAGGTAAATTTTCCCTGGCATCATTGAATCTTGATTCTGCTGATCTTTCATACGATTTGGGCCTCTCTTATGACTTTTTTCACAATACAAGCGGGCGGACAATGAACCATGTGGGATTCGCAGGAAAAATGTCGAACCTTTATCAGGGATTTTATGTCGGATCAGGACTGAATATCGATCATTACAGACTTTCAGAATCGCTTGATCTTGAGCCTAAGTACATTTTTTCGGTGAGTCCTTTTATAAGGAAAAGCACTGAACTGTGGAATTTCAATCTGGGTATCATCTTATCAATTGAGAAGAATCTTGAAGATAAAGCAAAGGTTTATTTCCATCCTGATCTTGAATTCGGCTTCAGCATTGTCCCGGAATATATGAGATTCTTTGCCGGATTGAGCGGGAAGCTTGAAAATAATGAACCGTTAAGTGTCATTTCCCAAAATCCCTATATGGTACCTGATGGTTCAATTTTCAGGGTTCCCAACACAAACCACGCACTGATTATTTCAGCCGGATTAAAAGGAAATAACGGACTTGGCGGCAACTACCTCGCATCCGTTTCTTATTCACTGATCAACGACCTGCTCCTTTATTCAAATATTGTTTATCCCGATACGGCAGGATCAATTCAAAGAGGTAATTACTTTGTAATTACGCCTGATGATGCTGAGGTTCTTAATTTTCACGGGGAATTAAGCGGTAATTTCACGAAACTACTTTCATTCAATACGTCAGTAAATTATTACAAGTATACACTTTCCGTGAATGAATACGCATGGAATAAGCCTAACTGGGACGGCAGGTTTGGAATGTACTACAATCTGCGGAACAAGATTATTGCAGGGGCTGAATTGACTGCTCTTGGAAAACGAAAGCTGATGGTCAGCCAGAGTCCAACCGGATGGATGACATTGACACCTTCCGTGATCGAAAAGCCTGTCCATGTGAACCTCGGATTCAGCACAGAATACCGTTATACGAAAATCCTCTCATTTTGGTTCAAGGTAAATAACATCTCCTGGAATCGATATTACGAGTGGGCTTATTACCCTTCACAAATGTTTAATTTCATGCTCGGTTTCAGCTATAGTTTGTAATTGCTACGGG
>Ga0326726_10003727_pt1 | contig 13995 bp, 10 predicted proteins | sample MHFenrmetagenome_2_FD_207603 | JGI IMG/M metagenome (GOLD analysis project Ga0326726, IMG submission 207603) | Lab enriched peat soil microbial communities from Michigan Hollow, Ithaca, NY, United States - MHF15MN | ecosystem: Environmental > Terrestrial > Soil > Wetlands > Peat | place: USA... | reverse complement strand
AGCGCGACCAGCCCCTCGATCACGGGCGCGAAGTCCGTGCCCGCATTCGCTAGCACGTGGTCGATCCCGCGCCGCTTGAGCGAGCGCAGGAATGCCTCGGCTACCGAGCCCGTTTGCGTGTTCGCCCCGTCCATCGTTCTTCTCTCCCGACTGCGTCGTTGACGCGAAGGCGTCGCGACAGCGTCACTCATCTTACCGTTCTGCGAGCCGCAGAGGTCAGTCACAGTCGGGCTCCCCGACCGGGCAAGGGCCGCGCTTGCTCCGCCCTTGACCGACAGCCCTCGCGGAGCGAACGTTAGCGGGTTCGTCGTGTGTCGTGGCCGAGTCTGTCTACGAAAACGAAAACGAAGAAAGGGGTTCACCTCATGCGTATCTCTCGCGGACGTTCGTCGCTCGTCGCAGGCACTCTGTCGGCGAGCTTGCTCGCCGTCTTCGGCTTGTCTTTTTCGGTCGAGGCGCAGGCACCCTCGAACCTGCCGAGCGACGTCGGCACGGTGGAGGGGACCGCGAAGCTCGCGGCTTCCGCCGGTGTCGTCGACGTGCTCGGCGTCAAGCTCGGGATGCCGGCGAAGGACGTAGCGCCGTTGGTCAAGGCCTCGAACGCCAAGTACCAACTCAAGACGGCCGTTATTTGCGCACTGGCGGTGAGCTGTGACAAGAACCGGTCGCCGCAAGTCGCGATCGTCGGTGCTGACAATCAATGGGACATCCTCCAGGTCGGGTTCACCGCGCCGCCGACGCCGGGCTACGTGGCTGCGATCACGCGCCACGTAGACTTCTCGAACGGCCCGCAGCCGACGTTGCAGACGATCGTCGACAGCCTGCACAAGAAATACGGCGACGACAGCGCGAACTCGAAGACCGAGTTCCGCAACCACAACAAGATTCTCGACGAAGGCGGGGGCAGCTTCTCGATCATCTGGCTGTTCGACACGCAAGGGCATCTCTTCAAGTTCCAGAACGGCGAGCCGATCCTGGCTTGCCTTCGCGAGCTTCAGGTTCCCGTCGCCGGGCAGGACACGAGCTGGGACACCCAATACGGTTCTCAACCGCGGGTGCTACCCCCGGGGCTTTGCAACATGACGCGCGTGTTCGCGAAGATCGCCGTCCAGCTCGACGGCGCCGTCCACAGCATGGATGTGAACGTCGAGAACGAGCTCCTGTGGCACAGCGCCGCGCTCGCGACCTGGAACATGCGTGATCAAGCGGCGAAGCAGCAACAAGAAGAACAACGCAAGAAGGCGCAGGGTGTCGCCGCGCCGAAGCTCTGACCCTCGCGAAATGGTGAGGCACGCACGCCGCGCGCGGCCCCCATGTCTGCGACGCAAACGATCTCCGGGGGGAATCTCATGCGCCGACTGAGCTCGTCCATCGCCGCCGCGCTCGCGCTCGCGCTCACGGGTGCGCCCCACGCACAGATCACCGAGAACCCTCTGCCCGAGCCGATCGTCAAGCGCGGCATCGTCGTGCAGATCCGCGACGTCGTGCGGCTGCCCGAGACGCGCAACCTGCGGCCGGTCGACCAAGACGTCACGCCGACGGGCTGGGCGCGCGTGAGCTTCGTGCGCGACTTGCCCGATGGCCGCCGCTTCGCGAACGACTCGCGCGGGTTCCTCTATCTAGTCGAGGGCGACAAGACCTCGGTCTATCTGGACGTCGCGGTCGCGTTTCCGCTCGCGAACTACAACCGGCTCGAGAGCGGGTTCATTGGCTTCGCGTTCCATCCGGAGTTCGCGACGAACGGTCTCTTCTATACGGTGCACAGCGAGAAGGGTCCCGGCAACCCGGCCAAGCCCGACTTCGTGCCGCCCGGCTTCACGGCGGAGCAGGCGACGTACCACAACGTGATCACCGAGTGGCACGCGCGCGATCCCGCCGCGCGCACGTTCGACGGCACACGCCGCGAGCTGCTGCGCGTGGCGCACATCGTGCAGAACCTCACGCATCCATACGGCGACGTCGAGTTCAACCCGACCGCGCGGCCCGGCTCTGCCGACTATGGGCTCCTTTACACGAGCGGCAGCGACCTCGGCTTCAGCAACGGCGGCGGGCCGAACGCGAACAACCCGGGGCAGACGCAGCGTCTCGACTCGCTCGTCACGGCGATATTGAGGATCGATCCGCGCAGCCCGTCCGTCACGCACGGCACGAAAGGCGTCGGCGACTACACGATCACGCCCGGCAACAAGTTCGCGTCCGACGGCGACCCGAAGACGCTTGGCGAGATCTATGCGTACGGCTTCCGCAACGCGCACCGACTGTCGTGGGATCTCGCGGACGGCACGATGTTCGCGTCCGACATCGGCATGAACAACATCGAAGAGATCAATATCGTCCGCAACGGCGGCAACTACGGCTGGATGAAGCGCGAGGGCTACTTCGAGAACGGCATCGTCAGGCCCGGCGGCGCGCTGAATCAGCTCTATCCGTTGCCGGCCGAGATCATGAACGGCAAGAACAAGGACGAGTTCACGTATCCCGTGGCGATCTACGATCACAACGAGGGCCAAGCCGTGAGCGGCGGCTTCGCGTACCACGGCAAGATCGCCGCGCTGCGGGGCAAGTTCGTGTTCGGCGACGTGCAGCGCGGGCGCCTGTTCGCGGCCGACCTCGCCGCGATGAAGAAGGCCGACGACGGCGTGCCGGCCACCGTGGCGCCGATCGAGGAGATCCAGCTCTACGTGCGCGGCGCGAACGGCCTTCGCGACTACGTGACGATGCGTGACCTCGCGGAGCGCACGATGGGCGTGTCGCTCACGCGCGCGGATCTGCATCTCGGGATCAGCCGCGACGGAGAGATCTTCGTGACGTCGCGCCAAGACGGCATGATCCGGACGCTCGTCGCCGACGACGCGCCATGAAACGCCGGCTGTCGCGCCGCGAGGTGCTGAAGCGCGCGGCCGTCGCGGGAGTGATCGGCGCAGTCCCGGCGCAGGTCTTCGCGCAACGGGCCGAGGAGCCGTACAAAAACCTGAACGCCGCGGAAGCGCGCACGCTCGAGGCGATCGTCGCGCGCCTGATCCCGAGCGACGCGCGCAGCCCCGGCGCGCTCGAGGCCGGCGCCGCGCGTTACATCGACCGCGCGCTCGGAGACGCGCTCGCGGCATCGCGGCCCGTGTACACGGCCGGGTTCGCGGCGCTCGACGCGCACGCGCGCGGCGCGCACGGCAAGCCGTTCGCGGAGCTCGACGCGGATCGACAAGACGCGCTCTTGCGCGACCTCGAGCAGAACGTCGCGAAGGGTTTCACGCCGAGCCCGTCGGCGTTCTTCGAGCTCGTGCTCGGGCACACGCTCGAGGGCACCTTCAGCGACCCGTACTACGGCGGCAACCGCGACTTCATCGGCTGGGAGCTCATCGGCTACCCGGGTTTGAGACTGGCCGTGCTCGCCGACGAGCAGCGCATGGACGCGAACAACCCGCTCGTGCGCGTATCCGCGTACGACCTGCCGATGTTCGAGAAGAACGGCCACGAGGACGACCACCATGGCCGTTAGGCTGCCGTGGATCGACGTGGTCGTCATCGGGCTCGGCGGCGCGGGCGGCGTGGCCGTCGAGCCGCTCACGGCCGCGGGCCGCAACGTGATCGGGCTCGAGGCCGGCACGCGCCTCGCGCCGAAGGACTTCGCGCCAGACGAGCTCCGCAACAACTTCCGCGGCTGGCCGCAGGCCGCGCAGAAGGCAAACCGTGAGGTCCCCGTGCACCGCGCGAACGCCCTCGCTCCCGACGATCCGCGCGCGGCGATCCACCCGATGATGAACGGCGTCGGTGGCACGACGCTGCACTACTGGGCGCAGAGCTGGCGCCTGAGCCCTTGGGACTTCCGCGTCGTGAGCGAGACGAAGCGCCGCTACGGCGGGAAGCGAATCCCCGTGGGCTCAACGGTCGAGGACTGGCCGTTCGGCCTCGACGAGCTCGAGCCGTACTACGACAAGGTCGAGTACGCGCTCGGCGTGTCGGGGCAAGCCGGCAACGTGAAAGGCGCGATCGATCCGCGCGGCAACATCTTCGAAGGGCCGCGCGCGCGCGAGTACCCGATGCCGCCGCTGCGTGGCACGGAGTTCACCGACATGATGGGCGCCGCCGCGAAGCGCCTAGGATGGCACCCGTTCCCGGGCCCGGCCGCGATCAACTCCCAGACCTATCAGAACCGCAGCCAGTGCATGTATCACGGCTACTGCAGCCGCGGCGGTTGCCACGTCTCCGCGAAGAACTCGACCGCCGTCTCGACGATCCCGCGCGCCGAGGCCTCGGGCAAGCTTCAGATCGTCACGAGCGCCCACGTCACGCGCATCGACGTCGACCGCGACGGCCGCGCATCGGGCGTGCAGTACTTGAAGGACGGCGAGACGTACATCCAGCCGGCCGGCGTCGTGCTGGTCGCGTGCTACACGTACGAGAACACGCGGCTCCTCTTGCTCTCCGACTCGAAGCGCTTCCCGAACGGGCTCGCCAACAACCATGGCCAGGTCGGCAGGCATTACATGAGCCACAACCAGGGCGCGACCGTGAACGCGCTGTTCCCGCGCAAGCTCAATCGCTGGTACGGGCTGCCCGCGCAGGGCGTCGGCGTCGACGAGTGGGCCGACGACAACTTCGACCACGCCGAGCTCGACTTCATCGGCGGCGGCAACCTCTGGGTCTATTCCGATCAGCGGCCGATCGCGGCCGCGAGCATGCCGACGTTCGACCGCGCGCCGCGCTGGGGCGCGCAGTGGAAGGCGTTCGTCGCGGACAACGCGGATCGCTGGACCACGTCGTACCTGCAGAAGACGACGCTGCCGTACGCGGACAACTACCTCGATCTGCACCCGACCGTGAAGGATCCGCTCGGCGACCGCGTCTGCCGCGTGACGGCGGATCACAAGGACAACGAGCGGCGGCTCGCGACGTTCATCCAGGACAAGATGGAGCGCTGGTTCCGCGAGGCCGGCGCGATCGCGACGATGCGCGCATCCGTGGGCACGATGGGTGTGACGACGCACGCGTACGGCGGCACGCGCATGGGCGACGATCCCGCGACGAACGTCGTCGACCGCTACGGCTTCGCGCACGAGGTGCCGAACTTGGGGCTCCTCGGAGCGTCCGTGATGGGCACGAGCGGTGCGCGCAACCCGACGCTCACGGCGCAAGCGCTCGCGTGGCGCACGGCCGAGCACCTCGCGGCGAACTGGTCGCGAATTGCGGGCTGACAGCGGAGTCGCGCCAAGGTGGGCGGGCGGGCGGTGCGACCCGCCGCGCGCTCAGTGCGTCATCGCATACATGATTCGGATGCTCGTGCCGGACGACGCGCCGGCGACGCGCTAGCGAATCAAACGAGCAGAAAGGCGCCGACGGCCAAGAGCGCCCAGAACACGACGCCCGCGATCAGCGCGTTGCGGATTCCGGCGACCGGATCGCCGTCGTCGTAGTCCAGCGCCATGTCGAGAACCGCCTCGGCGACCTGGTCGTCGTGCGGGGCATCCGGCTCGACGGCTCGACGTAAGGCCGCGACATCCAGCGTGTGCGTGAGCTCCGCGCGTCCCATGGTTCGTCACCTTTCGGCCACGACTCTGGGGCGATCTTTATCGTGAAATGCACCCGTCGCGGTACGAACCAAATCACGGCGCGTGCAACGCGCCGGAATCTGTCAAATCGAGCTGGCGAAAACTGTGGCGCGAGTCACACGCGGCGCATCGACTCGCCGAGTCGAGCCGACACGAGCGCCGACGCGGGCGGGCGGCCGCGGTCAGTGGGTCATCGCGTACACGACGTAGTTGACCGCGAAGCGGTACGCGAGCGTCGTCATCGGCTCGGGATAGCGCGGGTCGTCGGCGTGCTCCCACGCGTCGCCGAGATCCATGTTGAAGTTGATCGCGACCACGAGCCGGCCGTCGTCGTCATAGATCCCGCGCCAGTGCGGCGTGACGCCATCTTCCTCGTACGTTCGGCCGGACATGAGCGCGCGGATCCCGGGGATCTGGATCCGTTGGTTCAGGTCGTAGAGCACGTGGAACACCTCATCGCCCTCGGAGATCTCCACGATCGGCCGGTCCGGGAAGACGCGCTGCATCGACTCCACGAAGCCCTGCCACTGGAGCGTGCCGTGGAAGTCGTCGACCATCAGGAACCCGCCGCGATCGAGGTACTCGCGCAGGCGCGCGGCCTCGCTGTCGTCGAGGAACCAGCGGCCGACTTCGACGGCGTAGAGCCACGGGTAGTCGAAGATCGCGTCGTCGGTCACGCGTAGCATCCGCGCTTGTTGGCCGATGTCCACGCGGGTGAGCCGGCTCACGCCGAGGTGGAAGTGATACTCGGCCTCGGGATAGTCGACGGTCCAGCTCCGGTCGCCAAAGCCCCGATAGCTCCGGCCGAGCGCACCGTCGCGGTAGAACATCCGCACGAAGTGGAACTCGGACGTCGGCTTGGTCGGCGCGCCGCCGAGATCGTCGCCAGAGGCGAGCAGCACGAGCAGGGCGCCCGCTACGAGCGACCCAGTTCGGCCTACGCGCGTCCAGGGCGAGCTACGCGCGCCGCGCTTGGGCGGCGAACTCATCGGGTGCTCGACGGGACTAAGCACGAGTGCACGACCCCCTGAGTCGCGGCGTCCTTGGGATAGTAGCGCGCCTCTCGGCGATGCCGGAACGGTCGCTGCCGGGCTAGGCGCGAGCGGCGCCGTTTCGGTAAGCTCGGATACGAACCGGTTTCGGTTCGCCTTCTCTCAGGGCCGACATCGACGAGTCTGGAGTTTTCACCAGATCGTCCAGGCCGTTTCGGCGCCGGGCGTATGGTTGCGGTCGGATCAGCGGAGCCAGCATTTGTTCGAGCTGTTGTTCAAGTACTCGCGTGCGACCTTCGAGCGGTCCGACCTCGTGTTTGCGAGCGGCTGGCCGGTCTGGATCCTGATCGCGCTGATCATCGCGGCCGCCGTTGCGGTCGGCGTGACGCTCGCGCGCCGACGCGCCGGTTTCGCGCTCCCGAAGCTCGTCGCGATCGGCGTGCTAGAGACGCTGCTGATAGCGGCGCTGCTCGTGCTCGCATGGCGCCCCGCGCTCGTGACGCAGACGCTGCGCCCGCAGGAGAACTCGGTCGCCGTGCTGCTCGACACCTCGGGCAGCATGCTCTATGGCGACGGCACGCGCTCGCGACTGCAAGAGGCGGTCGACGCGCTGTCGGCGCGCGCGCTGCCGGCTCTGAAGTCGAGCTTCAACGTGAGCTTGTTCTCGTTCGCGGGCGACCTGATCGAGCTGCCGTCGCTCGAGAAGGTGCCGGCGCCCGGGCCCGTCACGCACATCGGCGACGCCATTTTAAGCGTGCTCCGTGGCGCGCGGTCCGGCGCGATCGCGGCCGTCGTGCTCGTGAGCGACGGCGCGGACAATTCGCCGGACTTCGACGCCGCGAAAGTCGCCGAGATCGCGAGCTTCGGCGTGCCCGTGCACACGGTCGGCGTCGGCGCGGAATCGGACCCGAAGGACCTCGAGCTCGAGGACGTCCAGGTCGCGCCGGTCGGCCTGCCGGGCTCGACCGTCAGCGCGCAGGTCAGCATCCGGCACAGTGGCGCGTCGCTGGCCCAGCTGAAGGTCTACGACGGCGACGCGATTCTCGCGTCACAGGCGATACAACTGCCGAACACCACCGGCGTCACGACGCGCTGGGTCGAGCTCGACGTCGGCAAGCCCGGAGTCCGCGACTTGAAGTTCGCTCTCGATCCGCTGCCCGGCGAGACGAACGTGATCAACAACGTCCAGATGCGGCCGATGGAGGTGCCGGAGCAGCGCCGGCACATCTTATATATCGAGGGTGAGCCGCGCTGGGAGTACAAGTTCATCCGCCGCGCGCTCGAGGACGACTCGCCGATCCGCGTGGCGAGCCTGCTCAAGACGACGCCGAACAAGTTCTACCGCCAAGGCATCGAATCAGGGGACGAGCTCAGCGCCGGCTTCCCGACCGACGAGGTCACGCTGTTCAAGTACGACGCGCTGATGATCGGCAGCTTCGAGGCCGCGGCACTGTCGCCCGACCAGCAAGACATGATCCGCGAGTTCGTCGGCCGCCGCGGCGGCACGCTGCTGATGATGGGCGGCCGGCGCGGGCTCGCCGACGGCGGCTGGGGCCCGACGAGCGTCGCCGAGGTGCTGCCCGCGCAGCTGCCGGTGGTCGAGGCGCCGACGTTCGAGCGCAGCCCTGCTAGACCTAAGCTCACCACCCTCGGCAAGACGTCGCCGATCACGCGGCTCGAGACCGACGACGCGAAGAACGCGAAGTCGTGGAGCGAGATGCCCGAGCTGGCCGACTTCGAGCATCTCGGCGAGCTCAAGCCCGGCGCCGAAGTGCTGCTCGAGGCCGATTTCGCGGGCCGTACCGAGCCGCTGCTCGTGCACCAGCGCTACGGGCTCGGCAACGCATACATCCTCGCGACGGGCGGCACCTGGCGCTGGCAGATGCTGCTGCCGCACGAGGATCAGCGCCACGAGATCTTTTGGCGGCAACTCCTCCAGGCGATCGCGACGAGCTCGCCGCAACCCGTCACGCTGACGTCGAAGCAGGTTTTCTACGGCGACGAGAGCACGGTGACGCTGCGCGCTGAGGTGCGCGACAAGACTTTCAAGCCCGCCGCCGACGCGAAAGTCAGCCTCGACGTCACCGACGGTTTCGGCGCTCGGTCGACGCTCGAGATGACGCCGGTCGCGGGCGAGCGCGGCGTCTACCAGGCGACCTACGAGACGGCGCACGCGGGCATGTTCCGCTTCGCGGCGACGGCCCACGTCGGCGATCAGTCCCTCGGTAGCGCGCAGTTCGCGGTGCGGCGCGAGGACGGCGTCGCCGAGCACTATCACACGCAACAAAACCGCGCGCTGCTCGAGCGGATCGCGGCGGCGACCGGCGGCAACTACTTCACGGTCGCGGACATCGGCAAGCTGCCCGAGGCGGTGAAGTTCTCCGACGCGGGCACGGTCGAGCGCCAAGTCCTCGACCTCTGGAGCATGCCAATCATCTTCCTCGCGTTGCTGCTCCTGAAGTCTGCCGAGTGGCTGCTCCGCCTCTATTGGGGGCGTTTGTGAGCGCGCGCGTCCTAGGCATTGTGCGAGCAATCGTGGGCGCCCTGCGTCGCTCGAGCGCGAGCATCTCGGTGACGTCGAACGCGATCCCGGCGGAGTGCACGGTGGGTGCCTCCCGGGGGCGTCGGCGCACAGGGATGTGCGCCGCCGAGCCCCAGGGATGGCGTCTTGGCGTCCCCCGGGAGGCACCCACCGTGCGCTCCGCCGGGATCGCAGATGCCGTGCGCAAGATGCTGGCGCTCGCGCTCGGCTTGATGGTGGTGCCGGCGGTCGCTCGGGCGGACCTGTACTACGTGATCGTCGGTGGGCTTGGCGGCGAGCCGAAGTATCAGGAGATCTTCGATAAAGAGGTCCAGCAGCTCGCCGCGGTCGCGCGCCGCACGACCGGCGACTCGCGCGTCGCGGTGCTCAGCGGCGAGCATGCGACGAAAGCCGCCGTCGAGAAGCTGCTCGGCTCGGAGCGCGCGAAGGTGAAGGCGAGCGACACGTTCGCGCTGATCCTCGTCGGCCACGGCAGCTTCGACGGCGAGCAATACAAGATGAATCTGCCGGGACCGGACATCGACGGCGACGAGTTCCTGATGCTGCTCGCCGCGATTCCCGCGCGCTCGCAGCTGATCGTCAACACGACGAGCGCGAGCGGCGCGACGCTCGAGAAGTGGGCCGGCAACGGCCGCATGCTGATCACCGCGACGCGCAGCGGCTTCGAGCGTAACGCGACGCATTTCGCGGAGCATTGGGCGAAGGCGCTCGCCGACGGCTCGGCCGACGTCGACAAGAACGGCGTGATCACGGCGCAGGAGGCGTTCGACTACGCGTCGCGCGAGGTCGCCGACAGCTTCAACAAGGCGGGCACGCTCGCGACCGAGCATCCGCAGTTGAAGGGCGAAGGCGCGGCGCGCTTCGTCGTCGCGCGGCTGCAATCGGCGCCGCTGCCCGCGACGCCGGAGCTTGCGGCGCTCGATCGGCAGAAGATGGCGCTCGAGGACAAGATCGCGGACCTTCGGCAGCGGCGCGAGTCGATGCCGGCCGACGCCTATCTGAACGAGCTGCAAGGCTTGCTCGTGCAGCTCGCCGACGTGCAGGCGAAGATCGACGAGGCGCAGAAGGCGCACAAGGACTAGCGCGTGTCGCGGCGCCTGTTGCTCGCTCTGCTGGCCTTGCCGTCGCTCGGCGCAGCACCGAGCGCGTTCGGGGTCACGATCGAGTACGCGCTCGACCGCAATCCCGAGCTCGTGGCGTGCGATCGCGCGGCCTATCGCGGCGCGCGCGCCGAGGCGCAGCAGTGCTACGTCGCGCTGCTCGCGATGAGCAGCGACCCACGGATCAAGGCGGACGCCGCGCGCGCGAGCGGCGACGTGCGCGCCGCGAACGCCTTCTTCCAGGAAGCGATCAAGCAATACCCGATGGACGCGCCGGTGCGCGCGCGCTGGGGCGACCTGTTCCTCGAGACGCACCAGAACAACGAGGCCGCAAAGCTCTTCGAAGAGAGCCTGATGCTCGACGAGCAGTATGCGCCCGCGATGCTCGGCCTCGCGCAGGTCGCGGCGGGCCGGTTCGAGGAGAAGGCCCGAGAGCTCGCGAACGCCGTGATCGACAAGTCGCCGGATTCGAGCCTCGAGGCGTATCTGCTGCTCGCGCGCGCCGACCTCGAGGACGGCGCGCTCGCGGAGGCCGACGTGAAGCTCGACAAGGCGCTCGCCATCGCGCAGAAGCGGAAGCTGCCGGAGCTCGAAATCGACGCGCTCAAGGCGTCGGCGGATCTCCTGCGCGGCAAGACCGACAGCGAGTGGACTGCGCGCGCGCTCAAGGCGAATCGGAGCTACGGCGACGCGTATGCGATCCCGGCGTATTTCTACGTGATCACGCGCCGTTATCGAGAGGCGATCGAGCTCTACCAGAGAGCCGTCGACATCGAGCCCGGGCTCTACTCGGCGCACGCCGAGCTCGGCGTCAACCTGTTGCGCGAGAACCGCGTCGATGAGGCGCGCGAGCACTTACAAATCGCGTATCGCCGCGATCCGTTCAGCGCGCCGATCGTGAACACGCTGCGCCTGATCGACAGCTTCGAGAATTTCGTAGTCGCAAAGCACTTGCCCGATCCGAGCACGCCGCCGTCCGAGACCACGCCGGGCGCGGATCGGCCGGCCAAGAATCCGGGCGCGCTGCTGCGGCTTCACAAGAACGAGGCGGCGGTGCTCGAGCCATACGTGCTCGATCTCGTGAACCGAACGATCCAGGAATACTCGAAGCGGTATGCGTTCGAGCTCAAGGAGCCGGTGGTCGTCGAGCTCTACCCTGAGCATGACGATTTCGCGGTCCGGACGTCGGGGCTGCCCGGCATCGGTCTCCTCGGAGTGACGTTCGGCTACCTCGTCGCGATGGATAGCCCGACGGGCCGGGCCGATGCCGATTTCCACTGGGGTACCACGCTCTGGCATGAGATGGCGCACGTGTTCACGCTCGAGAAGACGAAGCACCTCGTGCCGCGCTGGTTCAGCGAGGGCGTGTCCGTCTATGAGGAGTGGACCACCGGTCCTCTGCCCGGCCGGCACATTCCGCTGACCGTCTTCAAGGCGATGAAAGAGGACAAGTTCTTAGCCATAGCCGAGCTCGATCGCGGCTTCATCCGCCCGATGTACGACGCGCAAGTGATCGTGTCTTACATGCAGGCGGGGCTCACGTGCGAATACATCGCGTCGCGCTGGGGGCAGCAGGGGCTGCGCGCGATGCTCGACCAATACACCGCGGGCAAAGAGACTCCGGCCGCGCTCCAGGCCGCGCTCGCAATAGAACCGAAGCAGTTCGACAAGGACTTTGCGGGCTACGTGCAGAGCCAGCTCGGCGAATCGATCAAGAACCTCGAGGTGTGGCAGAAGGCCGCGAAAGAAGCGCAGCAAGCGTTCCTCGACAAGGACTGGAAGAGCGCCTCGACGGCCGCGACGCACGCGATCGACCTCTTGCCCGAATACGTCGACGAGAACAGCCCGTACCTGATCAAGGCGCGCGCGAGCCGCGAGCTCGGCGACGAGCCGCTCGCGACCGCGACTTTGCTCGATTATCGGCGACTCGGCGGGCACGACCCGGCCGCGCTGCTCGCGCTCGCGAAGGCGCTCGCCGCGAGCGACCGCAACGACGCCGCGATCGGCGTGCTCGAGGATGTGTTGATGGTCGCGCCGTTGCGCGAGGAAGTGCACGCCGAGCTCGGCGACCGGCTGCTCGCGGCCGGCGACGCGAAGGGCGCGGTCACCGAATACCAGGCGCTGCTCGCGATGAATCCGCACGATCTCGCGAACGCACATTTCCGTTTAGCGAAGGCTTATCTCGCGGCCCAGAACCGGGCTAGTGGCCGCGAGCAACTGTTGTATGCTCTGGAAATCGCCCCCGGTTTCAGGGAAGCCCAACAACTACTACTGGAGATCGTACGTTGAGCGACGCGCAGAACCAGCTCGAGACCGAAGAGGCACGGGCGCTGATAGGGACATTCCACGGGGCGCTCGAGCAGATCCGCGAGCAGGTCCGTCAAGTGATCGTTGGCCAGGACGAAGTTGTCGAGCACCTGCTCATCACGCTGCTGGTCGGCGGCCATTGCCTGATCACCGGCATGCCGGGCACCGCGAAGACATTGCTAGTGCGCACGCTCGCGGTCGCGCTCGGGCTCACGTTCAAGCGGATCCAGTTCACGCCGGACCTGATGCCGACCGACGTGACGGGCACCGACATCATCGAGGAGGACATGACCACGGGCCGGCGAACCTGGACGTTCGTGGCGGGCCCGCTGTTCGCGAACGTGCTGCTCGCCGACGAGATCAACCGCACGCCGCCGAAGACGCAATCGGCGCTGCTCGAGGCGATGCAGGAGTTCTCGGTGACGGTGCGCGGCAACCATCACACGATCGAGCGGCCGTTCTTCGTGCTCGCGACGCAGAACCCGATCGAGCTCGAGGGCACGTACCCGCTGCCGGAAGCGCAGCTCGACCGCTTCCTGTTCAACGTGCTGCTCGATTACCTCACGGGCGACGACGAGCTCACGGTCGTGAACCGCTTCACGGGCCGCATGGACCTGCCCGAGGTCAAGGCGTGCACCACGCCGGCGCAGATCCTGAGATTCCAGTGGCTCGTGCGTCAGGTGCCGGTCGCCGAGAGCGTCGGTCGCTACGCGGTCGATCTGGTGCGCGCGACGCGGCCGAAGGATCCGAACGCGCCCGACATCGTCCGCAAGTACGTGCAATACGGCGCGAGCGTGCGCGCGACGATGTTCCTCACGCTCGCCGCAAAGGCGCGTGCGCTGATGCAGGGCCGCTACCACGTGACCCGCGAGGACGTCGCGGCGCTCGTGCTGCCCGTCATGCGCCATCGCGTGCTCACGAACTACTTCGCAGAGTCCGACGGCGTCGATACCGACAAGGTGCTCACCGGCCTCGTCGAGGCGTTCGGCGGCGATCAGAGGCAGGCTCGCGTCGGTTGACGGCGATGAGCGCAGGGACGCCGACACCACAGCACCTGCTGCGTCCCGAGACGCTCGCGAGCCTTGCGAATCTCGATCTCGTCGCGCGCGCGGTCGTGACGGGCTTCCTCACCGGCATGCACCGCTCGCCGTTCTTCGGCTTCAGCCAGGAGTTCGCGGAGTACAAGGCGTACTCTGAGGGCGACGACCCGCGTTTCGTCGATTGGAACGTCTACGCGCGCACCGAGCGCACCTACATCAAGCGTTACATAGGCGAGACCAACACGCGGCTCGTGATTCTGCTCGACTCGAGCGCGTCGATGGGTTTCGCGTCGGGCAAGGTCTCGAAGCTTCTCTACGGCAAGTTCCTCGCGGCGACGCTAGCGTATCTCGCGGCTCGCCAGCACGATGCGGTCGGGCTCATCGTGTTCGACGACAAGATCCGCGAGCACCGCACCGCTTCGTCACGCGTCGGTCGCCTGCACGGCGTGATGCACGCGATCGACCGCG
>Ga0326726_10003726_pt1 | contig 14000 bp, 10 predicted proteins | sample MHFenrmetagenome_2_FD_207603 | JGI IMG/M metagenome (GOLD analysis project Ga0326726, IMG submission 207603) | Lab enriched peat soil microbial communities from Michigan Hollow, Ithaca, NY, United States - MHF15MN | ecosystem: Environmental > Terrestrial > Soil > Wetlands > Peat | place: USA... | reverse complement strand
CAGGGACGCGACCGGGGCTTTCCGCTCGTAGTCATAGTAGCCGACGACCGAGAATCCGGGGAGGGGAGTGAACTGGGCCTGAAGCTCGACTTCCTTGAATCCGTCGTTCTCGGCGTGGCTGTAGGCGGCGCCGTTGTAGATCCCCGCCGCGAGGCGGAAATACTTGGCGATGGAATATTTCAGGGTCACGCCGATATCGGCGCTCGTGGCCGCGATGGACTGCTTGGTGATGTCCTGGTAGCCGTCGACGAGGGTCTTGGCGACGCTGCGTAGGCCCCACCGCTCCTCGGCCGGCTTGAAGGTCAGGGTCTCGATCATGCCCACGTTCAGGACCATCTTGGGGATGAGGAAGTTCGTGTACTCGAGGTAGAGATGCTTGATAAAGGGGCGCAGCTTGTCGTCCTTACCCAAGGAAACGCCGGATACGGGGTCGCCGGTCAGGGTCACCCCGGTCACATTGGCCGTGTTGTCGGCGTCGATGCGGAAGCGGAACTTCAGGTTGTCGTTGATCTTGTTCTCGTAGGTGAAATAGGCCCGGCGGAAGACGAACTGGTTATTGAGGTAGGCGGTGGTGTCCGAGGCCGGCTTGAGGGTGACCGGTCCGGCATTGGACAGAAAGTACCTGTAGTCGAGGTAGATCGTGGCGGAGAAGGTCTGGGGCGGGGGGGTGGTGGTCTGCCCCATCAGGCTCGTCAGAGTGACCATCGGCAGCATGAGTATGCCCAGGAGGAGGTCGAGGGCTTTTCTCAGGATCTTGCGCATTCTGGAGGTCTCCTTCTTTGATGTTATCCAGCCCCATCATAGGGAGACCGGGTTAAGGAACGATTAAGATGCGCGCAAATCTTGGTTAAGTTCGCGAAAAGGACTCCGGTGTCTTAATCAAATCTTAACAATTCATTGCTCCAATGCTCCTGAGATATTTCTGCCATGACCCGACTCACCGCCGCCATCCCCGCTAAGATCGGCTGAGCGATATGCCTGTCACAAGCCTTCTCTTGGTCATCATCATCATCCTGGTCGCCCTGGCCTTTGATTTCACCAACGGCATGCACGACGCCGCCAACTCCATCGCCACCGTCGTCTCGACCCGTGTCCTGACCCCCCGTCTGGCCGTCGTCTGGGCGGCCTTCTTCAACTTCGTCGCCTTCCTCATCTTCGGAACGGCCGTGGCCCACACGATCGGCGAAGGCATGATCCATCTGGCCGCCGTGACTCCCTTCGTCGTCTTTGCCGGCCTCCTCGGGGCCATTTCCTGGAATCTCCTGACCTGGCTTCTGGGCCTTCCGACGAGCTCCTCACATGCCATTATCGGCGCCTATGCCGGCGCCGCAATTGTCAAAGCCGGATTGGGAGTGATCATCGCCCAAGGCTGGGTCAAGACCGTCATCTTCATCTTCCTGGCGCCTATTCTGGGCATGATCCTCGGCATCCTCTTCATCTGGATCACGATCTGGATCGTCCATAAGAAGCATCCCGCCAAGATCAATAAATGGTTCAAGAAACTCCAGCTGCTTTCCGCCTGCGTCTTCAGCCTCGGCCATGGAGGCAACGATGCCCAGAAGACGATGGGCATCATCGCCAGCCTCGTCTATTCGGCCGGCTACATGAAGACCTTTCACATCCCCCTTTGGATCGTTCTCAGCGCCCACGCGGCCATCGCTCTGGGCACTCTCTCGGGCGGCTGGCGGATCGTCAAGACGATGGGGCAAAAGATCACCAAGCTCCGGCCCATCGACGGCTTCTGCGCCGAGACGGCAAGCGCCATGAGCATCTTTCTGGCCACGCATATCGGCGTCCCCGTCAGCACGACGCACGTCATCACGGGCGCCATTTCAGGCGTTGGGGCTACGAGGAGACTTTCGGCGGTCCGCTGGGGGGTAACTCTAAAGATCGTCTGGTCCTGGATCTTCACCATCCCCGGGGCGGGCCTGATGGGCGCTGCGTTCTATTTCCTCTTCAAGCTCTTTCTGAGGACCTAAGCCCGGGAGTCGTCCCTTCCGGACCCTGGTCGATCATCGGCGCTTCAGCGGCTCCCTATTTCAGCGCCATAAGCTCGCGGACTTGGCGGACGATCTCGCAGACCGTGGCTTCGACGATGACCCTGCCCTTTTCTCTCGTGGCCAGGGTCGGGTCCCCGTAAACACCCGTCGGGCTGTAGTTCCCGGCGCCTTGGGGATCCCGCGTCAAGCCGCGCCGGCCGGGGCGCCGGTCGAAATCCTTGACGGCTTTGGACATGTCCACCGTCTCGGGCGCGATATAGAGCATCATCGAGGTTTCGCCCTCGTCGGCATGAGTGCCGCCTTCCTGTTTCAGAAGCCCCGGCGGCAGCTGATCGTCGACCTCGAGGATATTCAGGGCGCGCAGGGTGATGCCGAGGGCGGCGAGCTCTTTCGAGGCCTCGGTCAGCGGTCCGATCGTCGAAACGCCGGTGTTCAGGACGTAGAACTTCTTCAGCCCATAGCCGTGGACGGATTTGCAGATATCCATGACGGCGTTCTTGAACGTCTCCGCCCCGATGGATATCGAGCCCGGGTATTCGAGAAACGAGGGGTAATACCCGTATTGGAGCGTCGGCAGGACGACGACGGGGACTTCATCGGCGACGCGCTTCATGAGGTATTCGGCCATGAGAAAGTCGGTCTTGAGCGTGAGATGAGGGCCATGTTCCTTCGTCCGGGCGCCGAGGGCGATGAGCGCGACGTCGTAGTCCTTGAGGGCTCTTTCCGCCTCGACCCAGGTCAGGTTCTCGAGGAAAAGGGACTTGGCGGGCCTCTCGGACCGCGCGGCGGACAGCAGAGCGGCGGCCGCCATCGCCATAACGATCGACACCCCCGCATAACGCCTAAATCCCGATGCTCTCATATCGCCTCCTCGTCAGTTAACTCTTACCATGCGGAGGGGGAGATGGCAACTGGAGGTCGATCAGGCCGCTTGAAAGAACGCGCGGATGCGAGTTAAAGTAAGGGGGCGTTCTGGAGATTATCTGAAGGAAGGATCATCCGATGAAAAAATCACCCAGGTCCGACATCCGCCTGTTCGTCAGCGCCGGCGTCGCTCTTCTCGTCGTTTCGTGCTGGCTCACGGGCGCCCAGTCCGGGCCGGCCGCGCCCCGGGAATTCATCACCCATCATAAGCTCGATATCGGGAAGGAAGCGCTGAACTACACGGCCATTGCCGGCGAGATCATCATCCAGGACCGGGACGGCGCGCCGGAAGCCAGCCTTTTTTCCATCGCCTATATCAAAGAGGGCGTCGATCGTCCCGAAGCCCGGCCCATCACGTTCCTCTTCAACGGCGGGCCCGGCTCGAGCTCCGCTTGGCTCCACCTCGGGGCTTTCGGGCCGCGCCGCCTCGTGTTCCCGGGCGATCCGGTCATTCCCGGCGCGTCCCCCTATCTTCTCGCCGATAATGCGGACACCCTGCTCCGCTATTCCGATCTCGTTTTTATGGATCCGATCGGCACCGGCTACAGCCGCGCGTTGGGGAAGAACAAGGATAGGGATTACTGGGGCGTGGATGAGGATTCGGCCATTCTTTCGAAATATATCCGGGCTTACCTTACGGCCAATAAACGATGGAATTCTCCCAAATACCTGGCCGGAGAGAGCTACGGCACCATCCGCGCCAGCGTGCTGATCCGGGATCTCGAGCTGAATCCGCTCGACAGCGTGAACTTCAACGGCGTGGCTCTCCTGTCGGCGGCGGTCGATCCCCGGACTTTCATGAGCGGGGGGCCGGAAAACGAACTCCCCTACGTGACCAATCTGCCCACCTATGCCGCGACCGCCTACTATCATCATGTGCTGCCGCAGCAGCCGGCAGACCTCGATGCCTTCCTCCGCCGTGTCGAGGAGTTTGCCTCGTCCGAATACCTCGTGGCCCTCTTCAAGGGAGATTCGCTTCCGGCCGATCAGCAGGACGCGATCGCGGAAAAGCTGCATCAATATACAGGTTTGAGCGTCGATTATCTGAAGCGCAGCCACCTCAGGATCGATCAGGGCCGCTTTCGGAAGGAGCTGCTGCGCGACCGCGGCCAGGTCATGGCCGTGTACGATACGCGCTACACGGGGAAGGACGCCGATGAGGCCGGCGAACAAGTCCAGTACGATCCCTTCATGTTCGGTATCGCCGGCCCCTATGTCGCCACGATCAATAACTACTTGAGCACGGAACTCAACGTCAAGATCGAGCAGCCCTACGTGGTCTTCTCCTCCGAGGCAGCCATGGGATGGAAACGCGCCGGAGAGGTCAACAGCGTGTTCGCGGGATCCCTCCTCACGACGCCCTACCTGGCCCAGGCGGCGGCAACCAACAAGGATTTCCATGTGTTCGTCGCCAGCGGCATGCACGACCTCACGACCGCCTATTACGGGACCCAGTACGTTTTCGATCACAGCGGGATCGGCAAAGGGCAGCTGACCCTGAAGACCTATCATGGCGGCCACATGATGTACACGTTCCTTCCCTCGCTTCAGAAACTGTCCTCGGACGTCGGCGCCTTCATGAAGCCGAAGTGATATCGCCGGTTCCCGCGGGCCCGGCCAAGCGCTGGACCGATCGGAAAAACGGCCTCCTAGGGCTTTTCCCGCCTCAGAGGGACGGCTGGCTCAACCCGCGCCAGCCTTTTGAGCTGGATAAGGATCTTATTGATCTCTTGGTCGGACCGATGTTCAAGAACATAAACCTCGGCTTTGGAGGAAGAGGAGGCCAGGAGGATCCCGGCGATAGCTCCGGCGATCATGCCGCCGCAAAGGAACAACGATCCCTTTCCGATAGCGTCTCCCCAATCATTGGCCTCGACGCCCGACACCTTCGCGGCGACCACGCCCAGGGGAATGCCCAGGAGTGACCCGATCAGCGCCCCGCTCGCAACGCGCTTCTTCTTCATGACCCGGACGCTCTTGATGTCGGAATAGGCCGCGGTGACGGCTGAGCTTTTCGACCAGGGACTGTTCAGCATCCCGCTCTCCTTCGCGATGACCAGTCCGTCTGCCCCGACGCTGATGAGTTCGCCCCCTAGAGAGCCTTCGTTCAGGGTGACGACTACTTCGGCGCCCTTGCCCTCGGAGGCTCTCGCAACCGGCTGGCCGCCTTGTCGATACGGCACGAGGGTGCATACGGACTGGAGCACGGTGCAGCAGGCGACGATCACAACCGTTATGATTCCCGGCTTGTCCTTAGCCGTCTTTCGACTTCGCATGGCCGTCCCTCCATTGTGTTCTTTAAAGGAATTATCATCTCGAGGGGGTTCCAAGGTGTCAAGAAGATGTCAACAATCCGTCAAGAAGCGGCCAGGAGCCAGAGCATCAATCCGTCCCAAACGGAAGATAGTCTTTAGGAATATGGGTGGAGCCAGCGAGAGGGATCGAACCTCCTGCCTGCTGATGACGAACGAATGGGTCTTCAGGCCAGCCCGGATGGGCGTCCTTCCGAAGGTCCAGGATCTTGCTCTACTTCTTCGCCGGCGTCGGACCCCTGAGCGCGTCCCATGATCCTCCCGCTCCCCAAAATGGCCAGGGCGAGCCCCATCGATTGTGCCCGGGTTGTGATATACTGAGTTGTCAGTGTAGGCCCAAGTGGCTCAACTTCCAACCCGGAAACACTCGGTCCCGGTCTGGTCTGACCACGGCAACGGCGGTCATTCGGGAGGGACTGCCTCTCCGCGGCCATTGGCCAAAGGACCGGAACAGGGGGGCCTGAAGGAGAAGATCGTCATGGAAGATGGCTCCGCCAATTCGACCTTTAAGCGCATCGCTTTTATCGGCAACTACATGCCGCGGCAATGCGGCATTGCCACGTTCACTACTGATCTCTGTGAGGCCGTCGCCGCTGAATATGCCGGCACGACCTGTATCGCCATGCCCGTCAACGACACCGCGGCCGGCTATGACTATCCGGGCCGCGTTCGGTTCGAGCTGACGGAGACGGATATTGAGTCGTACGGACGTGCCGCCGATTTCCTGAATATCAACAACGTGGACCTGGTGAACCTGCAATTCGAATACGGCATTTTCGGCGGAAGGGCGGGCAGCCACATCCTGACCCTCTTGCGTGAGTTGCGCATGCCCATCGTCACGACCTTGCACACCATTCTCAAGGAGCCCGACCCCGATCAGCGCCGGGTGTTGGAAGAGGTCGCCTCACTTTCGGATCGGCTGGTCGTCATGAGCGAACGCGGGGCGGAATTCTTGCGGACGATCTATCGTGTGCCGCCGGAGAAGATCGATTTTATTCCCCACGGCATCCCTGATGTGCCCTTCGTCGACCCGAGCTTCAACAAAGACATCTTTGGCGTCGAGGGCAAGACCGTTTTGCTCAGCTTTGGCTTGCTGTCGGCGAACAAGGGGATCGAAACGGTCATCTCCGCCCTGCCCGCCATTGTGGCCCGCTGTCCGGACGTCGTGTATCTTGTGGTCGGCGCCACACATCCCCACGTGATCCAACACGAAGGAGAGACTTATCGGTTGTCGCTCCAATGGCTGGCTCAAGAGAAGGGTGTCGAAAGTCACGTGATCTTCTACAACCGTTTCGTCAGTCTTGAGGAGCTGGTTGAGTTCATCGGCGCGGCGGACATTTATATCACTCCTTACCTGAACGTGCAGCAGATCACGTCCGGCACATTGGCCTATACGGTCGGAGCCGGCAAAGCCGTGATTTCCACCCCATACTGGTATGCGGAAGAGCTGCTGTCCCAGGGACGAGGCGCGCTGGTCCCGTTCCGTGATCCGGCGGCCTTGGCGGAAAAGGTCATCTACCTCATGGAAAACGAGGCCGAGCGCCACGCCATGCGAAAGCGGGCCTATCTGCTTGGGCGGGAGATGATCTGGCCGAAGGTGGCGCGACGCTACATGGGGAGCTTTGAACGCGCCCGCGCAGAACGCCGGCATTTCACGCCCCCGGGCTTCACGGCCAAGGCGCTGGACAAACACCTGGGGGAGCTGCCTCCTCTCAAGCTGGATCACATGCGCCATTTGACGGACGAAACCGGCATGCTGCAGCACGCCATTTTCACAGTCCCCAACTATCGCGAGGGCTACTGCACCGACGACAACGCCCGGGCCCTGATGGTGAGCGCGCTCATCGAGTCGCTGGGCATCAAAGAGTCCTTCGAACTGGCGTCCCGCTATCTCGCCTTCCTTTCGTATGCCTTCAATACGAAGACCAGGCGTTTTCGCAACTTCATGGATTACCAGCGCAACTGGCGGGAGGATAGCGGCTCGGACGATAGCCATGGCCGGGCCTTGTGGGCGTTGGGCTCTGTGTTGGGCGTCACGACCACACCCGCCCTCCACGGGATGGCCGGCTGGTTGTTCGAGCAGGCCTTGCCTGCCATTCACGACACGACGAGTCCGCGGGCCTGGGCCTTTGCGCTCATCGGCATCCATGAATATCTGCGTCGGTTTGCCGGAGACCGGAGGGCCAGCCAAGTCCGGGAGGAACTGGGCGGGAGGCTGCTGACTCTGTATCAAAGCCACCGTTCGGACGAATGGCGATGGTTCGAGGATGAGCTGAGCTATTGCAACGCCGCGCTGCCGCATGCCTTGTTGATGTGCGGCCGATGGATGACAAATAAGGAAATGGCCGAAGCCGGGCTGGAGTCACTCAGCTGGCTGGCGGACCTGCAACGCTCGGAAGCGGGCGGGGGGCATTTTGTCCCCATCGGATCCGACGGCTTTTATCAGCGCGGCGGCGTGCGTGCCCGGTTCGATCAACAGCCGGTGGAAGCCCAAGCGATGGTATCCGCCTGCCTCGAAGCCTATCGGGTCACGGGGGACAAACGCTGGAACAAAGAGGCTCGCCGTGCTTTCGATTGGTTCATCGGGCGCAATGACCTCAACCTCCCGATCTACGACCCGACGACCGGCGGTTGTCGAGACGGCTTGCATCCCGACCGTCCGAACGAGAATCAAGGCGCGGAATCGACACTCGCCTTTCTCCAGGCCCTGCTGGAATTGCGCCTGGCTGAGAATGAGCTCTTATCTCTGGAGACACGACCCTAATGAACAATCATCACCCCGAACTCTTTCGCCGTCATGAGCAAAATCCCATCTTGACGGCCGACCGTTGGACCTATCCGGTCAATAGCGTGTTCAACCCCGGCGCTGCACGGCTGCCTGATGGCACGACGTTGCTGTTGTGTCGCGTGGAGGATCGCCGCGGGCAGTCTCATCTCTGCGCGGCCCGGTCCTCCAACGGCCAGGACGATTGGCAGATAGATCCTCAGCCCACCCTGTTGGCCGATCCCAAGCACTTTCCAGAAGAAATGTGGGGAATCGAAGACCCGCGCATCACCTTTCTTCCCGAATTGAACAAGTATGCCGTGGTCTACACCGCCTACACACGCGAGGGTCCGGGTGTCGCCCTGGCGCTCACAGGAGATTTCCGCCGCTTCGAGCGCTACGGCGTGATCATGCCGCCGGAAGACAAAGATGCGGCCCTGCTGCCTCATCGCATCGGCGGACGCTGGGCTTTGATCCATCGCCCGGTCAGTTCTCCCAGAGCCAATATTTGGATGTCCTATTCGCCCGACCTGCGCCACTGGGGCGGCCACAAGCTGATGTTGGAATCCCGGCGCGGCGGGTGGTGGGATGCCAATAAGATCGGCCTCTCCTCGCCGCCCATCGAAACTCCCAAAGGTTGGCTGATGATCTACCATGGAGTGCGGCAGACCGCGGCCGGCTCGATCTACCGGCTGGGGCTCGCTCTCTTTGATCTGAACGCGCCGGAACTTTGCCTCAAGCGCAGCGATGAGTGGTTCTTCGGCCCGGAAGCGCCTTACGAACAGCACGGGGACGTCGGCAACGTCGTGTTCCCCTGCGGCTGCACCATCGCCCCGGATGGCGACACCATCAACCTTTATTATGGAGCGGCGGATTCGAGCATCGCCCTGGCCACCGGCAGTGTCCGCGCCCTCCTGGAGTGGCTTGGCTAAGCGTCGCTGACCTCCAGACCGAGCTTCTTTCTTATTCCGCTCGCCGCGGCGACGGCCGGCTGAGACTGAGACACAATTGGGCGCCGGCGAAATAGACCCAAATGGAAAAGAAGAGCCAGAGCTGAAGCAGGGTGATGGATCCGATGATCCCGGGCACAGCGGAAAACCGGCTGATCGCGCTCACGTACAGGCCGAAAATGTGCTTGAGCACCTCCCAGAGGATCGCGGCCGCGAATCCGCCGGCCATGGCGTGCTTCAGGCCGAACGTGCGGAAGGAGAGATAACGGTAAGAGAACGCCAGGAACAACCCTTCGATGAGGATATAGGCCGGCAGGATGAAATAATACGATTTGACGATAGGAAGGCGCCCGAGCCTCTCGCCGATGACAAAGAGCGTGCCGCCGCTCAAAACGATGACAACGATCCCGGAAGCGGTGATCAGGAAGAACGAAAACGTCTTGAGCGTCGTCAGCCATCCTTTTGGCGCCCACTCGGAGCCCAGGATACGATTGAGGGCTGGGCGCAACTGGGAGAAAACCCCGAACGAGGACAGGATGAGAAAGAGGAAGCTGACCGTGGAAATGACAGGGCTCGACTTGATCATGCCTTGCAGGATGTTCATGACGCTGACGGAAACCGCCGTGGGGAAGACCCTGACGTACTCTTCCAGCTTGGCCAGCGCCGCGGCCTTGTTCAAAAAGAGCCCGGCCAGCGAGATGACAAAGAGGAGGAACGGGAACAGCGAGAGAAAGGCGAAAAAGGAAACCGAAGCGGCCAGGGTGGAGGCCTGCTTCTGCTTGAGTTGCTCAAGGACATGCCTGACCGTCCGGACAATCCTCCCGGCCCTGTTCGCAATATTCATCGTTACCGACAGATCCCTTGCATGTTTTTTGCCAAGGGCCTCTGCGAGGCCTGATCTCGAGCTGGAAATCCGCCCCGGTCCCGGCCCTCTCCGGGCGTTCCAGGATACTCTGGAGTCGGTGGGGCCGTCTCGGGAGATCCCGTCCTCCTCCCCGGCCAAAGGGGATTCAAGATGTTGGCCAGGATCACGAGAAGGGCACAGCCGATGACGTTGAACCAGAGATAGGGGATCTTTGTGAAGAAGAAGCAGGCCAGAACCGTGAGTTCGGCGATGATCGCGGCGATGAAGGTCGCGTTCCCGCCGATCCTCTTGAAATAGAAGGCGATGAGAAATATTCCCAGGATCGTCCCGTAAAACAGGGACCCCATGATGTTCACGGCTTCGATCAATGAGCCGAGGTGGTTGGCGAATTGGGCGAAGGCGATGGCGTAGAGCCCCCAAAAGACCGTAGCGGCCTTCGACACGCGGACGTAGTGCCGGTCCGGGGCGTTTCGCCGGACGAGACGTCTGTAGATATCGATCACGGTGACGGACGCCAGGGCACTGAGCTCGGCGGACGAGGCCGACATCGACGCCGAGAGGATCGCGGCCAGGATCAGTCCGACAAGTCCGACCGGGAGATAGCGGGTCACGAAACTCAGGAAGATGTAGTTCGTATCATTCGTCTCCGCCAGGGGATCATTCTTCTTGATCAACCCGACGGCTTCCCGCCGGATGCCGGATTCCGATTCCTTCACGAGCCCGAGCTTCTTCATCGCCTCGGCCTCGTCCCCTTCATTGCGGTTCTCGATGGCCGCCAGAACCTGCCGGAGCTGGTCCTGCTTCTCCCCGCTCAGGCGTTGATAGTCCGTTTCGAGCTTCGTATAGGCTTCGGCGTAAGCGCCGTTCTTGACATGGGCCGTTTCGACCGGATTGAAAAACAGGGGCGGCGTCACGAACTGGTAAAAAACGAAGATCATGGCGCCGATGAAAAGGATGACGAACTGCATGGGGACCTTGAACACGCCGTTGGCGAGGAGCCCCATGCGGCTCTGGGCGACGGACCGTCCGGCCAGGTAGCGCTGGACCTGCGACTGGTCCGTCCCGAAGTACGACAGGGCCACGAAGGCCCCGCCGATGAGGCCCGACCAGAAATTGTAGCGGTCCGTCCAGTTGAAGTTGAAATTGACGACATTCAGCTTGCCCAGTTTTCCGGCCAGATGGACGGCGCCCGAGAACGAGATGTCGGGAGGCAGCCGGCGGAAGATCATGAAGAACGCCGCGCCCATTCCCACCGTCACGATGGCCATCTGCAGGAGATGCGTTTTATTGACGGCCTCCGTCCCCCCCGCGGCCGTGTAAAGGATGACCAGGCCTCCGATCATGAATATCGTCAGGCGGAAATCCCAGCCGAGGATGACAGAGATGATCAGGGCCGGGGCCAGGATCGTGAATCCGGCCGCGAGCCCCCGCTGGATGAGAAAGAGGAGGCTCCCCAGGGCCCGGTTCTTCAGGTCGAACCTCTGCTCCAGGAATTCATACGCCGTATACACCTTGAGCTTGTGGAACAAGGGGACGGCCGTGATCGAGAGGATGACCATGGCGATGGGCAATCCGAAATAGAACTGGACGAACCGCATGCCATCGACGTAGGCCTGGCCGGGCATGGACAGGAACGTGATGGCGCTGGCCTGGGTCGCCATGATGGAGATCGTGACGCCGTACCAGGGGGTCGATCTGTTGGCCAGGAAATAGCCGCGCATGTCCTTTTTCCCCCGGGTCTTCCAGACCCCGTAGACGGCCACGAATAAAAGGAACGATGTCAGGACGATCCAGTCCAGGGAATGCATGGGCTATGATCTCAGGATCTCTTCGTAAAAGGCCTCATAAAGCGGAATGATCCGGTCGGCGTCGAAGAATTGCTCGGCCCGTTTTCGGGCCTGCGCTTTAAAGAGCCCGTGCTGAGCAGGGTCGGTGAGAAGGGCCACGGCGCTCGCCGCCATGTCCGCGACGTCGCCCACGGGGAACAGATACCCCGTCTCCCCGTGCGTGATGACCTCAGGCAGGCCTCCGATCGCGGTGGCGATCACCGGGACGCCGCAGTTCATGGCCTCGAGCGCGGTGAGACCGAAGCTCTCCTGCTCGCTGGGCAGGAGAAACAGGTCGGCGCAGAGAAAGAGGGCCTCGAGCTGGTCCTGTTCGCCCATGAACTGGACGTCGGCGTTGAGCTTCAGTTCCCGGACGAGCTGCTGGATGAACAGCCGCTCCGGCCCGTCGCCGATGAGGACGAGCTTGGCCGGGATGCGTTCGCGGACCCGGGCGAAGATGCGCACGACGTCCGCGATCCGTTTCACGGGGCGGAAATTGGAGGCGTGCATCAGGATCTTCTCGCCCCGCGGGGCCAGCGTCTCCCGTGAGCAGAGGTCGCGATTCTGCGCGGGCCTGGCGATTTCGACAAAGTTGGGGATGACCCGGATCTCGCGCCGGATGTCGAATTCCTCGACCGTGCGTTGCATGAGGTAGCGGGAAACGGCCGTCACGCCATCGGACTTCTCGATGGCGAACTTGACGACCCTCGAAAAGGACGGGTCGGCGCCGACCAGGGTGATGTCCGTGCCGTGGAGGGTCGTGATCGTTCTCAAGCGCTCGGAATTGAGGATCTGCCTGGCCAGGTAGGCGCTGGCGGCGTGCGGCACCGCGTAATGGGCATGGATGATGTCGAGGCCGCGGGTCTCCGCAATCTCGACCAGCTTGGTGACCAGGCTCAATTCATACGGGGGGTACTTGAACAACGGATAGGTCGCGACCTCGATCTCATGGACGAAGATGTTCGGGTAAAACGTGCGCAGGCGAAACGGCGTGGCATAGCTGATGATATGGACCTCGTGGCCTTTCTTAGCCAGGCCGATGGCCAGCTCCGAAGCCACGACCCCGCTGCCGCCGTGCGTCGGATAGCAGACGATCCCGATCTTCATGCCGGACCTCATGGGATCGTCCACAGGTACTCGGGTCCGAAGAATCCGACGGGGTCCTCCACCCGGATGGCCTCCCTGACCAGAAAGGGCTCGCCGAATTGGGCGCCGATCTGGGCGCCATAGTGCCTGGCCCGGGCCTCGATCGTATCCAGGAATTCGGGCCGGCCGATGAGCGTTCCATCGCTCCCGGGTTCCGCCTGGCCCGGACGGTGGAATTGGGATTCGTAGGCCCGGATGGCCCCCATTTTGACGTCGTGCACGCCGGAGATATCGACGATAAAGGAGGGGGTGAACTCGAACCTGGTCTGGTAATAGATGATCTTGTAGGGCCGGAAAGGCGGCTGGCCCGTTTCGATCTTCCTCAATCCAGAAAGGTAGGCCGCCTGGCGTACAAGAAGCGAGGCTTGCTCGTGGTCCGGGTGACGGTCGACCCAATACGGCACGAAAACGATCTTCGGCCTGTGGGCGCGCAGGACGGCGATGATCTTGAGCTTGTTCTCCCAGGTTACCTCGACCCGCCCGTCGGGGATGTCCAGCATTTGATGGACTGTCAGGCCCAGAATCGTCGCGGCGGCCGTGAACTCCCGGGCCCGGATTTCGGCGCTGCCCCGAGTCGCCATTTCCCCTTGGGTCAGCACGACAACGCCCGTTTGATGACCCGATCCCGACAGTTTGACCAACGTGCCGCCGCAGCCGAGCTCGACGTCGTCAGCGTGGGCCCCGAACGCTAAAGCATCCAAGTCCATGGCCGTCTCCTTGCCGGGCGAAATCCTTCACATCACGAGAAACTGATGATCCGCCACATCGATATCGATGGCCTGGTCGAGCTGGTCGATAAACGAAGCGCCATACTTGATCAAATAGGGCACGATATTGAAGACCCGTTCCTGAAGACGCTGGTGGGGGTAGAGGTTGTCGGCGGCCTTTCGGAGCTGCTGGACGGCGATGTCATTTCGTTTTCTGGCCGCCTGCTGCACCTTCTTTTGGAGAAAGTCCAGCTGCTGGTTCATCTTCCCCTTGGCCAGATCGGCGGATCCGGTCAAGCCCGGATCGAAGGCCCGGATCTCCGCCTTCAGGCAGGCATAGTCGAGCTCAAGATGATCGCGGGCAAGGAGCAGGGCCTGGCCCACGGAATCCGGGATCTCCTGCTTGGTGATCTCTCCGATCGCTCCGGCCGCGTTGCGCCAAAGGTCCGGGACGCTCAGATGGTATTTCTTCAGGATATGATCGATCTTCCCTTCGACAATGGTCA
>Ga0326726_10003725_pt1 | contig 14006 bp, 7 predicted proteins | sample MHFenrmetagenome_2_FD_207603 | JGI IMG/M metagenome (GOLD analysis project Ga0326726, IMG submission 207603) | Lab enriched peat soil microbial communities from Michigan Hollow, Ithaca, NY, United States - MHF15MN | ecosystem: Environmental > Terrestrial > Soil > Wetlands > Peat | place: USA... | reverse complement strand
TCATCGTGCCGAACGAGGCGCCACCGTATTTGTAGAACATCTGAACCGGCGCGTGCCCCGACTTCGGATAGGTGAACTTCTGGAACTGACCTTCGATCGTCTTGCCGTCCCACGGATAGCCCTCGGCGTGGCCCTCGAGGATCGCCTCGGGAATGCGCAAGCGCGGCACCTTCTGCGTCGGCGGATTGAACGTCGGCAGCTGCGGCATCCTGAGGTACAGGCTCAGGCCGAGCGCCGTCCCCTCGATGTCACCGGACATGCCGCCATCCGAGTAGCCGGGGAACGAGAAGCTGAGATCGATCGGCGTGCCCCATTGCAGCAGCCCATAGTTGACCCCCGGACGCCCCATGCCCTGCATCGCCATGAGACAGGCGAGCGAGCGCGCCCACTGGATCCCGGTGGCGGACCGGCATGCGCCGCCGTGCCCGTTGCCCCAGCTGCCGGCGCCGAGATAGGTCTTGCGCGTGCCCCAGCGGCGGGCAAGTGCGCGCACCTCGCGCGCGGGCACTCCGGTCTCCGGCTCCTGCCATTCGGGTGTCTTGGGCACGCCGTCCTGCTTGCCGAGCAGGTACTCGCGCCACACGTCGAAACCGATGCAGCGCTCGGCGACGAACTTCTTGTCGTACAGGCCCTCGGTGATCCAGACGTAGGCGATCGCCATCGCCATGGCCGCATCCGTCGCCGGTCGCGGAGCGATCCACTTGCCGCCGAGCAGTGCAGCGGTGTGGTTGTAAAATGGATCGATGTGCACGACCTCGATGCCGAGCTCGCGCAGCCACTGCCGCCGGGAGGTGCCCTCGAAGGCCGCGTAGGAGCCGCTGGTGGTTTCCGGGTCGGCGGACCAAAACACGACCATTTCGGCTTCCTTCATCAGATCCTCGACGAGGCCGTAGGTCTCGACCTGCCCCAGTCGCATGCTGTAGCCGTAATGGTGCATCGCTCCCCAGTACCAGCCTTCCCAGCTGTCGGGGTTGTGGACGACCTTGGTCGTGCCGATCGCGTTGAAGAAACGGTAGGCGGCACTGAGGTAGTAGCCGATATTGCCCCAGGTGTGGTGCGAGCCGTGATTACCCATGATCGCGCCGGGCCCGAAGTCGCGCTTCACGCGCTTGATCTCGCCCGCGACGATGTCGAGCGCCTCGTCCCAGCTGATGCGTTCGTAACCGGAGATGCCGCGGTTGAGGCAGTTGCGCTCCCCGTTCGGGTCGAAGTCCACGCGCTTCATCGGGTACAAGAGACGGTTGGGTGCGTAAATCGTCGATTTCGAGCACATCGAGTGCGGTGCCAGCGTCGTCTGCCGGGGCGGGACCCAGCGCCTGCCGCGCGCCTCGATCGACCAGGTCGGTGCGTCGCTGTCGTCGAACTCGATCGGCGTGATGCGCAGGATCCGGCCATCCTTGACGTACACGAACATCGGTCCGCCATTGGTGTTAGTGACGTAGCGCGTGACGCCGCCACCGACCTCCGTGCCAAATTTCCAGCCGAGCGTCGGGATCATGCTGAGCGTCTGCGTGAACCAGACCACCAGCGCGTCGGGTCCCTCGGCCTGCATCTGAAAGTTCTTCATCGCCTCGACGCGCTCGAGCTGGTCGGGGTGCAGGCTGAAGAGCTTCAGCGCGAGTTCGGCGCTCGCGATCGTCACGGTGACGTCGGGCGCTGCGTGCAGCCCTCGGCGCGAGCGCACGCGGCCATTCTCGAAGGTGAACCAGCGCGCGACCGCGTCGTCCTTGGTGCGCATCAGCGCAGTGAGGTTCTTTTCCGCAAGCCGGCGTGCGAATTGCGGGTGGAGCCTCGCCATCAGCGGCAAGACTTTGGCGAGCCCGAACAGGACCGTCGCGAACTTGACCTCAGCCAGACCCATATCCGTGGACTCGCTGCGGGCCATCGAAGGTTTGCCCGCTTATACCTTCCCATAGTCCGATTGTAGGGAGCTTGGCGATCGCCGGGCGATTCTGATCGTGCGTTCAGTGATCGATTTTGGCGATCGACCTGGCGGTATGCGATGCGCTCAGGCGCGCGCCGCCTGTCGCGGTGCAGCCAGGGCCCGCGCGGTCTTGCGCAATTCCTCGAGGAACAGGCGGCACACGGGTGAAAGCTCGTGCTGCGCACGGTAAAACACCGCAACATTCCATGAGGGCATGGCCGAATCGATCGAGAGCGGCACGAGACCCCAGCGCAGCGGGTTGCTCGAGGCAAACAGCTGCTTTGGCACCAGCGCCACATAATCGCCGCGTTCGACGAGCATGACTGCGCACGCGAATGATGCACATTCAATGGTGCCGAGCGGCGGTTCCAGCCCCGCTTCGATGAACATGCCCTCGAAGACGTCGCGTCCGGTGCGCTCGCGCCGATAGATGACCCAGTCAGCGTCCAACAAGTCGCCCAGCTTGTGGCGTTTGCCTGCGTAGGGATGTTTCGTGCGCACCGCAGGCGTCAGGCGATCCCGCAGCAGCAGCTCGTGTGCGAGTTCCTCGTCCCGCGGCTGCTCCGGCAACAGGCAGACGACAAAATCGAGCTCGCCGCTGCGCACCGCGGCGAGCACGTCCGGATACACGCCCTCCTGGATATGGAAGCGGACCTTGGGGCGTGCGCGCTTGAAATTCAGAATCGCCTGAGGGAGCAGCGACATTGCGACCGCCGGCGAGACACCCACCCGAATCTCGCCGCCTTTCGCGCCCTGAATCGTGTCGATGTCATTGCGCGCCGCCCGCAGTTCCGTCTCGATGATCTTCGCGCGTGCGATCAGCGCGCGGCCGGCGGCTGTAGGGCTCACGCCATGCGCGTGGCGATGCAGAAGCTTGACGCCGAGCGACTCTTCGAGCTGGTGAATGCTCTTCGTGACGGAAGACTGCGACAGGAACAGGACCTTGGCTGCCCGCCGCACGCTGCCCGCCTCCACGACGGCCGTCAGGTGGCGAAGCTGGATCAGTTTCATCGATGGGATCCCATGCAGATGCGTTCGAGCGTCTCCAGCGGTCGCGCATGGAGTGTGAAGGCGCGTGCGTGAGTCAGGCGTCCATCTCGACGCCGAAGGCATGGCCGAGGTCGCCGTGCCGGATTCCGATCCCTGTGAATCCGGCACGTTCCGCCGACTTGGCCCGCTCCGTGAAACGGAGCGGGCTCCATTCGTGATCACAATGCGGCTGCGCGCCGGCCGCAATCGTCTACTACGAAGCGGTCAGTCGCCGCTTTCGTCACTCTCTGCGCTTCAATCGCCGAACTTCACGTGCACTGTCGCATACCATTCGCGCGGCCGGCTGTACGTACCCACCGTCTCACCCTCACCAGTGTTGACTGAGCCGACCGTGATGTAACGGGCGTCGGTGAGGTTCGTGCCGCCAACCGCGAACTCATAGCGATCGCTCGGCGACAGGTAGTGAATTGCCGCACTCAGATTGTCGGTCGCGGGACGGAACAGGAGCGGCAAATTCGTCGCGTCGTTGAACATCGAGGCCGTGCGTGTGTAGTCCACGGCGAAGCGGACCTTGCCGGAGTTCGCCAGCTGGAATTCATACTGCGGGCTGAAGCTGACCTTGTACTTCGGTGTCTTCGGCAGCTTGTTGGCCGTCGTGAAGGTCGGATTGGCTACGGTAACGGCCGGATCGATGGTGTCGTACTTCGCGTCGATATAGGCCCCAGTCAGAGCGAACGAGAAGCCGCCGCTGAAGACCGCCTGCATTTCGAGCTCCGCGCCCTTGATGGTCGCATCGCCCGCGTTATGCAGCACCGGTGAAGGTCCTTCCTGGAAGTTCAACTGGATGCCCGTGTACTTGCTTTGGAAGAGGGCCGCGTTGACCTGCAGATGGCGATCGAGCCACTCCGACTTCAATCCCAGCTCGATCGCCTTGTTGAACTCGGGCCCGAACGCCGCGGCGGCGATGTCCGGAATCGGCGCCGACAGACGGGTCGTCCAGCCGCCGGCCTTGAAGCCCTTCGAGTAGCTCGCGTACAGCATGGCATCGTCGGTGACGTGGAACTGAACACCCGCGGTCGGCGTGAAGACGTTGTAGCTCTGCGACTGCGTACCTGCCGGGAAATAGCGGTACGGCTGACCGGGTACCGCGAACCCGAGCGCCTGCTGGCAAGTCACGCCGACGGGAATGAACGGACTCAGCAGGGCGTTTGCAGACCCCGCGGGGTCGTAGCAGCCACTGATCTTGTACGTAAAGCCGTCGATGTCTTCCTGGCCGCCCTCGAATTTCTTGTCGTCCTTCGAGTAGCGCGCGCCGAGCGTCAGACCGAACTGGTCGGTGACCTTGTAGTCGACGTGGAAGAACCCGGCGTACGACTTGGTATCGACGTTATTGGCTATGTCGTAGATATAGAGTGAGCCGCCGAATGGCACGAAGTCGTGGACGAAGCCGGACTCCTGGAAGTAGTAGAGGCCCGCCACATAGTCGAGCTTGCTGTCGAACGCCTTGCCGGCCAGCTGAAACTCCTGCGAGAACTGGTGCTGGCCCTGGTGGTCGGTCACCTCCTGCATGGACTCGGGCATACCATCGAGGTCCACGCCGACCCTCCAGTTGATTGCCCGCCAGCCGGTGATCGACTTGAACGTCACGTCGTCGGTCAGCGAAACGTCGACCGTCGCGGATGTGCCGTAGGCCTGATAGCGCGCAAAGCTCGGGCCATTCGCATAGGTCGTGTCGATATTACCCGTCTGGGTATTGGCAAAATTCCAGTAGAGGCGCGGAGCAGCGCTCGAGGGATTGCCCGCCACGCCACCGGCCGTCCAAGGGACCGGACCGCCGACGTAGCCCGCGCCGCCCAGCGGCGCGCCACCCGGGGCGAGTTGCGGGGTGCCGTTCGCGGGTGGGAACGCGCCGCGCGTTCCGCATACACCGTTGGGACCCGTGTTGAATACGCCCGGCCCCGGGGTCGGCTGACCGCCGGCCGTGCGGCCGAACGGACCGTTCGGGTCATCGAGCACGGCGGCCGGTACGCTGAGGCACAGGTTGTAGATCGCGCCCAATCCGCCATAGCCATTCGGGATGGCCGTCACGTCGAGGACCGTGGTCGGAAAGGATGATTGATCCTGATGTGAATAGTCCCCAGCGAAAGTGACATTCACCTTGTCCGACGCTTTCCAGAGTGCCTTGGCGCGAATCACCTGCAGATTCTGGCCGCCCTTGGTATCGGACGTTGCGTAGCCTGCCTTCGGAAATGCCGTCTGCTGATCGACGACGAACGGAATCTGGCCCATCTCGGTGTTCGCCGGATACGGAATCACCTTTTGATAGCCTTCGCGGGTCTGCGAGGAGACGCTCAGCGTTGTCAGAAAGCTGTCCGAAAATGGCATGTCGACCGAAGCCGAGATGTCCCGACGATTGAAGCTGCCGGTCGTCGCAGTAGCGACGATTTTCTTCTCGGTGCCGGGTGTATGCGTCACGATGCTGATCGCGCCACCGATCGTATTGCGGCCGAACAGCGTGCCTTGCGGGCCTTTCAGAATTTCGATGCGATCGATATCGAGCAGGTTCTGATTGGCGCCGATGGTGCGCGCGAGGTAGACGCCATCGAGGTAGACGCCGACGCCGGGATCGAGATTGAACGCGAAGTCGTCCTGACCGATGCCGCGAATGGAGGCGGACAACACGGACGTGTCGCCCGAGAACGGCGAACCGGTATCGAGGTTCACGTTCGGCGTGAGCCTGGTCAATGCGCCGATGTCGCCGAGACCTTTCGATTGCAGCGTCTCGGCCGTAAACGCCGTGATGGCGATCGGCACGTTCTGGACGTTCTGCTCGCGCTTCTGCGCGGTCACCACGATTTCTTCGAGTACATCGCCAGTCGCTGCGGCGCTCGCGACGCTCGCGAATATGGCCGTGAGCGCGCCTACCGCCACGTGACACAGCACAGTCGAACGGCTTTTGGCAGTCGTCATCATGGATCCCCCCATTGTTGCGTATTTGCGTCGCGTGATTCCTGGCCGTTTCAGCCGGAATACCTTCGCCTATTAAATTACGCCTGTTTTCAAGATTTCGCACCCTGTATTGCGTTGCGAACAATGAGTCATCGGTGTTTGTTGCGCGCAACCCGCTCACTCAGGTCTTGCTGATACCTACTATAAGAAAGTGAGGCGCCAACTCGACGATGAGGGAAAAACTTCCGTGCATAAAGCGAAGTGAACACCAGCGAACTCGTCTGCCGCTAGCGACGCGCCGCAAGCATCCGCGTGCGGTCATCGGGCCCGCAGGATCCTCAGCAGGTCACCGACACCATGCACGATGAGATCTGGCCGCCGGGCGGTCGGCAACGACTCGGCACCCTCGCCTCGCCAGGTTCCGGTAGTGACCGCGACTGAACAGGCGTGCGCGCGGCGCGCCATCAGGATCTCGATCGCGGGGTCATCGCCGACGACGACGAGATCCGCGGGCCCGACAGCGAGGCACGCGCTGGCGAAGGCGAGCGCCTCCGGCGCAGGTTTTCCAAGAAGTATCGGCCGACATCCGGTCCGCTGCCTGATCATGGCGCACATCGTCCGCGTCGTGCCCGGCACTCTCCCGTCAGCGGTTGCGAAGTGACGCGCAAGAGAACCCGCGAAGAGCCTGGCTCCTTGCCGGATCGCTGCACACGCGCAGTCAATGTCAGCGCTTGTGAATTCGGGGCACCAGCCGATGAAAACCGCATCGACCGGTGTGCGCGATGGCGCGTGAACGACTTCAACGTCGGCGGCTGCCAGCGGTTTCCAGACGCCTTCGATCCCCAGGACCAGCGCCCGCCGGATGTGGTTGCGGACGAAATATTCCGCAGCAACGCTGCTCGGCGTTATCACGGAGTCGTCAGGAAGTGGCAGCCCTGCCGCGCGCAGCAGCTCAACGTATTCCGCGGGCGTGCGGGTGGTGCCGTTCGTCAGGAGAACGAAAGGAGTGCCGCGTACGCCGAGAAATTCCAGGAGCTCGATCGCGCCTGGAAGCGGGCGCAGACTATGATTGCTCCTGTTGCCGAGGACCAGAGTGCCATCCAGGTCGAACACAAAGCCGCGCGCCGCGACGATCCGCCGCTCGATCTCCGACAGCATTGAGTCGTCTACTCCAGAATTGTCACGATGCCGCGATTGCCGTCCACCCGAATGCGCTGACCGGTGCGGATGCGCTTCGTGGCCTGCCCCGTCCCGACGACTGCCGGCAAGCCGTACTCACGTGCGACGATGGCGGCGTGCGACATTGCGCCGCCGATATCGGAAACGGCTGCTTTGATCTTGTTAAAAAGCGGGGCCCAACTTGGAGCCGTCACCGGGCAGACAAGGATCTCGCCATCCTGAATCAAACCGAATTCGTTAATAGTCGTCAGAACCCGAGCCAAGCCCTCAACGACACCCGGCGATGCGGCGTAACCCTTGATCTCGTGCGCGCGGTCCTGCTCCGGCGGAGTTGACCACGCCTCCAGGGTTTCCGAAGTGATGCCCCAGAGCATTTGCACGGCCGGATCCTCAATACGTTCCGGCACCGGCCCCAGTGCAACAGGTGCATCCCACCCTCTGAGCCGTTCAAGCAGCGCCTTGCGCCGCGCAACGATCGGCTTCCAGTGCCGCCCGCCCACTGGCGCTGAACCTGCCGCCCACGCGATCGCCACATCGGAAAGCGCCTCATCGACTTCAGTGTGCCGCAGCTGAAATATGTCCTCGATGCCCTCGAGAACGCCTTGTCGCACCAGCAGCTCGCCGAATTCGCGAATCTTGTTGAAGAATCTGGTCGCGTGCCACTGCTCGCAGTAGAACTTGTGATTCTCCACGTACGGAAAGACGCGATGACAGAGTTCGATCATTTGATCGAAAGCGCCGCGGTCAGCGTCGGTCGCGAGCAACTGCCGATAGTCCTTGATGATCCGCGTGCGCTCTATTTTGAGCGCCTCCGTCGGGCGGTCGATGTTCTTGCCTGCTTGAATTTGCGTGATATAGCTCGGCAACGCAGACAGTGGCAGTGAAAGGTCGTCGTTCCAACCGCGGTGGTAGTGATAGAAGCCATCGCCGGCGGAGACGTTGAACCAGGGATGACGCGCAATCTCGAGCTCCGCGAGCCAACGCTCGCCAGGTGCGCCCGTGCCTCGTACCGCCGCCAGTATTTCCTCCGGATTGCCGCCGTTCATGAACACCCGCTCGATGCCGACCGACAGTGCGACCCGTGCCAGCCGCTTGATCTCATCGTCCGGCCGAAACATGAGCACGTCGATACCGGCCACCATGCGCGCGACCATCTGGTCGGAGATCTCCGGAAATGCCTGCTTGCAGAACTGAAAGAAGACGAGGTAGGCGCCGTAGCCGAGCATCAGGAATTCGAAGTGGTGCTGCCACATCATCGACAGGCTTTCGATCGTCCGGTGAAAGGCGCCGCGCAGCTCATGGTTCTGCGCAAAGCCGCGAGCCTTGTTGACTACTTCGGCGTCCTCGAACTCGGGTAGCTCGGGCACGCGTATGGCATCGAGCTCCTTGATGAGTGTCAGCATGCGCTGCGTCCACTCCTTATAGAGCTCGTTCCAGTGCTCGTAATAGAAGGGCGCCCGCTCGCCGAACACCTTTGCACGCCGCTCGATTTCCTTCGGATCGGTGACCGTGTTCGCGGTGATGTACACGCGTCCGTTCACGATCCGGTAGTCGATGCCGAGCGCCGCCGGAAACGCGAAGACCCGCGTCGTGTAGGCGCCCATCGCGATATAGGGAATCTCCGCCGTCAGCGCATCGAACGCCGGCATCGGCTCGGGAAAGTGCATGGAATTGCAGAACCAGAAGCGCTGGTCGTCTTCCGGAAGAAACCGGGTGAAGTAGGGATACATCTCCTCCCAGCCTTCAGCTCCCGCGGGACTTCGAATCTCCGACGGCAGCGGAAAGACATGGCGCTTGACCTGGCTAGTCATGAGCAGTGCTCCGCTCGTAGTGTTGTCCTTGATCATGGCGTGAATCGCGAACACGCGCCAGTCGCCGGGCATCCGATTTGCCGAGGTACGGCGAGCTCTTTGTGCGGCGGCGCGCAACGCTCGCCATGCGTCAAATCGACCGTATCTGATACGTGCTATCAGGTCTCGATGGATTGACATTCCAGGATTGCGCTGCGCAGACTTTCATTATTCGAACGCCAATCGCGCAGAGGAATGAGAATGAGTCATCAGAGCTTGGAAGACCTGCTTAAGGCCGCTGGCAACCCCGTGCGGCTCCTGCGTAACTCGCAGACAGGGCCTTACGTTTATCCAGTCGTCCAGAGCGAGTATTCGAACTGGCGGGACGAGCAGCGCGCCTGGCAGCAGGCCTGTGTGCTCTACAACCAGTCCTATCACATGACCGACATGTATGTGGAAGGCCCCGACGCGTTGAAGCTCCTCTCGGATCTTGGCATCAACAGCTTCAAGGGGTTCGAGCCGTTCAAGGCGAAGCAGTTCGTCGCATGCAACTACGACGGCTTCGTGATCGGCGACGTCATATTGTTCTACCTGAGCCGCGAGCGATTCAACATCGTCGGCCGGCCATCGGTGCATAACTGGGTGCAGTATCACTGCGAGACCGGCGGCTACAACGCCACCTGCGAACGCGACGAGCGCGCCGCCACGCGCAGCGGCCCGATCGTTCGCAAGGTGTACCGCTATCAGGTGCAAGGCCCGAACGCGATGAAGACGATGGAGAAGGTCCTGGGCAAGAAACCGCCGGACCTCAAGTTCTTCAACATGACCCAGGTTACGATCGCCGGCTACCGGGTGAACGCCTTGCGTCACGGCATGGCGGGCCAACCTGGATTCGAGCTCTTCGGGCCGTGGGAGCACGGTGAGGAAGTGAAGGCCGCGATCGTCGAAGCGGGCCAGGAATTCGGGCTGCGCCTCGTCGGAGCGCGCGCCTACTCGTCGAACACACTCGAGTCCGGCTGGATCCCGTCGCCGATGCCGGCCGTCTACTCGGGCGATAAAATGAAGCCCTATCGCCAGTGGTTGCCCGCGAGAGGATACGAAGGCTCGGCGTCACTCGGCGGCAGCTTCTACTCGGACAATATCGAAGACTACTACCTGACGCCTTACGATCTGGGCTACGGCCCGTTCGTGAAATTCGACCATGATTTCATTGGCAAGGAGGCGCTGCAGAAGATTGCGGATAAGCCGCCGCGCCGGACCAAGGTGACTCTCGCACTGGACTCTGAAGACGTCCTACGCGCTATCGGCACTCAATACCAGACGGGCGATCGCGCCAAGTACTTCGATTTTCCCTCGTCGGTCTATTCAACTTTGCCATACGACAAGGTGACACGAGATGGCAAGACGATCGGCGTGTCCACGTGGGTGGGCTACAGCTCCAACGAAGGCGCGCATCTGACACTCGCGATGATCGACACGGCGCATGCAAAGCCCGGCACTGCAGTCACATTCGTATGGGGCGAAGAAGGCGGCGGTTCCTCGAAGCCGACGGTCGAGAGGCACGTGCAGACGCAGATCCGCGCGACTGTAAGCCCGGTCCCATTTTCCAAGGTAGCGCGTGAGTCCTATGCCGAAGGCTGGCGCACGGGTCGATAGAAGGATTGCCTTGATGAGGGCGCGCGGATCGTAAATCGGGAACTTCCGGGTTAGACGCTCGGCTTCCCCCACAGGCGAGAGCCTGCAATGCGCGCGCCCTCCGCCATCGACCGCAGCTTCAAGTAGACGATATCGGGATCCACCGGTCCGAAGCCCGCGAACGTGCTGAAGCCGCAGTCCGTGCCGGCAATGACGCGCTCGCGCCCGACAATATCGGCGAATCGGCAAATCCGCTCCGCGACCAGCAATGGATGCTCGACATAGTTCGTCGTCGAGCTGAGCACGCCTGGGATCAACAGCTTGTCATCCGGGATCTTCGTGTCGCGGAATACCGCCCACTCGTGCGCGTGGCGGGGATTCGCGCCCTCGAAGAGGAGCGCCTGCGGCTTCGCCTTGATGACGACCGGCAGCAGCTCCGCCATCGGCACGTCGTGGTGATGGGGGCCCTCGTAGTTGCCCCAGCACATGTGCATGCGCAGGCGATCCGCCTTGACGTTGCGCAACGCGTGATTCAGCACCTCGACGTGGATCGCCGCCCGCTTCAGGTACTCCGCGACGCTCGCATTGCGATACATCGTATGGCGACCCATGCCGAGGTCCGGCGCGTCGATCTGCAGCAGGAATCCGGCGCCGACGATCGCCTCGTACTCGCTGCGCAACGCCTCGGCGACCGCCTCGAGATAGGCATCCTGTGTCGGGTAGTGGTCGTTCGGCTGAAAGAGCGCGATGACGCCGGGCGAGGCGGCATTGAGGAAGCCCTCCACGGGTTTCCCGGCGGCGACGGCCTGGCGGAAATTCTCGAGGTCCGCCTTGAGCGGTCCCGTGTCCTTGACCTTGATGTCGCCTACGCAGCGGGGCCGGCGGTACTTCGCAGTCGAGCCGCGGTCGGCGAGCTTTTTGAGGAGATTCGGAAACTCGACGAGATCCTGGCCGGGCTCGCGCGGAGTATCGCCGGCAAAGCCGGTGAAGCGATCGGCAATGTAGGTCGCATAGCTGATCTTGCTCATCTCGCCGTCACTGACGATATCGACGCCGGCCTCGACCTGGCGGCGCACGACATCCGCGACGGCCTGCGTGATCGTGGCAGCCGCGGCCTTCGGGTCCGCGACGTCGCCCCGTTCGCGTGAGAACAGCACGTCGGTCACCGCCTGCGATCGCGGCAGGCTCCCGACGTGCGTCGTCAGGATGCGATCTTTGCTGTACTGCAAGCCGCCCTCACCCCTCCGGGCGATAGGTGTTGTTCGACGTGTGATCCCCGCCGAGCCACCGCTTGAGCTCCCGGTGTGCATCCGCCTGGCGCGCCTTGTTGATCTTCGCGACGTCCGGATGATCGAGCGTGAACTCGACGATCATGCCGTTGGGGTCGGTCACGTACACCGAGCGGCAGTAGCCGTGCTCGAGCACGAACGACTGCGGCTCCTTGTAACCCGCCGCCTTCAGGCGCTTCTCGATGCCGGCCTGCGTCTCCTTGTCGACGTTGAGCGCGATGTGGTGAAAGGGCGTGAACGGCATCTTCGGTCCGAACTGGTCCTGGTCCGACTTGTTCGCGAACTGGAAGAATGCGAGCGCGCCGCCGTCGCCAAGCCCAAAGAAAAGGTGGCAGTACGTGCGCTCGGCGCCGAACAGCATGTCTTTCTCGCACCACGTCGCCATCAACGGCAACCCGATGACCTCCTCGTAGAACTTGCGCGTCGCCTCGAGGTCGCGCGTGACGTACGCCGTGTGGTGCAGCCGCGAGGGCAGCTTTGCCGTGGTAGCCATGATCTTCGTGCCTCCGCTTCAGAACTTGTAGGTGAATTCTAAACCGTAGCGGCGCGGCGTTGCCCGAAAGAGGAAGCCGCCCGGCGAGAATTCTGCGTTATACAGCTTGTTGGTCAGATTCTTCGACCAGGCAGTCACCGACCACTTCTCGCCGTCGAGGCCGATTCTCAGGTCAAGGAGCGACAACGGATCGCGCGACGTCGTGTTGTAAGGTTCCCACCACGTGCGCCCGAGCCGCTGGAAATCAGCGCGGAACGTCGCATTGAGGCCGTTGCTCAACGGCTGCCGATACTGCGCCCCGACGTTGAGCGTGTCCTTCGTGACGAGCGGCGCCTGGTTGCCGATGACCGACGGATCCTCCATCCCGGTGATCTCGCTGTCCGTGTAGCCGAAGTTGGCATAGACATCGAACTGGTCAGTGACGCGCGCATTGAGCTCGAGCTCAGCGCCCTTGTACGTCGCGTCGACATTGCCGAGGTTCTGAGTCGAGTTCGCAGGCAGGAAGACAAAGAAGTAGCCGTTCGTCGACTTCGTGCGATAGAGGGCAAGGCCCGCGTTCAGCCGCCGGTCGAGGAACTGCCCCTTTACGCCCACTTCCCAGGTGTCCGCCACCTCGGCATTGAAGAGATCATTGACGCCGAGAATCGGCGGGGCGGAATTTCGCGCCACCGCGCCGACGCCGGTCTGATTGAAGCCGCCGCTGCGAAATCCCCGGCTCCAGCCGCCGTAGAACGTGACGTTCTCGCCCGGCTTGTAGCGCAGCGTGACCTTCGGCTGCGCCTCGCTCCACGTGTGCTTGCGAACTTGGCCGGTGACGGCGTTCGGGTCTTGCACGAGCGCGAGGTAATCGGGCGGAGTATCGGTCGTGTTCTCGCGCTGGTCCTCGTCGTAACGCAGGGCTGTGTCGATCTCGAACTGGTCCGTCACCTCGAAGGTCGCATTCGCGAACACCGCCCAGGCATTGTTGCTCTGCGAGTCCGCGAGGAAGGTGGTGCCCGGGATCAAGACGCCGTTCGCATCGCGCTGCGGATTCAGCGGATTGGTGCTCGGCGTGCGGTAGACGGGGAGCGCCCCGTTGCCCAGGTCCTGCATGTTGCCCGTCGCAATGAAGCGGTCCGTGTGGACGTAGTAGGCGCCCGCGATCCAGCGGAAGCGCCCCTCGGTGGGCGATGTGAATCGGAGCTCCTGGCTATACGCCTTGACGTCGAGGAACTGGCTCTGGTTGAGGTCGTAACCGTAGATCGCCGTGAACACGGCATTTGGAATCGGACGGAAGTCGTAGGCGTCGCCGGTCAGGATCTCCTTCGTCCTGTTCCAGGCCGAAATCGACGTGAGCGCGCCGCCGCCGACGTTGAAATCGAGCTTGAGCGATGCGTCGTACACATCGCGGTTGTTCTCGCCGGTGTTGTTCACCGTGATCGGTGTCGTCACGTCGTTCGCATTGGGCGGAGTGAAGAAGCTCGTGAACGGATTCGTCTCATCCAGGCGAGGAATTACGAAGTACAGTGCCCGCGTCTCCAGCCGGTCCGCGGAGAGGCGCAGATCGCCCGTGAACGAATCGTTCGGCTTCCACAGCAGGCGCAGCCGACCGGCGTAGTCCTTGGCCGGATCGGCCTTGCCGCCGAGGAAGGCGCTCGGAATGTAGCCGTCCGTATCGTAGTAATTCAACGACGCGCGAAACTTGAGCGTCTTCGTGTCGTTGATCGGACCACTGACGCCGAGTTGCGCGCGCTTCGCGGATCCGTTGCCGAGGCCGA
>Ga0326726_10003724_pt1 | contig 14008 bp, 16 predicted proteins | sample MHFenrmetagenome_2_FD_207603 | JGI IMG/M metagenome (GOLD analysis project Ga0326726, IMG submission 207603) | Lab enriched peat soil microbial communities from Michigan Hollow, Ithaca, NY, United States - MHF15MN | ecosystem: Environmental > Terrestrial > Soil > Wetlands > Peat | place: USA... | reverse complement strand
GCGTACGTCCCCCTGCTTTTAACCCCCACAGCACCGTTATCGCCGCATCGATGTGAAACCGATTATGATGTTCTTCGCCCAGATAAATGATGTCCTGCTGGAGCAACAACGCGGCCCATTGTTCGAGAGAAACCGGCTGCCCCGTCGCCGTATCAATAATCTGCCATTCCTTGAACGGCGCATGTTGCCCGTCCTGTAAGGCAGCAGAAGATCTGGCGCCTCCTCCACTCGTGCAGGCCACGGTAACCCACAATACTCCGACGGCCAACAGTACCTTGAATGTCACAAAGATCGCTCGCATAGCGAGCGCCGCCGGTGTCTTATACATAGACTCTACCTAACACAGGTCTCTCGGGATGGGCAAGACGGAAACCTTGACGCCCGAGGGCTAGGTCGTTATGCTGCCACACAGACACAATTGATTGATGTCATCGCACATCTACGTCTGCGCGCCCTGCACCAACCGACTCATGAATTCTACCGCACAGGTCCTTGCAGATTTTCGCTCACAGGTCACCCAACTCTTGCAGGAACGCGAGAAGGAGTGGGAGGCCTCACGCAAGCTCGTTGAGGCAAAGCAGCTGACAGCGACATTGAAACGGTTGATCGAAGAAGCCCATCGCGTCGATCTTCCTGTCGTCATCCGTGATGCGATCACTCTGGCCTTGGGAAACTCAGAAGCCGCCAGCATTCAAAATCTCCCCGGCCCCAGACTCAAAGAACTTACAGGGCTTCCCCCGACAAAAGCTGTGCGGGCTCTCTGTGTATGGTTCGGCGTCATTGAGGGCCCTGTGCTGCAGTGGCCAGTGGCCTCCCTTCAGAGCGAAGGGGTTGAGACATTCGCCCATTCTTTTTACAATCCCTTTGACTTGCTACTTGAAGCGAACGTGGCTTCCGTGCTCGATCTGGGAGCCGGCGACTTATCGTTTGCCACGGAACTGGTCGAGCAATATGTGGCTCCACTTCATCAGCGGCAGCGCGAGTTAATTCTTCATACGCTTGATCGGCTTCAGCCAGGCTCAACGCTGGGTGGCCCGCTCCATCCGGAACGGGAACGACTCAATGGTTTACGGTCTCGGACTGGGCTCTCGTTTCAATTCTACGGGAATCAGGACATGTACGACCTGGGTAGCCTCGATCAGGCCGGGAAGCTCGCACCCCGCTATACGATCGCGACCTGCTGGGCTCCCGCGACACCCACGTTTGCCTATGAACCGACCAGATTGTCCGAACAGATCATCAGTCAAGAGCTCCATCGAACTAAAGGCACGTTCCGGCATACCCACTTTTCGGGGGAACCGGCCTTAGAAGTCCAGCATGGAGACCGCGCGCTCCTCTTTCCGCCATGGAAGTTCGAAATTCGAGGCCCCCTCGCTCTGCTTGACCTCCTGGCGCGTCGAGGTTTCCTCTGTGTTCTCGGAGCCGTCGACACCCAGGTCTTCTGGGAAACCCTGGCACAACTTTTCGACGACGTCCGCTATCGACCGACTAATCAGCCATTTACATCGGACAATCTTCCGGTGGTATTCGGCGAGATTTTCGAGCGGCTCTCGCGCCTTGCGATCGGCGAGACCCTTAATTTGTCGGACTGCGGCCCGTTACGCAGAGAAATCCCACGAGTCCTCCCCCTGCTCCCTTCGCAGGCCCCCTTCTATCGTTTCCGCTCCATTCAGATTCGCCGAGGAGCCATCTTTCCAGGAATCCCCGCCAGTAGTACCGCTAGACGGTTTGCTGACATGGTCGAAGAAAGCCCTCCCTGGATGCTGATCCTCGTGCCGGAATAGACCGGAACTGGAACAGCCAAGCCGGCGCAAAGCCCTTCAAATCGCCATCTCTAGACCGGTCGATGCAAGAACTCGTGTGAAAATTGACCATCTAGAGACCCTTTGTTAGACTTCGAGCGTGTTAGATCACCATCCATGCCTGAACCACCAGGGCCACTAATCCCAACATGAATTCATCGCACACCATCCGGTCGATCCAGGACAATATTGCGTTGGTCATCAAGGGGAAAACCCACGTGATCGAGATGGCGGTGGTCTGCCTTCTGGCCCGTGGTCATCTTCTGCTTGAAGATGTGCCCGGTGTTGGCAAAACCACACTGGCACACAGCTTGGCCCGATCACTGGATTGCTCGTTCAAGCGTATTCAATTCACCAGCGACCTGTTGCCTTCCGACATCGTCGGCGTCTCCATGTTTAACCGGCAAAAACAAGGATTTGAATTCATACCTGGTCCGATTTTCGCCAACGTTGTGTTAGCAGACGAGATCAATCGCACCACACCGAAGACTCAGAGCAGTCTCCTGGAGGCAATGAGCGAAGCGCAGATTTCCGTCGATAATCAGACTCACCCGCTTGAACAGCCATTTATGGTCATCGCCACGCAGAATCCTGCTGAATATCATGGGACGTTTCCCCTTCCGGAATCCCAACTCGACCGGTTTCTGATGCGCCTCTGTATTGGATATCCCACGCCAGAGGAAGAGAGAAAGGTGCTTGACCGTCCGTATTCGTTGCATCCCGCTGAAGCGTTGGAAGCGGTGCTGTCGGCTCAAGAAGTATTGGCATTGCAGGCGCGCGTGGATCAGGTTCATATGGAAGAGAGTCTGACGGATTATCTGCTCGCGATTGTCCAAGCCACCCGTCAGAGCGAGCTCTTGTCCCTGGGGGTCAGCACGCGTGGAGCGCTCGGGCTGAGCAAAGCGGCCAAGGCATTGGCGGTCGTCCGCGGACGCGACTATTGCCTTCCCGACGACATCAAAGAACTGGCACCGATCGTGCTGTCCCACCGTGTCATGCTGACCAGGACCCATGGCATGCGGGCACAGAGCTTTGATCAGGCAGAACGTTTGGTGTTGGACATTGTTGAAACGGTTCCCGTCCCTGTCTAGTCAGGCACTGATGGATGCCCCAGCCAACTGGATAAACTACGCGCGTGAAGCACCTACTCCTCAACCTCCGTGTCTCCCCAGCCGTTTCCTTCATCCGTGGCATGTTCCGGCGGCGGTCGATTCACTTCACGCCTGAAGGAACCAGGTTTCTGCTCTTCACATTGGGGATCGGGCTCGCCGCCATCAACACCGGCAACAACCTGTTTTACTTACTTCTCGCAATGATGCTGAGCTTCATCGTGATTTCCGGATTGCTTTCGGAGCACTGTCTTCGGCGATTAGAGTTTCGCCGTCATGTGCCCGATCTCATTATGGCAAACGAACCGACTCTCCTCACGCTTTCAGTCACCAACCGGAACAGGCACCTGCCCAGCTTTTCTCTTCGGTTGCTGGATGTCGTCGAAGGCAAAGATGTCGACCGGGGTCTCGCCATTCACCTCCTGCCCCCGCAGAGTTCGGTGCTTCTATCCTATCCACTGGTTGCTACAAAACGGGGGTGGATCCGGTTCGAAGGCATTGGAGTGCAGACGCTATTTCCCTTTGGACTGTTCCGCAAGATAGGGCGCTATTCTACAGAGGCGCACCTACTCGTCAGTCCTCCCATTAAGCCGCTTACGTTACGGTTCGTTGATGAATTGTTCAGCGAAGAACAAGGAGAGTCTCTCTCTCGACGAGGAGATGGAAGCCAATTATACAACCTCCGCTTGTATCACCCGGGCGACGACTCGCGAGCCATCCATTGGATGACCACTGCCCGCACTTCTCAGCTGATTGTGCGGGAGACCGAAGCGGAGGATCAGCGACGCATTACAGTCATCCTCTCAGTTGTGGCCCCAGAAGAAGGCGACCCGCTTTTTGAACGAAGCGTGACATTTGTGGCGTCACTGCTCTGGCAATTGACAGAGCGTGCTTACCCTGTGCAACTCATCGTAGGGACGGAAGTTTCTAGATTCGGGTCGGGGCCCGCTCATCTCTTGGCGATGCTGCGTCTGTTGGCGTTGTGCGAAAGGCAGTGGCCTGAAGCCGATGGAGTCGGCGATGACAGAGAACATTCCCCAATCAACAACGAAGGCGAGCGGGGTTACACGGTGGCGGTCGTTCCTTGGTCAAATCAGGCGATACCAATAACGGCGGTGCAAGCTGATCGGGTGCTCCACGCCGCGCAACTCGAAGAGTTGACCCATGCTTTTTGATCAGGCCTTTGCCCTCAGTTCCGTTCTCCTCGCCACCATGGCGTTTAGCGGGCTTGTGCTTGCGCAGAGTGTCCCATTCTGGCTCGCCCTCCCCATGATGATCATTCTCATGCTCTCGGCGCTTCACGCAGGAGGCGTTCTTTTCATTCGACGGGCAATCGCGCGGGTCACCGTCTCGCCGACCATGTGGAATGTCATGCTGATCGGCGCCTTTGTCATATTGCTGATCGATCTCATAGTGGTATCTCGAGACCTTCTCCCGGCGGGCATCCACTTTTTGGTTGTTCTGCTCGGTGTCAAGTTACTTACCCTCCAACAGCGGCGTGATTATCGGCATCTCTACGCAATTAGTCTCATGGCAATCCTGGCTTCCGCAGCGCTGACAATCGATGCCTGGTATATCCCGATATTTCTGTTGTATCTGATCACGGCGGTCTGGACACTCTTGCTGTATCACATGACTCAAGAGACGGGGGAAGTCTCTGCCGTTTTCCCACCCGTAAACACGGCAGCCTGTCATACGACATTACCGAGCCGCATCACTCACCACTTCTTTTGGTTGACGAATGGAACTGCCGTTCTAGCAGTTGTTCTGACGCTCGCCATTTTTTTTCTCATCCCTCGTATGGGTGCGGGCGTGCTGCAGAAAACGAGTGGCGAGGCATTGCGGGCAACGGGGTTTTCCGATCGGGTTGACCTTGGGACGATTGGGTCAGTTAAACAAGATCCTCAGATCGTCATGCGGGTTGAATTGCCGGACCAACCAGATGTTGATAAAGACCGCCTTTATCTGAGAGGCCTCGCCTACGATCAGTACAATGGACAATCATGGACCCACAGCGGTACTCGCCGGCGTTCGTTGAGTCTCGTGGCAGAGGGAGCATTCCTCGTTCGCCCGGCCGGCGGTCGTTCCTCAAATAGCCTGTCAGGATCGATTCGCCAAGACATTATGCTGGAAACGCTCGATACCGTCGTTCTGTTTGCTGCCCCATTCGCGGAACTCGTGAGCGGCGAGTTTCTTGAGATACAGGCCGATGCCATGGGCGGGCTCCGCTTGCCGGTTTCTCCTGCCTCCCGCATCCGATACTCCGTCATCTCTCAAGCACCACAACTTGCCGCAGACGAACGGATCGCCTCGGCACTGGACTATCCCGATGTAATCCTTGCCCACTATCTTCAGGTTCCTGTGGCATCACAGCCTGTTGCAGACTTAGCGCGTCGCGTCAGCCACGAGGCCACGACCCCCTTCGAACGAACATTGGCGATTCAACAACATCTCTTGAAAAATTATAGTTACAGCCTTGAAGCCGACACGGCTACACTCAGTCATCCGCTCGAGGAATTTCTTTTCACCCGAAAGACAGGGTACTGTGAACATTACGCGACCGCTATGGTTGTAATGCTACGAACCGTCGGCATTCCTGCTCGACTCGTGACAGGGTTTCTGGCCACGGAATGGAATGAATACGGGGGCTACTTTACCGTCCGCCAGCGGGATGCCCATGCCTGGGTCGAGGTCTATTTCCCTCACTCAGGCTGGATCACCATGGATCCCACCCCCACCGTCAGCGCAGCAGTTTCCACTTCTCGCTGGGCACCGCTCACCCGATTCGGGGAATCCGTTCGGCTACAGTGGGATCGCCTATTTGTCCGTTATAGCGTGAAGGATCAACTGGCAGTCGTTCACGGAGTTCGAGAAGGCACTGATGCAGTACGAGAAAGAGTGAGTCGCGGGGTTTCGCTGCTGAGTGCTCCGATAGGTCAGACTCTCAGCCGCCTGCTGCACATGGTCCGGACATTCCATCTGGGAATGCTGGAATTCGTCACGGGAGTGATCGTGGTCGGCTTGGCCTTGTTCCTCCTTATTCTTCGGGATAGGATCGCGCTGTGGGCCGCCACGCATCTCTCGACATCGCATCCGCAGCTTGTAATCGTCCAGCTCTACACCCGCATGCTTCGCACGATGGAGAGACATGGCGTGAGCAAACCTCCAGCTGCCACAGCCAGTGAATTTGCCAGACTGGTTGAGCAGGAATGGAAAGCAGCCGGTCCCATAGTAGCTAACGTAACCGCCCTCTATCATCAGGGGCGATTTAGTCGAATCCCTCTCACCCCGGTCGAGCTCTCTCGTGCAGCCGAACAAGTGGGACAGTTACAGTCCCTCATACATGTGGCCCGCTAACCGCTGTAAGGCCACGTAGCCGTAGTCCCGCCAAGACGTGGTTAGGGCCGCAGCCATTCCACATTGCCTTCCAGCAAGCGCCACGCCAACCTGCCGGAGTTTCACGCGTTAAAAACACGCGCGTCGGACGGGTCAGCATCGGAGTGTAATGCGCAATTCCATGCAAAGTACGGATGGCTTCCCCGACCGATGTAAAGGTTACGTCGATCATGTCATATGGTCGGCACGACTTGTGGGGGGAAGCAGTCCAACCGGGAGCCTAGTAGTGGTTCCCATGGTGATGGGGAGACGAAGGCATCTTGAGAAGAAGAGTGAGTATTGGAGCGGGAAACGGGATTTGAACCCGCGACCCTCGCCTTGGCAAGGCGATGCTCTACCACTGAGCTATTCCCGCTCGATCGCAGTCGGTCAGAAACGTGAGATTTTACTGATGCATGTACGAAACTGTCAAGCAGTCTATCGGGCAGCGACAAGGCCGGATTCTCACGGGATGAACCGTGCAAGATGACAGGCAGCAGTCTGCCAGAGCACGAGACATTCTACTTTTATCTCCAGCGGATCTGCACCACTGCATCTATCCAGGCTGTTTAGCAGCTTGCCGGTGGAAGGCAATTAACTCTTCTTGGTCTTTCGGCTCAGTCCTGCCTGCTCCTTCTGTGCACTTGACGCACCACAGGGGGTCCAGTAGAGTTATAGAAACATGCGGACGTTCCTCCATTACAAGCTGGGGTATCATCGGCGTGACCTCTAGTCAACAACCATCGGTCCCATATGCTGCGCAAGCTATACCCTTCGACGAGTTTTTGGCGTCAGGAAAACTCCCGGACGGATACCTTGCCAGCGAGTATCTCGCCCAACAATTCGTCGAACGTCTCGTGCACTATGTCCTCAGCGTCCCGACCGGCAGCTACACCATGGCTCAGTTGGGTCAGCTCCTGGAACAGATAAACCCTCGCGTCCAGATTCTCTTCTTCAAACGTTTAAAGGAAACCAGTCCCGAGAGCCTCAAAGACTTTGCCCCGCTCTATTACGGCTTCATGAACGAGTTCCATTCTCTCCTGTTTACCTAACCCTACAACTTTTTCCTTGTCGCCTTAGCATTCTCGTGTATAATCTGGTGGTTCATAATTTGTGTAAAGGAGTGCCATGAATCCAACCCTACAGCGAGCAGTGACCAGCTTCTACAATCTCATCTACGAGGCCCAAACATTTGCCACTACGATGTCACGGATTGACACCGCAGAGCAGGAACATTACGCCGGGCGGATTGAAGGATTAAATTGGGTTCTTGATCGCTGCCAAGAGTTGGAAGACATGGATGCAAATTTGACTCCCTCGTCTCTTCAGCGAGTTCTCACCGAAGTGAAATCAGATCTCGATCACGAGCTGTCGGTACAGCGGCGAGAAAAGGGACGCCGTGCGGACGGGCGAGAGGAAGCTCTCAATTTTGTCGCTGATTATTTGTCAAGCCTGATTACAGCAACGGACATTGAGTCAGCCAAGACCCCGGCGGTGTAACGCTCCGGCTTTCATAGGACATCCCGTACCAATTTCACCTGTCGCTTCCCATGCCGCAGACAGATCGATAAGATGATGCAGGAATGGATCATTTTCGCGCTTTGTCTGGGAGTCGGCGGCCACATTGCCCTCGGCGTCGTCATGCATGCCCCAGGGCTTTGGCCATGGAGTACGACCGGATTCTACAGCGTATTGAGCGGACTAGTGGTCTACGGTCTCGTGCAAGCAGGGCGGGGGTTTTGGAAACTATTCCGGCACGCTCAAAAATTTCCATCGAAGAACGGACCCAACGCTTCGTGGTGAATAGGAAGACATGCCGTGGCCGAACCTTCGACACTAATCATCCCCGCCTCATCTACGTAGAATTATTTTATGCCAGGTCTTCCGCGTAAACCGACCAGCCAAACTTGGCCGACCGGTCTATCCCCCACGAGAGCTCGACCATCAAGACAAGATACCTCTAAACAGCCGGACCAATTCAGATCGTTGAATGCCACGCTGCTCTATTGCCCTTCCTGCCGAGTGGCGACTCCGACTCGTGAACGACTCCTGCTCGTGCTTCCAGGAGGCAACCTGTATGAATATCTTTGCCAACACTGCGGATCGTCGACCGGTTCCAAGACGGACAACCAATAGACGACCGAGCCCGCCGTCGCACCTCAATGGCGAGGGGGAGAAAATGGGCTTTCCCTCTCGTTACGCAGGGGACAGAGTGTTCAGATGAACATATGCTCTCAGCGTCGTTGCAGGAAAACCGGCAGAACTGAAGATGTGTGAAGGTTTGCTCTGCATTGCCGAATCTGCGAATGCGGCAGAATCGTTAATGAAGAATGTGACTAGATCATTCCTTCAAGCGGGATGCCTTCTTCGATGAGCATGACAGGAATATCTTCGCGGATAGGATACAGGATCTTCCGGTCGCCTCTGATCAAACCTCCGTCAAGGGGTTCGGTGATCGGCTTATTTGCCCTATTTTTCAATTGACCACGGCTCACAGCCTCATTTAACTTGGCAATTAACACATCCTCAGCCAAGCTTACATCTTGTTTCGTGTCAGGGCAACAGAGAATGGCGAGAAGATCCTTGTCGATCTTAACAGGACGCCTTGCTTCCGTACGTTCCGCCATAATGTCCTCCGAATGAACCGGACCGACATGACATGGCAAGAATAGATCACGGATGCCGATGAGATCAAGCCCTGAGCGCAGACTCTATTATAGCAATATCTGCTACACTAAAAGCCTTGCTTGATCGTCGGGAAGGAAACAAGCGGCGATGCCAAAGAACCTGTGGAAGTACTTCTTGGCCGGTTTGCTGGCCCTTGTACCAGCCTGGGCCACGTTCTTGATCCTTTCCACCCTTTTTCATGCCCTCAAGGAATTAATCCGCGACATCCCTGGGAACATCGGAATCCAGCAAAGTCCAGGACTCAGCCTCGCCCTGTTTCTGCTCCTTGTTCTCATTGTCGGCGCAATCGCCACCCACGTAATCGGACGTCGTGTCATCAACCAAACAGAACGATGGATCGAGCAGATCCCATTGGTCCGCAGCGTGTACCTTACCCTGAAAGGGATGACCGATCTTCTTAATTTCCGTTCTCGCTTCGGACGCAGCGCCGTGGTGGCCTTTCCGTTTCCTCGCGATGGTCTTTGGGCAATCGGTTTTGTCATGGGGACCGCCCCGGCGGCGTTGCAAGTCACGCAAACAAGTTTGCACATGGTCTTTGTGCCCACGGCCATCCATCCCTTCACCGGATTGCTTGCATTTATCCCCGAGTCACAGTTACATCCGATCAATCTGTTGCCGGAAGACGCCATCAAGATGGAGTTTACCGCCGGTTTGTACAAGCCGGAAACCGGATGGTTACAATCCCCAAAGCCAATCGACTGAGCCCATGCCAGATCTTGACAACCTGAATATCCGACGTGCCAAGCCGGAAGATGCGGCGACAATTGCCTCGTTCAGTGCAGCTATGGCACTTGAAACAGAAGGCCGCCGCCTCGATCTTGGGCGCCTGCATAAGGGAACCATTGCTCTCCTTGAATCGACCGATCGTGGCTTTTTTATGGTTGCCGAACTGGAGCAGGCTGGCGATCGCCAGCTGCTGGGGCAGCTGATGATCACTTATGAATGGAGCGATTGGCGCAACGGCGTATTTTGGTGGATTCAGAGTGTGTATGTCGACCCTGTTTGGCGTCGCCAGAGCATCTTTCGCCGGATGCATGAAACCGTGATGGCCGCTGCCAAGACAAGCCCGAACGTCTGCGGGGTCCGTCTGTACGTCGAAGAGAACAACAACGTCGCGCAAGCAGTGTACCGTAAAGTGGGACTCACTCCGTCCTCCTATGCCATATTTGAAACCGATTTTGTTCTGGCACGCCAAAAGGGTTTAAAGGATTGTCCAACCGAAGCTTAGCAAAAGGAGTAACCGTGTTATTTTTCAAGCCGCTGGTCGGCATCGTCATCATTCTGGTGCTGGTCATGACTCAAGGCTGTGTGGTGGCTAGAGGAACGATCGGCGAGCCGCTTCAGGAAGAAGCCATCTCGTCCATCAAGAAAGGTACGACGACTATGGCGGAAGTCGTCTCATTGATCGGTGCCCCGGATCGAATTGTCAGAGGCAACGATCGCGACATCTTTCACTACTATTACTATGACGGGAAATCGAAGGGGATGTTGCTCCTCTTGCTGAATTTTATTCGCATGGATCTCAAGAGCGATAATCTCTACGTGTTTTTCAATAGGAACGGGATAGCCGAAGAAGTGGTCTATGGCAAACGCACAGATCGCACACAATTTCGAGTGTGGCCCTTTGGTGACTAGCTTGGCAGTACGATTCCCCTCGATCAGGTTGGTCGTTGGCACGCTCTGCATCTTCCTCCTCTGTGCTGGATGTAACGTCCGCCGAGTGGTCTTCAACGACATCATGACCCCGGAACGGGTCAATTTTATCCGTATCGGACAGACGACGATGCAGGATCTGGCCGATCACATCGGAGCCCCTGATGAGGTCACAGAATCTGAGTTCGGGGCCGTGGCGCTCTATTATTGGAGCGATACCAAATCTGCGTCCCTGGACTTCGGCGCCCTCTTCCGCCCGTTCTCACCCTATGCCCCGACGATGACTCTGAACAAGACTGGGGTTACCCCCGAACAATTACAGGTGATCTTTGATCCTCAGTGGACCGTGCGCGCATACGGGTTTTCTCGAAAATCCACAGATGAGCCCGTCATTTGGTTCTGGCCGTTCTAGGCCGCTGCGTCACGTCACGAATTGCCTGACATCTAAGCACCCGCTATAATCGCTTTTATGATTCGCCCATCTGATTCAGATTCCTTCAATCCCGCAGCAGAATCCTCCTCCTACATTCCAGCCGATCGCGACACGGAGTTTCTCCAGAGGGATGAACTCCGTCCCATCCGCATCGGTCTCGAGCTTCTTAAACCCGAGTTGATCCAGCATGAAGAGGGGGTCCGGTCGACCATCGTCGTGTTCGGGAGCGCGAGGCTACAAGAACCAGACGCCGCCAAACGTGCGTTTCACCTGGCCGAAGAGGAAGCCGCGCGAACCCCACTCGAGCCAACGTACCGGCAAAGGGTGGCGATTGCACAGCGACAACTTGCCCTCTCAAAATATTATGACGTGGCGCGTGAGTTCAGCCGCCTGGTTTCCTCGACCTGCCAGACCGACGGCCGTTGCGATTATGTGATTGTCACCGGTGGAGGGCCCGGCATCATGGAAGCGGCAAACCGTGGAGCTGCAGACATTGGAGCGAAATCGATCGGTCTGAATATCACCTTACCGCACGAACAGCACCCGAACCCCTACATCACACCGAAACTCAGTTTTCAGTTTCGCTATTTCGCCATCAGGAAAATGCACTTCTTGATCCGCGCCAAGGCGCTGGTCGCCTTTCCTGGAGGGTTCGGCACTCTCGATGAGTTATTCGAGACGCTGACACTCCTCCAAACGGGCAAGACCGAAAATGTGATGGTCGTGCTGGTCGGACGGGACTTTTGGGAGCGCCTGATCAACTGGCAATGGCTCGTCGAGAACGGGCTGATCGGGCAGGAAGATCTGCGGCTCTTTCACTATGCCGAGACGGCTCAGGAAGCCTGGGACCTGATCGCCCGCCACAATGGAGTTCCCTCATCATGAAACTCTCCTTTTACGGCGCGGCGCGATCCGTCACCGGGAGTCGCCACATGGTCGAAACGCCCGGTTGCCGCCTGTTGCTGGATTGCGGGCTCTTTCAAGGGCGCCGAGAGGAGGCGCTTCGTCAGAATCAGGACTTGGGATTCGATCCAAAATCGATAAGAGCCGTCTTGCTGTCCCATGCCCATGTCGACCATTCCGGCGTCTTACCGGTGCTTCCGAAACATGGATTCTCAGGAAAGGTCTACCTCACCAGAGCCACCGCCGATTTGACAGAACTTATGCTCGAAGATTCGGCTCATGTGCAGGCCAGTGATTGCAGCTACGTCAACAGGAAGGAACGTCGGAGGGGAAAAACCTGTGTCCGATCCCTATACAATACCGATGACGTCCGTAAGCTAGTCCGGCGATTCGAGGGCACGCGATACGGAGACCTGCTCAAGATTGCCCCGCGCGTCGCGGCATCCTTTCACGATGCCGGCCATATCTTAGGATCGGCGGCCATTCGGGTGAAATACACGGCACGCGGTAATACGACCACCCTACTCTTCAGCGGAGATCTTGGCCGCTCCAACATGCCCATTCTTCGTGATCCTGAGCCACCGCCTCCATGCGACGTATTGATTCTTGAATCGACCTACGGCGATCGCTTGCACGAGGCTGACCGAGCGGTCATGAAACAACAGGCACTGGACCTTCTCACCCATGCCAAAACCTACAAGAGTAAGATTATCGTCCCGGCATTTGCCGTTGGGCGGACCCAGGATTTGGTCATGCGGATCAAAGAACTCGTCGGCGAGGGCCGCCTCGATCCCATCCCGATCTATATCGATTCCCCGCTGGCCTCACGGGCCACGGAAGTCTTTCGCCGCCACCCGGAATGCTACGATGAAGAAACCACCAAAACTTTCACGTCATCCGGCGACCTCTTCGCCTCTCGTTATATCCATTTTGTCTCGTCGCCGGAAGACAGCAAGCGATTGAACAGCATGAAGGGCCCCTGCGTCATCATCTCCGCCTCCGGCATGTGCGAAGGAGGCCGCGTCGTGCATCATCTCAAGCACGCAATCCAAGACGAAGCGAACGTGATTGTCTTTGTGGGCTTTCAAGCCGAGCATACCCTCGGGCGCAAACTAGTCGAAGGGTGGGATGTCGTCCCAATATTTGGCGTACCCACTCCACGCCGGGCCCAGATCGTCAAGTTCAACGGGCTCTCGGCCCATGCAGATCGCCAGGATCTCCTGGCCTACGTGCGAGCCATCAACCCGGCTCCAGCTAAGATTTTCCTAGTACATGGTGAAGAAAAGCAGGCCCTTTCGCTGTCTGCTGCCATTCAGGCAGAACATTCCCAAATTGAAGTCACCGTTCCCCATGTCGGATCGAGCTATGAGGTCTAACGGCGCTGCCTACCCGACAATCCCGTTGTTAATCTTGGCCATCGGGATCTGCGTAGCCCCGTTCATGTCTGCCCAAGCCAGCCAGCCGGAAGAGTCTCGATTGCGAGCTCGTGCCCTTGGCATCGTTATTGGCTCCTATGCCCCGGGACCGCTCAACGCGATTACCGACGTGGCCGGTGTCACCGTGGGCCAGACCACCCTCATCTCCGGCGACGGGCCGCTCAAGCCGGGGCTTGGTCCTGTGCGAACCGGCGTGACGGTCATCATCCCTCGCGCTGATGTGTGGCACAAGAAAGTGCCGGCCGGGTCGTTTGTTCTCAACGGAACTGGTGAGATGACCGGACTTGCATGGATAAGCGAATCGGGCTTTCTCGAGTACCCGATTGCCCTTACAAATACGTTGAACGTGCCTCGCGTAGCTAATGGGGTCATGACCTGGATGATCGCGCGCTATCCGGAGATCGGCATTACCGATGATACCCTGACGCCAGTGGTTGCCGAATGCGACGATGGGCGGCTCAACGATATACAAGGACGACATGTTTCGGAGGTGGATGTGGTGCGGGCGCTCGACAGCGCCTCCTCCGGGGTTGTGCAGGAAGGGACTGTCGGTGCAGGAACAGGGATGGTGTCCTACGGCTTCAAGGGCGGTATCGGTACCTCGTCACG
>Ga0326726_10003723_pt1 | contig 14009 bp, 8 predicted proteins | sample MHFenrmetagenome_2_FD_207603 | JGI IMG/M metagenome (GOLD analysis project Ga0326726, IMG submission 207603) | Lab enriched peat soil microbial communities from Michigan Hollow, Ithaca, NY, United States - MHF15MN | ecosystem: Environmental > Terrestrial > Soil > Wetlands > Peat | place: USA... | reverse complement strand
GTTGATTGCCGTGCGGCCCAAGATCCGCATGGATGCCCGCTCGTCCGATCTGGCGGCCCCGCCACCCCGGTCCTGGTTCTGGGGCAGCGTCTTCTCGTTCACGCCGATCTACCTGGAAGTCATCGTGGCGGCGCTCCTTCTCAACACCTTTGCGATCGCCAGCCCGATCTTCACGATGATCGTCTATGACCGCGTGGTTCCGAACCAGGCCTTCGACACGCTGAAGGTGCTGGCGATCGGCGTCGGCATGGCGTTCGCCTTCGACTTCCTGTTGCGCACGCTGCGCGGGTATTTCCTGGATCGCGCCGGCAAGGAGCTCGACAAGAAGATCTCGGCCCGCATCTTCGAACAGATCTTGACGGTCAAGATGGCGGCGGGACCGACCTCCGCGGGCGCCTTCGCCAGCAACATCCGCGAATTTGAGACGCTGCGCGACTTCTTCACGTCGGCGTCGATGGCGGCGGTCGTGGACATGCCGTTCCTGCTGTTCTTCCTGGCGGTCATCTGGTTCATCGGCGGGCCGGTCGTGCTCGTGCCGGCGATCATCATTCCGGTCGTGCTCCTGGTCAGCGCGTTCGTGCAGGTGCCGATGCGGCGAGCGGTGGAACGCAGCTACCGCGAGGGCGCCCAGAAGCACGCCACGCTGGTCGAAACGATCACCGGGCTCGACTCGATCAAGGCCGCCTCCGCCGAGGGCCGTCGCCAGCGCGACTGGAACGGCTATGTCGCGGCGTCGGCCGTTTCCTCGATGGCCTCGCGCTTCTGGTCGTCGATCTCCGTGAACTTCACGTTGCTCGCCTCCAATATGGCGACCGTGGGCGCGGTCTGCTGGGGCGTCTATCGTACGGCGGACGGCGATATGACGACCGGTGCGATGGTGGCGGTCTCCATGCTGAGCAGCCGCGCCATGGCACCGCTGGCCCAGATCTCCGGATTGATCGTCCGCTTCCACCAGTCCTGGACCTCGCTCAAAGGGCTCAATCGCCTGATGAACCTGCCGACCGAGCGCCCGCACGGAAAGGTGTTCCTGCGGCGGCCGAATATCGAAGGCGCGATCGAGTTCCGGAACGTGAAGTTCAAGTATCCGGGCCAGCAGGGCCTGGCGCTCGACGGCGTGTCATTCAAGATCAACCCGGGCGAGCGCGTCGGCATCGTCGGCCGCATCGGCTCCGGCAAGACGACGATGGAACGGCTGGTGATGAACCTCTACGAGCCGGACGATGGCGCGGTCCTGATCGACGGCACCGACATCCGTCAGATCGATCCCGCGGACCTGCGCCGCAGTGTCGGCTGCGTCCTGCAGGACGGCGGGCTCTTCTTCGGCACCGTCAAGGACAACATAACGCTGGGCGCTCCCTACGTCGACGAGGCATCCATTCACCGGGCCGCAACCATCGCCGGCGTGGACAGCTTCATCAAGGGGCACCCGCTCGGCTTCGATCTGCCGGTCGGCGAGGGCGGCCGCATGCTGTCCGGCGGACAGCGGCAAGCCATCGTGATCGCGCGCGCCATGATCATGGACCCGCCGATCATCGTCATGGATGAGCCGACCAGCTCGATGGACAACAGCACGGAGGCCGGATTCAAGAGTCGCTTGGGCGAGATTCTGGCCGGCAAGACCCTGCTGCTCGTCACCCATCGCAATTCCTTGCTGTCGCTGGTCGACCGCTTGATCGTGGTCGACGGCGGCAAGATCGTCGCGGATGGCCCGAAGGCCACGGTGCTCGATGCCCTCATGAAGGGCCGCATCACCGCGGCGAAGGTATAGAAGCGGAGACCGGAGATGGCGACGGCGGCGGGCCACGAGCACTGGGTCGATCCCGCGGACGCGGACCGCAAGGGATTCTGGATCTTCGGCCACCTGCTGCTGATCTCGGTCGCGGCCATTCTGGTGACGTTCGTCGTGTGGGCCGACAACGCGGTCCTCGACATCGTTACGCGCGGGCAGGGCAAGGTCATCCCATCGAGCCAGGTCCAGGTGATCCAGAACCTGGAAGGCGGCATCATGGCCGGCATCCTCGTGCACGAGGGCGACCTCGTCGACAAGGAGCAGGTTCTGATGCGCATCGAGAATACGTCGGCGCAGTCGAACTACGACGACCTGCACAGCCGCTATCTGAGCGCCCTGGCGACGATCACACGACTCGAAGCGGAGATCGCCGGCACATCGGCCGACGCTATCGTCTTCCCGGACGAACTGATGAAAGACGCCCCGGAGCTTGCCGACGACGAGCGCAAGAACGCCAGCATTCGACACGAGCAGCTCGACGCCCAGGTTGCCGTCCTGCGCGACCAGGCAACTCAGAAAGAGCAGGAGGTCAGCCAGCTCTCCAACAAGATCGACAATCTCAAGCAGTCGCTGGCACTGGCGCAAAAGCAGCTGAACATCATGAACTCCATGGAGGAGGGCGTGGTGTCGGAGGTGGAGAAGCTGAAGGCGCAGCGTGATGCTCACGATCTCAAGTCGGAGCTCGAAGTCACGCAGTTACAGTTGCCGCAGGCAAAGTCTGCCCAACAGGAAGCCGAAAACCGGGTGCGGGAACAGGAAATGACGTTCCGCTCGGAAGCGGCGACCGAACTCAGCAAGCAGCGTCTCGAGCAAGCCAGCGTCATCCAGCAGCTCAAGGCGAACAAGGACAAGGTGACCCGCACCGAAGTGCGCTCGCCCGTGCGCGGCACCGTCAAGGAGATCAAGATCCGCACCATCGGTGGCGTGATCAAGCCGGGCGAAGATCTCATGGAGATCGTGCCCATCGAGGACACGCTGTTGGTGGAAGCGCAGGTCCGCACCTCCGACATCGCGTTCATCCATGTCGGCCAAACAGCGACCGTGAAGTTCGATACCTACGACTACAGCATCTATGGTGGCCTGAAGGCGACCGTGGAATACATCAGCATCGATGCGATCGAAGATCAAAGTTCGGGCAAGAAGGAACGCTATTTCCGTGTTCGCCTGCGGACGGACAAGAACTTCCTGGGGACCGAGAAGAAGCCGCTGGCCATCGGGCCCGGCTACACGGCGACGGCGGAAATCCTGACCGACAAGAAGACCGTTTTGGCCTACCTCCTGAAGCCCATCCTCAAAGCCCGCGACACTGCGTTTTCAGAGCGCTGAGCGGCCCCGCGGGGCTATCGGGCCGATCCGACATAGGCGACGAATATCAAGCGGTTGCCACAATTTGATCCGATGCTGTATCAAAAGCATGACAAGTTGCAGTTGGTCTGTTAAAATGCTTTAACGCAGCTGGTATCTAGGTCAAACGCTGCGTAGCGTGAATGGGGGCAACATGAAACGGAAGTTTCGAGGGATCCTGCTGGCGACAGCCGCAGTTGGTCTCAGCATGATCGTTGATGCAGCGGTGGCGCCGACACGGGCCATGTCGCTGCAGGAAGCTGTTTCTCTGGCTATCTCGACCAACCCGAGCGTTGGCGAAGTATCAAACGATCGCCGGGCGATCGATCAGGAGCTTCGTCAGGGTCGTGCGCTATATTATCCGCAGGTCGATCTGCGGGCGGCGACCGGGATCGAGTTCTCCGATAACGCAACGACACGCGATGATGTGGGGCATGGCAGTTCGGACTGGCTGTGGCGCAAAGAAGGATCGCTCACGGTTAGCCAGCTGATTTTCGACGGTTTCTTCGCCGAGAGCGAGGTCGAGCGTCAGACCTCGCGCGTCAAATCGGCGGCCTACCGGGTGCAGGAGAGCGCGGAATTCACCGGCCTCGACGCCATCGAGGCCTATCTCGACATCTTGCGTCACCGCGAGCGCGTCCAACTCGCCGAAAACAATGTCAACGTACACCGCCAGCGTCTCGGGCAAGTGCAGCAGCGCGCGCAGGCGGGCGGCGGCAACATCGCCGACGTCCGGCAAGCCGAGGCCCGCTTGGCGAACGCCGAATCATCGCTGGTCGAGACTCAAGGCAACCTGAAGGACGCTGAATCGAACTTCATCAAGGTCGTCGGCCAGGCGGCGGATACGCTGGATGAAGTCGCGATCCCGGCCGACGCCATGCCGGCGGATGTGGATACCGCCGTCAATGCTGCCGTCGAGAGCAGTCCGACAGTCGCTTTCGCTCGGCAAGACATAAAGACGGCCGAGGCGGACGTGAAGCAGCAGAATGCCAGCCTGTATCCGGATATCCGCTTTGAGCTGAGCGGCACGGCCGACGACAATGTCGACGGCCGTCGCGACCACGAGTTCGGCGCCTCCGCCCTGGTGGTATTGCGCTACAACCTGTATCGCGGCGGCGCCGATACCGCGCGCATCCGCGAATTCAAGTGGCGGTTGGCCGAGGCCATCGACGCCGAGCACACGAAGGAGCGCAAAGTCTCCGACGATGCGCGCGTTTCCTGGAATGCGATCGAGGTTTCGCACAGCAATGTCGAAATTCTCGGACGCCAGGTCCAGGCCGATACCCGCACGGTCGGCGTCTACAAACAGCAGTTCGAGATCGGCCAACGCGGCCTGCTGGATCTGTTGGATGCCGACAACGAGCTGTACCTGGCGAGCGACAACCTGATCACCGCCAAGTACGCGGAAGTCTTCGCCAACTTCCGGTTGCTGGCGACCATGGGTTCGCTGCAGAAGACGCTGGGGATTACCCCGCTTGATTCGGCAACGCAGATGAAGGAAGAGAATTAGCCGGTCTCTGATCGGCTGAACCGAGCCCCCGCAGCCCTGCTGCGGGGGCTCTTTGTTTGTTCGCTCGGGAAGAGCCCACAGGCGGCAGTCTGCGCTCGGCCTGTCCAAATGGAGGCCCGGGCCGGAATCGAACCGACGTACGCGGATTTGCAATCCGCTGCATGGCCACTCTGCCACCGGGCCGATCGGCGGAGGGCCGCCGGTTGAGGCGTGGAGGCCGTGTTATAGGCGTCCCTGCGAACGGGGGTCAAGCTGGCCGCCGCCAATCGATTGTCACAGGCGACGCCTGACAGTATAACGCCGCCCGACGGTAGCGAGAGGATGCGGATGGACTACGCTGCGGCGCGCCGCAACATGGTGGAGAGCCAGCTCCGCCCCAACAAGGTCACGGACCCGGGCCTGCTCGACGCCTTGGCGTCGGTGCCGCGCGAGCTGTTCGTGCCGGCGCCCCTGCGCGGCGTGGCTTATGTCGACGAGGACATTCCGCTCGGGCACGGTCGGTTCCTCATGGAACCGATGATCCTGGGCCGCCTCCTGGAATTGGCCTCCGTGCGGCCGTCCGACGTCGCGCTGGTGGTCGGCGCCGGCGTCGGCTACGCCACCGCCGTGCTGGCGCGCATCGCCGGCCGTGTCGTCGCGCTGGAAAGCGATCGCGAATTGGCGCAGCAGGCCGGGCAGACGCTGCAGGGCCTGGGCGTCGCCAATGCGGCGCTCGTCGAGGGCCCCTTGGCCGAGGGCGCCGCGCGGTTGGCGCCGTTCGATGTCATCCTGCTCGACGGCGCCGTCGATCGCGTGCCGCCTGCGATCCTCGACCAGCTCGCCGAGGGCGGCCGCCTGGTGGCGGTGATCAGGGCCGCCGGCATCGGCCGGGCCACCCTCATGACTCGCCAGGCCGGCGTCCTGGCCAGCCGCGTCGCGTTCGACGCCGCCGTTCCCCGCCTGCCCGGGTTCGAGCCCGCAGCGGCCTTTGTATTTTGACGCCGTGTTCCATGCCACCGCCCGGCGGGCTTGAGTTGACGTATGCACAGGCCGGCTCTAGTGGTAGCATGACTTCCCGCGCAGGCTAGGCGATTGGTGCAGGTGGGACGAAGATCGATGAGTCAGTCCCGAACCGAACCCGGACAGTCGATGGAGGAGATCCTGGCCTCCATTCGGCGTATCATTGCCGAAGGAGAGCGGGATGCGCAGGAAGGCGGCGCGCCGCGTGCCGAGCCGACCGCTCCGCCTTCCTCGAAGCCGGCGACCGCCGAAAATTCGCAAGAGGCTGGTCACGCCGAGGTGCTCGTGCTTACCGAAATGGTGCAGGACGACGGCAGCGTCGTCAGCCTGCAAACCCCCATGGCCTCGGCACCGGCGCAGCCCGACGAAGCGTCGGTCGATAGCCTGCTCCGCAAGAGCCTGCTCGCGGAGACCGCGCCGAGTTCGGGCGCTTCGATCTCGATCGTGACGGCGGTCGAGGCCGTCGGAGTCGCCTTCGAACCCCAGGGGGCGCCGCCTCCGCCGCCGGAGACGCCCGCCGCCCAACCGACCGCGGCTGCCGAGATCGGTGCCAAGCCGAAACCTGCGGACACGCTGCCCGACAAACTCCCCACCTGGTTGTCGCCGACACCACCACCGACAGATGAAGAGAGGATTCCCGTGTCATCCGAAAGTTTCAAGAAACCCGAACTGGTTTCCGAGGAGGCACTGGCCGCCTCCACCGCCGCGCTCGCCCAGCTCGCGCAAAGCGTGACCCGCACCCGCGAGCCGGCACCCGCCGCCTCCAAGACGCTGGAGGTGGTCGTGCGCGAAGCCGTCGAGCCCTTGCTGAAGCAGTGGCTCGACCAGCACCTGCCGCGAATCGTCGAACGCATGGTCCGCGAAGCGATCGACCGTGTAGTCCGACGGGTCGAATAGGCACGCCCGCGGCAGCGTGGCGCCACGCGGCTGCGGCGGCCAACGGACGTTGACGCGCAGCGGACCCGACGCCAGGATTCGGAGATGATGGAGAAGACGTTTCGACCGGCTGAGGTCGAAGCCCGGCACTATGCGCGCTGGGAGCAGTCTGGCGCGTTCGCCGCGCGCGTCGGCTCGAGCGCGCGGCCCTACACCATCATGATGCCGCCGCCCAATGTCACGGGCAGCCTGCATATGGGGCACGCCCTCACCTTCACGCTGCAGGATATCCTCATCCGCTACCACCGCATGCGCGGCTTCGACACGCTCTGGCAGCCGGGCACCGACCATGCGGGCATCGCGACCCAGGCCGTCGTGGAGCGTCAGCTGGCCGAGAAGGGCGTCGTGCTCGACCGTCCGGGCGCCGGCAAGCGCGGCGCCAACATGACCACGATCGGCCGCGACGCCTTCATCGAGAAGGTATGGGAATGGAAGGCGCAGTCGGGCGGCACGATCACACGCCAGCTGCGCCGCCTCGGCGCCTCGCCCGACTGGCCGCGCGAGCGCTTCACCATGGACGACGGCCTCTCCCATGCCGTCCGCAAGGTGTTCGTCGACCTCCACAAGCAGGGCCTGATCTATCGCGACCAGCGGCTGGTGAACTGGGACCCCAAGCTGCAGACGGCGATCTCCGACCTCGAGGTGCAGAACCCCGAGGTGAAGGGCCATCTCTGGCACATCCGCTACGCCATCAAGGGCGAGCCCGGGCGTCACATCGTCATCGCCACGACGCGGCCGGAGACGCTGCTGGGCGATACCGCCGTCGCCGTGCATCCGGAGGATGAGCGCTACAAGGACCTGGTCGGCAAGGCGGCGGTGCTGCCTCTGGTCGGGCGCGAGATTCCCATCATCGCCGACGAATACGCGGATCCCGAAACCGGCACCGGCGCGCTGAAGATCACGCCCGCCCACGACTTCAACGATTTCGAGGTCGGGCGCCGGCACAACTTGGCACGCATCAACATCTTCGATCGCTTCGCCAGCATCAACGAGAACGCACCGGCTGCCTATCGCGGCCTCGACCGCTTCGAGGCCCGCAAGCGCGTGGTGGCGGACCTCGAGGCGCAAGGGCTCATCGAGAAGGTCGAGGACCACACGCACAAGGTGCCGCACGGCGACCGCGGCAACGTCCCGCTCGAGCCCTGGCTGACCGACCAGTGGTATGTCGACGCCAAGACTCTGGCGGCGCCGGCCATCAAGGCGGTGGAGGAGGGGCGCACCCGCTTCGTGCCGGAGCAATGGAGCAAGACCTATTTCGAGTGGATGCGCAACATCCAGCCCTGGTGCGTCTCGCGCCAGCTCTGGTGGGGCCATCAGGTGCCGGCCTGGTACGGTCCCGACGGCACCATCTTCGTCGAGATGACCGAGGAGCTGGCCACCGCCGCTGCGCGCCAGCACTACGGCAAGGACCTGCCGCTGCGCCGCGACGACGACGTGCTCGACACCTGGTTCTCGTCGGCGCTGTGGCCGTTCTCGACCTTGGGGTGGCCCGAGCAGGATGCGTTTCTTGCGCGCTACTACCCCGGCGACGTGCTGGTCACCGGCTTTGACATCATCTTCTTCTGGGTCGCCCGCATGATGATGATGGGCCTGCACTTCATGGGCGACGTGCCGTTCCGCACCGTCTACATCCACGCCCTCGTGCGCGACGAGCGCGGCCAGAAGATGTCGAAGTTCAAGGGCAACGTGCTCGATCCGCTCGACCTCATCGACGAGTACGGCAGCGATGCCCTGCGCTTCACGCTGGCGAGCCAGGCGGCCCAGGGCCGCGACATCAAGTTCTCGGAAACGCGCGTCGAGAGCAGCCGCAACTTCGCGACCAAGCTGTGGAACGCCACGCGCTACTGCCTGGGGAAGGACTGCGCGCTCGATCCTGGCTTCGATCCGAACGCCTGCCGACAGAAGGTCAATCGCTGGATCGTCGGCCGCACCGGCCTGGTCAACCGGCAGGTCGAGGACGCGCTCGGCGAGTATCGCTTCAACGATGCCGCGAATGCGCTCTATCACTTCACGTGGGGCGAGTTCTGCGACTGGTACATCGAGTTCACGAAGCCGATCCTCGAAGGCGGCGACGAGGACGCGAAGAAGGAGACGCGCGCGGCCGCCGCCTGGGCGCTGTCGCAGCTGCTCCACATGCTGCACCCGTTCATGCCCTTCCTGACCGAAGAACTGTGGGAGCAGATCGGCGGGTCGGGTCAGCCCCTGATCACCTCGCCCTGGCCGGACCATGGCAGCGTGAAGGTCGATGAGAGCGCGGCGGCCGAGATGGATTGGGTGATCCGGCTGATCTCGGAGATCCGCGGCGTGCGCTCCGAGATGAACGTGCCGCCGGCGGCGCAGCTGACCATGCTGATGCGCGATGCCGCGCCCGTGAGCCGCGCGCGCCTCGCCGCCCACCAAGACCTGATCCGCCGCCTGGCCCGCCTGGACGAAGTGACGATCGACGGCGCGGCGGCGCCGAAGGGCGCGGTCCAGATTGTCGTCGACGAGGCCACGGTCATGTTGCCGCTGGCCGACGTCATCGATGTGTCCAAGGAGCATGCGCGCCTGACCAAGGACATCGCGAAGCTCGCGGGCGAGGCCGGCAAGATCGAGAGCAAGCTCGCCAACGAGCAGTTCGTCGCCAAGGCGCCGCCCGACGTGATCGAGGAGCAGCGCGAGCGGCTGGCCGAGGCCCGGCAGGCCCTGCAGAAGCTGACGGCGGCCCGCGATCGCCTGCAGCCGGCCTAGGACATCGCGGCTTTACCGCGGCGCCGCCATGGGCGAATAATGGCCGCAGGATGCACGCATGGGTAAGAGTCTCGCTGCTCGTCTGTACGCTCGCCGCAGCCGCCCACAGCGGGAGCGCGGCGGCGGCCTCGTTGTCGTCGTCCGGAATCACCTTCAGCGATGAGCTCGGTGGCTTCAAGATCGTGAGCGCCGCCGGCTCCGGCACGCTGGCGGATCCGTTTGTGGTGGTGGAGGAGATCACCGGCCCTCAAGAGCCCGTCCTGGTGATCCGCGGCCTCTCGGCCGCGTTCGGAAATCGCATCGGCAGCCATCATCTCACGGGATTTGCGCTCACGAAGATCGTCGTGAACAAGACCGACGACGATTGGAACCTGTTCGAGATGGAGCTGCGGGAAACGCTCGATCACCAGAGCCCGTATGGCGACGGCCTCTCCTTCGGGCAGGGCTCGGCGGTCGGGCATCCCTTCACCTCCGACAAGTTCCCGACCGTCAACGAGACCGACGAGCCCTCCGACTCCGTGGCCTTCCGCGACGCCACGGTGCATCCCGGCGAATCCGTCTCGTTCAATCTGGTCATCACCGATACCTCCCCGGTCTCGCCGTTCCTGCTGCTGCAGCAGCCCACGCGGATCGTGGCGGTCGGCCCGCAGCCCCTGCTGGCACTGGCGGCGACCGGCGCCCGCGTCGCGCCGACCAACCACCTGCACTAAAACTCGAACAAGTGACCGAAACCGCTTGATATTTGGTCCTTGAGCCCGTTGACTCGGTGGAGAATACGGGTGGGTCGGGACACGACTATCCTGCCATGAACAAGCCGACGCGACGAACGGCTCTGCGCGACGCTGCGGGCTGGGCCAGCAAGCCCTGGTTGTCCGTTGCCGTCCTGGTTCTGGTGGTCGTCCTGCGGATCGTCGATCCCTCGACGATGGAACGCTTGCGGCTGGCCTATTTCGATTTCCAGCAATCGGCGTGGCCGCACGTACTGCAGGATCGGCGGGTCGTCATCGTGGACATCGACCAGGCCAGCCTGACCGCCGTCGGCCAGTGGCCCTGGCCCCGCAGCACCGTGGCGCTGCTGACGAGCGAAATCGCCGCGATGCAGCCGGCCGTCATCGGATTCGACGTGCTGCTTCCGCTGCCGGATCGTCTCTCCCCGCAGGAGATCCTCCGCTCGCTGCCGTCCATCAACGAGGCGACGCGCTCCCGCCTGCTGGCCTTGCCCTCGAACGACACGCTCCTGGCGGCCAGTTTTCGCCGGATTCCCGTCGTCCTCGGCATCGCGGCCCTGCCGGCCACCGCCGCCATCGGGAACGGCTCCACGACGACGCCGGTATCCGTGGTGGCCGAGGCGGGCGCCGACACCGGCGATTTCCTCCCGCGCTATGCGAGCCTGATCACCAACATCGCGGAATTGGACGCCGCCGCCAGCGGCCGGGGAATCGTCACGCTGGCGCCCGACGAGGACGGCGTCCTCCGGCACAATGCGGCCGCCGTCGTCGTGCGCGAGCGGATGTTTCCCAGCCTGGCCGTCGAGGTGGCGCGCGTCGCCGCGCGGGCGGACGGGATCACCCTGGTCGCGGACGACAGCGGCATCGAGAGCGTACGCATCGCCGACCGGCAGCTGCCGACCGATCGGGACGGCAACCTGTGGCTCCACTACGCCCGTCCGCACTCCCTGCAGATCCTGTCGGCGGCCGACATCCTCGCCCGGCGCATCTCGGCCGCCAGCATCCGCGGCAAGCTCGTTCTGCTCGGCACGACCGCACTCGCGATCTCCGACCATCACGCGACTCCCCTCGGCGATCGGCGATCGGGGGTCGAGATTCATGCCGAGATGCTCCAGGACATCCTCGATGGCGACGTCCTCGTGCGGCCCGTCTACGCGACCATCGGCGAGGTCCTGCTGCTGCTGATCGCGGGCGTATTGCTCATCGGCGCCGCCGGGCGGCTGCGCGGCTGGCGGCTCCTTCCGCTCTTCGTCGGATTGCCGGCGCTCGGGTTCGGCCTTTCCATGTTCGGCTACACGTACGCGCACCACTTGATCGATCCCACCATTCTCGCGGTGCTCGCGATCCTTCTCTACATGAGCGCAGCCACCGAAGGGATCCTGGCCGAGGAGCGGGCGCGGCGGCGGACCGAGGAGCAGCTCCGGGAGGCGCTGCTGCGGGCCGAGACCGCCAGCCAGGCCAAGACCGACTTCCTCGCCAATATGAGCCACGAGCTGCGGACGCCCCTCACCGCCATCCTCGGCTTTTCCGACACCATCAAGAGCCAGCTGTTCGGGCCGATCTCGCCGGCGAAGTACGGCGACTATGTCGACCAGATCCACGCCAGCGGCGGCCACCTGCTCGCCATCGTCAACGACGTCCTGGACATGTCGCGCATCGCGGCCGGCGAGGCGAAGCTCGACGAGACGACCGTCGATCTCAGCGCCGCCGCCGACGAGTGCCTGCTCATGCTGCAGCTGCGTGCCGACAAGAAACGCCTGCAAGTCCGCAAGGATTTCGATCCCGCGCTGCCGCATCTCCTTGCCGACCGGCGCATGGTGAAGCAGACGCTGCTCAATCTCCTGAGCAATGCCGTCACCTATACCCCCGACGGCGGCAGCGTTTCCGTATCGGCCGGCACGACGCCGGACCGCCGGGTCGCGATCACGGTGCGCGATACCGGCATCGGCATTGCCGGGGGCGATCTGGATCGCATCATGGAGCCCTTCCAGATCGTCGAGAACCCGCAGTCCCGCTCCTACCAGGGCATCGGTCTCGGGCTCCCGCTGGCGCGCTCGCTCATCGAATTGCACGGCGGCAGCCTGACGCTCCACAGCGAAATCGGCGTCGGCACCACCGCCACACTGACGTTTCCGGCCACGCGCACCGTCTGAATTCCTCCACTAACCGCTGGAGGCGCCGCCGCCGCCTAGCTATTCTCAATCGCCAAGAGGTTGATCACCTGAGGGAATCTTCCATGCCCGCGAAATCCAAGTTCGACAAGTCCAAGCTGCCGAGCCGCTACGTGTCGGTCGGGCCGGCGAGCGCGCCCCATCGCTCCTACTACTACGCCATGGGCATGACCGAGGCCGAGATCGCCCAGCCCTTCGTCGGCGTCGCCACCACCTGGAACGAGGCGGCGCCCTGCAATATCGCGCTTGCCCGCCAGGCCCAGGCCGTGAAAAAAGGGGTCAAAGCTGCCGGCGGCACGCCGCGCGAATTCACGACCATCACGGTAACCGACGGCATCGCCATGGGCCATGCCGGCATGAAGTCCTCGCTCATCAGCCGCGAGATCATCGCGGATTCCGTCGAGCTCACCATGCGCGGCCATTGCTACGACGCGCTGGTCGGCCTCGCCGGCTGCGACAAGTCGCTGCCCGGCATGATGATGGCGATGGTGCGCCTCAACGTGCCATCCGTCTTCATCTATGGCGGCTCGATCCTGCCGGGCCGGCTGCACGGCCGCGACATCACCGTACAGGATGTCTTCGAGGCCGTCGGCTCCCATTCCGCCGGCAAGATGTCGGACGAACAGCTCCACGAGATAGAGAGCGTGGCCTGCCCGTCGGCCGGCTCCTGCGGTGGCCAGTTCACCGCCAACACAATGGCCTGCGTGTCCGAGGCCCTCGGCTTGGCCCTGCCGGGCTCGGCCGGCGCGCCGGCGCCCTACGAATCGCGCGACGCCTTCTGCGAGCAATCCGGCGAGGCCGTGATGAACCTGCTGAAGCTGAAGATCCGCCCGCGCGCCATCGTCACGCGCAAGGCGCTGGAGAACGCCGCCATGGTGGTCGCGGCCTCCGGCGGCTCCACCAACGCCGGCCTGCATCTGCCGGCGATCGCGCATGAATGCGGCATCGAATTCGATCTCCACGATGTCTGCGCCATCTTCAGGCGCACGCCATACATCGCGGATCTGAAGCCGGGCGGGAAATACGTCGCCAAGGATCTCTACGAAGTCGGCGGCGTTCCCGTGCTGATGAGGGCGCTGCTCGACGGTGGTTATCTGCACGGCGACTGCCTGACGGTCACCGGCAAGACGATCGCGGAGAACCTCCGCAAGATTCGTTTGCCGAAGGACCAGGACGTAGTGCGCCCGACGAAGAGTCCGCTGTCGCCGACCGGCGGCGTCGTCGGCCTGAAGGGCAACCTGGCGCCCGAGGGCGCCATCGTGAAGGTCGCCGGCATGAAGAACCTCGCCTTCACCGGCCGCGCCCGCTGCTTCGATTGCGAGGAAGACGCCTACAAGGCCGTGCGCCGGCGCAAGTACGAGGCCGGCGACGTGCTGGTCATCCGCTACGAAGGGCCGCGCGGCGGTCCGGGCATGCGCGAGATGCTTGCCACCACGGCCGCCATCTATGGCCAGGGCATGGGCGACAAGGTCGCCCTCATCACCGACGGCCGCTTCTCCGGCGCCACCCGCGGCTTCTGTGTCGGCCATGTCGGCCCCGAGGCCGCCGTCGGCGGCCCCATCGGCCTGCTCAGGGACGGCGACGTCATCCACATCGACGCCGCCAAGGGCACCATCCGCGTCGACCTCTCGAAGGCCGAACTGGAAAAGCGCCGCAGGGCCTGGAAGCCCCGCAGCACCGACTATCAGTCCGGCGCCCTCTGGCGCTACGCCCAGACCGTCAGCAGCGCCGAGACCGGCGCCGTCTGCCACCCCGGCGGCAAGGCCGAGGTGAGGGCGTTCGCCGACATCTGAATATGGGGA
>Ga0326726_10003722_pt1 | contig 14012 bp, 13 predicted proteins | sample MHFenrmetagenome_2_FD_207603 | JGI IMG/M metagenome (GOLD analysis project Ga0326726, IMG submission 207603) | Lab enriched peat soil microbial communities from Michigan Hollow, Ithaca, NY, United States - MHF15MN | ecosystem: Environmental > Terrestrial > Soil > Wetlands > Peat | place: USA... | reverse complement strand
CCTCGCCTTCAAGATGAACGGCTTGACCCTGCCCGAAGCGCGCGGGTTCCCCTTCGAGGTCGCGGCCGAGGACAAGTGGGGCTACAAGTGGGCCAGATGGGTCACGGCGATCGAACTCTCGGACAACCCGAACTTCCGGGGGTACTGGGAGAGCCGGGGCTACAACAACAACGGCGACCACTCCGGCCCGATGTTCAATAAGCGCTAACCGCTCCGAATCGCATAGATACGGGAGGCGACCGATGGCCGGAGATCTCAAGTCACTCAGGCGGCTCGGGACCTCCGAGCTCATGGTCAGCCCGATCGGGCTGGGCTGCTGGCAGTTCAGCAAGGGCCGGGGCCTCAGCGGAGGCTATTGGGCCGACCTCGGCAACGCGGAGATCGAACGGATCCTGGCCGCATCCCTGGCCGGCGGCATCAACTGGTTCGACACGGCCGAGGTTTACGGCCGGGGCGAATCGGAGAAGGCGCTGGCGAAGGGCCTCGCCGCTCTGGGCAAGTCGCCCGGTGAGGTGGTGATCGCCGACAAGTGGCATCCCGTTCTGCGGCGGGCCGCGTCGATCCCCGCCTCGATCGGGACGCGCCTCGGCAACCTCGCCCCTTTTCCCATCGACCTCTATCAGATCCACAATCCCCTCTCCGTTTCCTCCGTCGCGGCCCAGATGAAGGCCATGGCCGGGCTCGTCCGGGCCGGCAAGATCCGCGCGGTCGGGGTCAGCAACTTTTCGCGCCGGCAGATGGAGAAGGCCCATCGCGCGCTCCGGGAGCTCGGCCTGCCTCTCGTCTCCAATCAGGTTCGCTACAGCCTCCTCGACCGGAGGATCGAGAGGAACGGCGTCCTTGCGGCGGCCAAGGACCTCGGGATCTCGATCATCGCCTATTCCCCCCTGGCCCAGGGCCTCCTCTCCGGGAGATTCCACGACGACCCGCGGCTCGTGCGGAAGCACGGCGGCTTCCGCAAATTCATGCCCGCCTTCTGGTCAAGAGGCCTGGCCAAGAGCTGGCCCGTGGTGGAAGCCCTGCGCCGGATCGCCGCCAAACACGGGGCGACGCCGATCCAGGCCGCGCTCAACTGGCTCATCTGCGTTCACGGGGAAACGGTTGTGGCCATCCCCGGGGCGAGCCGCGCCGGCCAGGTCGAGGATTTCGCGGCGGCGACGTCCTTCGCGCTCACGGACGGGGACCAGGACGAGCTCGACCGCGCGTCCGCGCCGTTCAAGGGATAAAACCGGGGTAAGCGCGTTGGATCGCGCTATTTTTCCAGACCCATTCTCTTGAGCATGGCCTGGAACCGCGGATCTCGGCGAGCACTTTCAAAATCGGGATCAGATTTCAGCCCCCACAAATAGTAGTATTTATCTTCGCAGGCTTTCCCGAGCCATTCGAAGCCTTCAGTATTTTTCCCTAACAAAAAGCACATCCTGGCTATTCCCCATGAATCTGGATATTGGGCCGGATCTTCGAGCATCTTGTTCAAGATCCGAAGGGCTTCCGATATTTTTCCCATCTTTATATAGGTATAGCCGACATACGGCTGTCGATCTATCTTCTCATAGAGGGCCAGAGCTTTATCATAACTGCCCGCCTTAAGGTAGGCACCTGCGAGATAAGATTGAGCAGGCTCGAAATCCGGGTCCATTTCGAGGACTTTCTCGTAGCGCTCTATTCGCTGATCGTCCGGCAGGAACCATCCCCCTTGAGCAAGAATGATCAGTGAGAGAGGGTCGAGTTCTTGGGCTCTTTTATATTCTTGGAGAGCTTCATCAAGACTCCCCTGGCCAAAATAGAGATGACACCGATAGAGATAATCGCCATACTCTTTATGAGCCTCTGAATCGTTCGGATTGAGAGCAAGCGCCGTCTTGAACTCTTTCTCCGCGCCCTCCCTGTCCCAATCGAAATAAAACTTCAATTGGGCCAAGGAGTCATGAGCTCCTGAGAAAGAAGGCTCGAGTTCCAAAGCTCTATTGGCCGCCTCACGGGCTCTGGGAAAGGCATCCCTTCCAGGGAGAAAAGGCCACTGGGCCATCCTGATGAGGCAATCGGCGAGACGGGCAAATGGCAGAGCATAGCTGGCGCCCGTGCTGGAAGCCGCCTGAAGCCATGTCACAGGCGCGAACCCCCAAAAAATGGGCGAAATTAGTGGGGTATGGTATAATGGTCTCCACCTGAACCGCTAAAGGAAGGGGCCAGAGGCCCTGATCGGTCACACACTCCTCTCCTTTTAGACGTTTCAAGAATCTTTTACAACCGGGAAGATTCGCGAGAGTCTTTCCATCGTCGAAAGGAGACGAGAATGAATATCTATGTGGGCAATCTGTCCAACGGGGTCACCGAGAACGACCTGAGGGACGCTTTCCAGGCGTTCGGCGAAGTGGCCAAGACGGCCGTCATCAAGGACAAGTTCAGCGGCGAATCGCGGGGCTTCGGCTTCGTCGAGATGCCGAACCATGAGGAGGCCACGAAGGCCATCTCCATGATGAACGGCAAGGACATGAAGGGCCGCGCGGCCAAGGTCAACGAGGCCAAGCCGAAGACGGACTCTCCGAGGTCCGGCGGTTTCGGCGGCGCCCGGCGCTACTGACGCTCCGGAATGGTCCGGGGTCGTAAACACGGCTCCACGCGGGGAGCGGCTGAACAAGCCGCTCCCCTTTTTTTTGCGCCGCCGGGCCTGATCTGATCAAGAGAGACCTCCGGCGCGGCCAGGCACGCGGGGTGCCGGGATTGACTTTAGCGGGCATAAGGTCGATAGTAAGGGCGGAGAGAGGAAAGCCATGACCGCGCTATTCAAGAAAATGTTCGGGTCTCTGGAAGATTTCCAGACCAAGATGCGGAGCCACGAGCTTCGCACGGAGGGCATGGCCTGCGGCAAGAAGGGGGATTACAAGAGCGGACCGGCCGCTTCCCTCAGGCAGGCGGACCTCAGCAACCCCGATCTCGTGATATATCCCAGCGCCGAGTTCATGAAGGAGCGCTTCATGAGAACGGCCTCCCCCCGCGAGCTCGAGCTGGCCAACAGGGAGGGGATCAGCACCCATTTCCCGGAAGACGAGAGGGAACAGGTCAGGAACCTCTTCTACTACGCGCGGTGCTGGAACAACGAGGTCTGGAACTGGAAGACCCAGGAATGGGACGGAGTTTGAGGCGGACATGAAAAAGGCTCTCGCCTTCGCCTGTTTGCTCGTCCTCGCTTCCGCCGCCTCGGCCCAGACATGGTTCAACGGCACGCTGGAACAGGCCGTGGCCAAGGCCCAGAAAGAGAACAAGCTCGTCCTGGTCGATTTCTACAGCGGTGGCTGAGGGACCTGCAGACTGCTGGGTCAGCAGTTTTACAGCAACGCCAAGTTCCAACCCTTCCTGGACAAGAATTTCATCCTCGTTCTGGCCGACAGCGGCGATCCCGCGGGAGCGGCGATCTTCAAGAGGCTCGCCATCGGCAGCACGCCCACGGCCCTCGTCGTGGACGGCGCCGGCGCCGAAGTCGACTGGCTGGTCGGCTACAACCCGCCGCCCGAGAGCTACCAGGCCAAGCTCGAAAAGATCATAAAGGGCGAGGGCACCTTCAAGGCCCTCCAGGCCGCCTATGCCGCAAATCCCAAGGACGTGGCCTCGATCTTCGGCCTGGGCCGAAAATGGGAAGACCGCGGCGATGAGGCCAAGGCCCAGGAGAAATATCGAGAGGTCATCGCCCTCGACCCCGAGGGCAAGGCCGGCTCATATACGGACGAAGATACATGGGTCACGGCGCCCTATGCGGAGTTCGCCCGGCTCCTGCTGGCTACGCCGAGCCTCTGGAGCCGGAATCCGGATCCGGCGCCCGTCAAGGCCTTCATAGCCCAGAATCCGAAGAGCCGCCTGGTCAAAGTCGCGTACATGACGATGGGCAACTATTACGTCAACGGCGCGTCGAAGGAAGAAGCCGGCAAGTTCTTCTCCGAGTATACGGCCCGTTTCCCCGACGACCCGTCGGCCGCCGCCATGTGGCTCTCGCGGGTGATCCGCGACAACGGCCCGGCGGAGAAGGCCGTCGAGCTGGCCGACCGTCTGCGGGAGCTCAGCGCCTCCGTTCCCGATCCGAGGATCAGCCAGATGATGGCCCGGGCCTACGACCTTGCGGGCGATAAGGACAAGGCGGAGGCCGCCTACGGCCGGACGTTCATGCAGGACCGCGTCGACGCCCTGGCGACCAACCTGGCCGCCTACGCGGATTACTGGGCCGAGAAGAAAGATAACCTGGAGAGCGCGGCGGCCATGGCCGAGACGGCGGCCAGGATCAAGCCGGGCGACCCGTATTTCATCCGCAGGGTCGCTATCGTCTATTGCGCGGCCGGCCAGGAGGCCAAGGCCCTGGAAGTCTACGGGCCGGCCTGGTTAGAAAAGAGCGGCTTCGGCCTGGCCGCCACGGATATCAGGAACTACGCGACCTTCTGGCTGCGGCAGGGCAAGAACCTCGAGAGCGCCCTGACAGCCGCCAAGAGGACCGTCGAACTCGAGCCCCGGACCTACTATCATTGGGCGACGCTGAGCGACATCCAGGCGAAGATGGGAAATATGCCCGAGGCGATCAAGGCCGCGGAGAAGGCCGTCGAGCTGGCCGATCCCCGGTCAAAACCGGGCTTGCAGAAGAAGCTCGACGCACTCAGGGGCCGCTCTTAACCAGCTTTTGTCCTAAGCCACGGAGCGCCGGCGATCCCGGCCTCCCGAGAGTCCCGGCTTGACGCTTGACCCGCAGGGGTATATCGTTCGAGTCAGAGGCCAAGCCACCATGACCGAGCGCCGCAGTATTGGATTTAAGAAGCCGAGCAGTCAAGGCGTCCCTCTCTCTTCTCAATTTGGTCATAATTCCGGCCCCAATTCAGCCTCGGACATGACCAAGTACGACCATTGGAAGGGAAAAAAGGGGACAAAAAAGTCGATCTCGACCCCGGAGATCCCGAATACGGGCCGGAAGAAACCGCATAATCGCATACCCTCTTCCAAATAGTTAATTTTCGTTCCCTGATCCCAGCCCTCCCGAATTCGCTTCCCTCGACCTTCCAGGACACATGGGGAGATCCCGGTTTCCAGGGGCGAATGCCTGGTTTCCCCTGGAGCCAGCCGGAATATGATATACTGAGGTGTCGGTATCATCCCGAGTGGCTCAACTTCCAACCAGGAAACACTCGGTCTCGGTCTAATCTGGCCACGGCAAAGGCGGGAATCCTGGAAGGACTGTCTTTCTCCGTTCATTGGCCAAGGACCGGAACAGGGGCATGAAGGAGAAGCCCGTCATGGAAGATAGCTCAGCTCATTCGACCTTTAAGCGCATCGCTTTCATCGGCAACTACATGCCGCGGCAGTGCGGCATCGCGACGTTCACCACCGATCTCTGCGAGGCCATCGCCGCCGAATATGCCGGCACGACCTGTATCGCCCTGCCTGTCAACGACACCGTGGCCGGCTATGACTATCCGGGCCGCGTCCGGTTCGAGCTGACGGAGACGGACATCGAGTCGTACGGCCGCGCCGCCGATTTCCTGAATATCAACAGCGTCGGCCTGGTCAACCTGCAATTCGAATACGGCATTTTCGGCGGCAGGGCGGGCAGCCACATCCTGACCCTCTTGCGCGAGTTGCGCATGCCCATCGTCACGACCCTGCACACCATTCTCAAGGAGCCCGACCCCGATCAGCGCCGGGTCCTGGAAGAGGTCGCCGCGCTGTCGGACCGGCTGGTGGTCATGAGCGAGCGCGGCGCCGAGTTCCTGCGGACGATCTACCGTGTGCCGCCGGAGAAGATCGATCTGATCCCCCACGGCATCCCCGACGTGCCCTTCGTCGACCCGAGCTTCAACAAAGACATTTTCGGCGTCGAGGGCAAGACCGTTCTGCTCAGCTTCGGCCTGCTGTCGGCGAACAAGGGGATCGAAACGGTCATCTCCGCCCTGCCCGCCATCGTGGCCCGCTATCCCGATGTCGTGTATCTCGTCGTCGGCGCGACGCATCCCCACGTCATCCAACACGAAGGAGAGACCTATCGGCTGTCGCTCCAATGGCTGGCCCAGGAGAAGGGCGTGGAAGGCCATGTGATCTTCTACAATCGTTTCGTCAGCCTGGAGGAACTCGTCGAGTTCATCGGCGCGGCGGACATCTATATCACGCCTTACCTGAACGTGCAGCAGATCACGTCCGGCACATTGGCCTATACGGTCGGAGCGGGCAAAGCCGTGATCTCGACCCCTTACTGGTATGCGGAAGAGCTGCTGTCCCAGGGCCGAGGCGCGCTGGTCCCCTTCCGTGATCCGGCGGCCTTGGCGGAAAAGGTCATCTATCTCATGGAGAACGAGGCCGAGCGCCACGCCATGCGCAAGCGGGCCTACCTGCTGGGGCGGGAGATGATCTGGCCGAAGGTGGCGCGGCGCTACATGGAGAGCTTCGAGCGCGCCCGCGCCGAACGCCGGCATTTCACCGCCCCGGGCTTCACGGCCAAGGCGCTGGACAAACACCTGGGGGAGCTGCCTCCTCTCAAGCTCGATCACATGCGCCATTTGACGGACGAAACCGGCATGTTGCAGCACGCCATCTTTACGGTCCCCAACTATCGGGAGGGCTACTGCGCCGACGACAATGCCCGGGCCCTGATGGTCAGCGCGCTCATCGAGTCGCTGGGCATCGAAGAGTCCTTCGAGCTGGCTTCACGCTATCTCGCCTTCCTGTCGTATGCCTTCAATGCCAAGACCAGGCGTTTTCGCAATTTCATGGATTACCAGCGCAACTGGCGGGAGGACAGCGGCTCGGACGACAGCCACGGCCGGGCCCTTTGGGCGTTGGGGGCTGTGCTGGGCGCTACGACCTCGCCCGCCCTCCATGGCATGGCCGGCTGGTTGTTCGAGCAGGCCTTGCCGGCCATTCTCGACACGACCAGCCCGCGGGCCTGGGCCTTCGCGCTCATCGGCATCCACGAATATCTGCGGCGGTTTGCCGGGGACCGGAGGGCCAGCCAGGTCCGGGAGGATCTGGGCGGGCGGCTGCTGACCCTGTATCAAAGCCACCGTGCGGACGATTGGCGCTGGTTCGAAGAGGAGCTGAGCTATTGCAACGCCGCGCTGCCGCACGCCTTGCTGATGTGCGGCCGATGGATGGCCAATAAGGATATGGCCGAAGCCGGGCTGGAGTCGCTCGGCTGGCTGGCCGATCTGCAGCGCTCGGAGGCCGGCGGGGGGCATTTTGTCCCCATCGGATCCAACGGCTTTTATCGGCGCGGCGGTGCGCGCGCCCGGTTCGATCAACAGCCGGTGGAAGCCCAAGCGATGGTATCGGCCTGCCTGGAAGCCTATCGGGTCACGGGGGACAGACGCTGGAACAAAGAAGCCCGCCGGGCCTTCGACTGGTTCATCGGGCGCAACGACCTCAATCTCCCCATCTACGACCCGACGACCGGCGGATGTCGCGACGGTTTGCATCCCGACCGTCCGAACGAGAATCAAGGCGCGGAATCGACACTCGCCTTCCTCCAAGCCCTGCTGGAATTGCGCCTGGCTGAGAATGCGCTCTTATCCCTGGAGACACGGCCCCAATGAACAATCACCACCCCGAGCTCTTTCGCCGTCATAAGGACAATCCCATCCTGACCGCCGCCGATTGGACCTATCCGGTCAACAGCGTATTCAATCCCGGCGCCGCGCTGCTGCCCGATGGCACGACGCTGCTCTTGTGCCGAGTCGAGGATCGCCGCGGGCAGTCGCATCTCTGCGCGGCCCGGTCCGCCAACGGCAGGGATGATTGGCGGATCGATCCTCAGCCCACCCTATTGGCCGATCCCAAGCACTTTCCGGAAGAAATGTGGGGGATCGAAGATCCGCGCATCACCTATCTTCCCGAATTGGGCAAGTACGCCGTCGTCTATACCGCCTACACGCGCGAGGGTCCGGGCGTCGCCCTGGCGCTTACCGGAGATTTCCGCCAATTCGAGCGGTACGGGGTGATCATGCCGCCGGAAGACAAAGATGCGGCCCTGTTGCCTCGCCGTATCGGCGGCCGGTGGGCCTTGATCCATCGCCCGGTCAGCTCTCCCAGAGCCAATATTTGGATGTCCTATTCGCCCGACCTGCGCCACTGGGGCGGCCACAAGCTGATGTTGGAATCCCGCCGCGGCGGGTGGTGGGATGCCAATAAGATCGGCCTCTCCCCGCCGCCCATCGAAACTCCCGAGGGTTGGCTGATGATCTACCACGGAGTGCGGCAGACCGCGGCCGGCTCGCTTTACCGGCTGGGGCTTGCTCTCTTTGACCTGAACGCCCCGGAACGCTGCCTCAAGCGCAGCGATGAGTGGTTCTTCGGCCCGGAAGCGCCCTACGAACAGGACGGAGATGTCGGCAACGTCGTTTTCCCCTGCGGCTGCACCATCGCCCCCGACGGCGATACGATCAACGTGTATTATGGGGCGGCGGATTCGAGCGTTGCCCTGGCCACCGGAAGTGTCCGCGCGCTCCTGGAGTGGCTTGGATAAGGGCTCCGGACAAATTGTCACAGAGTCTTGATCCGGGAAACGACGTCCAGGAAGAGCTCCTTCGACCAGATCGCCAGAGCGGCGGCGTCCTTCACGAAAGGCTCGACCTCGCGACGGATCTGGTCGATGTCGACCTTGTCGATCCTCTTCGCTAATAAGTCGCGCAGGTCCCCTGCCGACAACGGCGCCGGCCCTTGCCAATGCCCCGTCTGCCGCATCCTCTGCTCGAGGTGGGCGAGATGCAGCTCGGGATGATAGGCCGCGAACCAAACAAGATCGTACCAGTCACGACCCTTGACCCGGCTTTGCCAATCGCGGCAGAGAACGGCGTGCATCTTGCCGGCGAGAAGATCGGGCAAGCTGAACGTCCTGACGGAGAACGGAACCGGCCTGAGGAGGTATCGCACTTCCGTCGCGAATCCCGGGGGCGGGTCGACGTCGATCTCGAGCCTGATCTTCAGCACTTGGTTCCGGGGGACCTTCTGAACGAGGCCCTTGTCAAACTCGACCGAGATCATCTGGGTCCACGTGTCGGCCTTGAGAAAAGCGGACTGGATGGCCGCAGAAGCGGGCTTGGGCCGGCTCTCGATCTCGACGGCGAACCCGAAGGACGCAAGCTCTCTCTTCAGGGCTTCGCTGTAGTCGGCCAGGTCGAAGTCCTTGCGCTTCTCGAGGAGTGAAAAGTCCAGATCCTCAGAGAAACGGTCGAGCCCGTAAAGCACCCGGAGCGCTGTGCCGCCATAGAAAGCGGCACTTTCGAAGAACTTGCTCCTCCAGAGGCCGAGAAGCGCGATCTCCTGCATGACCTCTCTGAGGGCGCGCAGGGAATCTTCCACGGACCGGATCTCATAAGTAGCTAGGATCTGACGAACAGCCTCATTCATTGGCGGTCACCCCTCCGGATTTCTGGAGCCGTCTTAGATACCCGCTGAGGCGCCTGAGCCTCAGGGATCGGTAGCGTCCGGCGAACTCGTCGATCTTCTCAGCGGAGAGGGAGCGGATGGCCCCGGTGTCGATCCTCAGGTCCTCATCGAGGAACCGGCCCATCTCCCCGATGGAGGCGACACGGGCGCCGCGGATCGATACGATCTTGTCAGCCAAAGCCTTCTCGGGCGAGGCGATCAGGAACGCTTGTTCATGGTCCGTTTCGACGCGGACCATGCCGACCTCGTAAGCGCGCAGCGGGATTTGCCGGTAAACGAGCAGCCCTACCGGGGTGGCGAACCTGCGCGAGCGGCTCGGCGTGACCGATGTTAGGGCTTCGACCCTTTCGGGGATCAGCCCGTGATAGGCGAGAGCGTAGTCCAATGAGACATAAGAAGGGCCGTAGACGAGATTGGCCAGCATCTCCTTCGAATAGGGGTATCTTCTGTGCTTGTCGCCGAAAACGTACAATCCCTTCTTGACCCTGATGATAACCCCTTGCCTGAGGAGGAGCGTGGTCTTGTCTCTGGGGGAGGACAGGTCCTTAAGCGCATCCGTCAATGCCTGATAATCGAAGATCTCGGTCGGGATGCGGCTTCGGATATCAACGAACATGGGATCTTCCCCTTTACCTGAATAGGGCAATATAATAGTTATTTATCATAGTAAGTCGATTTATATCGACATACTATGATAATTAATAATAATTGTCAAGCTCTTTTTGAGTAGAACGGCGGAGCGCCTTTCCCTCACTGCGCCCGTAGGTGCCCGGCTAAATTCAGGGACAGAGTCCGTCTTGGATTCAGGTTCAGGGGAAATCAGGGGGCGTGGTCAAGGAGTGACAGATTCAATAAAAAGGTGTATTCTTAGGGTGTTCATCCGCCCCGCCTGATACTTGTGATGACACCGACCTGGATTTTCGGTCCTCTCTAGATCGGCGCAAAAAACGCCGCTTGGCAGCCGCCCTGAGCGAGCTCCGGGCTTCAGATCAGGGAACTGATGTCCCCCGGGGCGCGAAATGACGGAAAGAACAGAGGAGTCCCGTGCGCAGACAAGATATCCGCAACGTCGCCATCATCGCCCATGTCGATCATGGGAAAACGACGCTGGTCGACGCGATGATGCGGCAATGCAAGCTGTTCCGCAACATCGACCAGATGGGCGACTGCATCCTCGATTCGGGCGATCTCGAGCGCGAGCGGGGCATCACCATCATCGCCAAGAACATGTCGCTCGTCTGGCAGGGCGTCAAGATCAACATCGTCGACACGCCCGGCCACTCCGACTTCGGCGGCGAAGTGGAGCGCGTCCTCCGGATGGTCGACGGCGTCCTGCTGCTCATCGATGCGGCGGAAGGCCCCCTGCCTCAGACCCGTTTCGTGCTCAAGAAGGCCCTGGAGCTGGGCCTCCGGCCCATCGTCGTCATCAACAAGATCGACCGCCCGGACGCCCGGAGCCAGGAGGTCCTCGACGAGACCGTCGACCTGTTCATCGAGCTCGAGGCCGACGACGAACAATGGAATTTCCCGGTCATCTACGCGTCGGGCCGGAACGGCACCTCCACGACGAGCCTGGCCGAACCCGCGCGGGACCTGGTCCCCCTCTTCCGGTCCATCCTGGATCATGTGCCGGCCCCGGAATGCGACCCCGAGAGCCCGCTCTCGGGGCTGATCACCAACATCAGCCATGACGACTATATCGGACGCATCGGCATCGGCCGCCTCCTGGGAGGCCGGGTCCGGACCGGCGACCCGATCCTGGTCCTGTCCGGGGATGATAAGCAGGTTTCGGGACAGGTCCAGAGGCTGTTCGTTTTCGAGGGCCTGGAACGGACGGCGGTGCCCGTCGTCGAGGCGGGCGAGCTCTTCGCCTTCGCCGGCGTCCCGTCCGTGACCATCGGCGATTCCCTCTCCAGCCCCGAGAGGCCCATCCGCCTCAATGTGCTGTCCATCGAGCCGCCGACCGTTTCCATGATCTTCCTGGTCAACAACAGCCCGTTCGGAGGCCGGGAAGGCCAGCATGTCACCTCCAGCAAGCTGCGCGAGCGCGTCGAAAAGGAGCTGAGGACGAACGTGTCCATCTCCGTCGATTGGGGCGATTCGCCGGACCGGTTCACGGTCGCCGGCCGCGGCGAGCTGCAGCTGGCCGTCCTCATCGAACAGATGCGCCGCGAAGGCTACGAGTTCCAGGTCTCGATGCCCCAGGTCATCACCAAGACGGACGGAGACCGCGTGCTGGAACCCTACGAGACCCTGGTCGCAGACATGCCGAAGGAGCACGCCGGCGCGGTCATCCGGATGCTGGGCGAGAAGAAGGGCGTGCTGGAGAAGATCATCGACCTGAAGGGGACCTATTCCCGCCTGACCTTCACCGTCCCCATGAGAGGGTTGTTCGGTTTCCGGATGGAGTTCCTGAGCCAGACGAGGGGCAACGGCGTCATGGCCCACACCTATCTCGGCTACCGGGAGTGGGCCGGGAAGATCAGCGGCCGCAGGAACGGCGTCCTGGTCTCCGACCGCGCCGGGACCGTGGCCACCTATGCCGTGGCCAACATCCAGGACCGCGGCCGCCTTTTCGTGTCCGCCGGAGACACGGTCTACGCCGGACAGATCGTCGGCGAGACCATGCAGGCCGCCGACGTGGCGGTCAATCCCACCAAGCAGAAGCACCTCACCAACATGAGGTCCTCCACGTCGGATATCGCCGCCAAGATCGACGCGCCCGCCATCCTGGCGCTGGACCAGATGATGGACTACATCAACGAGGACGAGTTGTTGGAGGTCACGCCGACATCGCTCCGCATGCGCAAGAAGGTCTTGGGCTTCAAGGAAAGAAAGCGCGCGGCCATGGGCCGGACATCCCGTGTCCTGCTCGACCGGTCCGGGGATATCTACTGAGCCTTGTAGCCGGAGCCGGCTGCGCTCACGAGGAATGAGAGAAGCGGCCCCGCCGAAAGGCCGAAGGAGATTGGGGCCTCCGCGCTTCTCCTCCTCCGAACCTACGTTTTCCCTCTCTTCCGACTCCGTATTTTTTCTGTGAGGCCGATGGCGCGGGCTGATGCCCGGACGGCTTCGCGGTCGTATGCTCCCTGCGCGGCTGAGGCTGGCGCGGAGGACGGGCAAATTCGGTATCGCGGCCCGGCCCGGGCTTCTTATAATCGAACCCGTCCAGCGTGCGGCGCTCCACTCGATCGCCGAGGACGCGTTCGATGCTGCGGACCATCTCCCCGTCCTCCCGGGTCGTGAAGGTGAAGGCGTCGCCGGTCTTGGCGGCGCGCCCCGTGCGCCCTATGCGGTGCGTGTAAGCGTCGACGGTGTCGGGCATGTCGTAGTTGATGACATGGGAGATGCTCGAGACATCGATGCCGCGGGCGGCGATATCGGTGGCGACAAGGATCTGATAAGAGCCGGCACGGAACCCGTCGAGCGCCGATTGCCGCCTGTTCTGCGAGAGGTTGCCCTGCAAGGACGCGGCCCGGTAGCCGGCTCTTTCCAATTGTTCTCCCAGGCGCTTGGCCCGGTGCTTGGTGCGCGTGAATATCAGGACCGATCCCGTATCGGTGTGGCGCAGCAGCTCGAGGAGGAGCGCGGTCTTCAGGTGCGGCTCGACAGGATAGAGCGCATGCGCGACCGTGCTGATGGGCGCCGCGTAATTGACCTGGACCGTCACGGGGGCACGGAGGATCTCATGCGCCAGCTTGCGGACATCCGCGGGCATGGTCGCCGCGAACAGGAGCGTCTGCCGCTCCGTGGGCAGATGCTTGATGATCCTCCTGACATCGGGCAGGAAGCCCATGTCGAACATCCGGTCCGCTTCGTCGAGGACGAGGACTTCCACATGCGACAGGTCGATCGTGCGCTGGTTGATATGGTCGAGCAGCCGTCCCGGGCAGGCGACCACGATCTCGACGCCGCTGCGCAGGCTCCGGACCTGCGGGTTCACCCCGACCCCGCCATAGATCGTCACGCTCCGAAGGCGGGTCTGCTTGCTCATGCTGACGATGACCTCGCGGATCTGCTCCGCCAGCTCCCGCGTGGGCGCGACGATGAGGGCGCGGACATGACCGCGCGGCCCCCACATCAGGCGGTCGAGTATCGGCAGGGCAAAGGCCGCCGTCTTCCCTGTCCCCGTCTGGGCCAGCCCCATGACGTCGTGGCCCTTGAGGACCGGCGGGATGGCCTGCTCCTGGATGGGCGTCGGCCTGAGATAACCGATGGCCTGGACCCCGGCCGCGACATTGGGGTGAAGACCAAAATTGCTGAATTCCATAAAAAACTCCTGCATTCTATTGTTCTGCGCTCGAGGGGAAGAAGCCAGGTATATTCGGGGGTTACCGTAGGTGGTTCTTATCCGTTAAGGCAGTTATTTAGTGCCTAGTCTATCAGTTATGGAGCTCCGCTGTCAAGTCGGAGGCGGCCGTTCGGGTCCGGTGCGCTAGGTGGAATCCCCTGTCCGGCTCTTTCCTTTACGCCCCATTAGGCAGAATCAGGCGGGTTCCGCCGCTTCGTCCGCCCTAGGCGTCCCCCTCTGTCGAACCAGGTATCACCAAATACCAGGGATCAGTTTTTTGGTATGCTTCTGGTACTCTTGATACTCTGGC
>Ga0326726_10003720_pt1 | contig 14018 bp, 15 predicted proteins | sample MHFenrmetagenome_2_FD_207603 | JGI IMG/M metagenome (GOLD analysis project Ga0326726, IMG submission 207603) | Lab enriched peat soil microbial communities from Michigan Hollow, Ithaca, NY, United States - MHF15MN | ecosystem: Environmental > Terrestrial > Soil > Wetlands > Peat | place: USA... | reverse complement strand
CCGCCATGGCGCGAGAGGCGCGCAACTCCAGCCGCAGCGCGCCCGCTCCGCTCAAATGCGGGCGAACACCAGCGAGCCGTTGGTGCCGCCGAAGCCGAAGTTGTTCTTGACCGCGTAGTCGATCTTCAGGTCCCGCGCCGTGTTGGCGCAGTAGTCGAGATCGCACTCCGGATCCTGGTTGAAGATGTTGATGGTCGGCGGCGAGACCTGACGCTGCACTGCAAGCGCCGTGAATACGGACTCGACGCCGCCTGCGCCGCCGAGCAGGTGCCCAGTCATGGATTTGGTCGAATTCACCACCAGCTTTGCCGCATGGGCGCCGAACGCCTGCTTGATGGCCTCGGTCTCGTTCTTGTCGCCGAGCGGCGTGGAGGTGCCGTGGGCATTGAGGTACTGGACCCTGTCGGGCGCAATGCGCGCATTGGCGAGCGCCGCGCTCATGCAACGCTTCGGCCCCTCCAGGTTCGGCGCCGTTATGTGGAATGCATCGCCGCTCATGCCGAAGCCGGCGACCTCGCAATAGATCGTTGCTCCCCGCGCCCTGGCGTGCTCGTACTCCTCCAGCACCAGAACGCCGCCGCCTTCACCCAGGACGAACCCGTCACGGTCCTTGTCCCACGGACGGCTGGCGGTCGCCGGGTCGTCGTTCCGGGTAGACAGCGCCCGTGCCGCCGCAAACCCGCCTACGCCCAGCGGCGAGATGGTGGCCTCGGCGCCGCCCGCCACCATCGCATCCGCGTCGCCGTATTCGATCATGCGCGCAGACAGCCCGATCGCATGCAGGCCGGTCGTGCACGCGGTGACCACGGCGAGGTTCGGGCCCTTCAGCCCGTACATGATCGACATATGCCCGGAGATCATGTTGATGATCGAGGCGGGCACGAAGAACGGGGAGATCCGCCGCGGGCCGCGCTGGGTGAGCTCGGCATGTGTTTCTTCGATGCGCGGCAGGCCGCCGATGCCCGAGCCGATATTCACGCCGATGCGGTCGGCGTTCGCCTCGGTCACCTGCAGGCCGCTGTCCTTCCACGCCTGCATCGCCGCAGCGAGCCCGTAATGGATGAACTTGTCCATGTGCCGGGCTTCCTTGGCCGGCAGGTGGGCGGCGACGTCGAAGCCCTTCACCTCGCCGGCAATCTGGCAGGCAAAGGCCGCGGCATCGAAGCGCGTGATCCGCCCAATCCCGGACTTGCCGGCGACGAGGCTGCTCCACGCTTCTTCGACGGTATTACCGACGGGGCAGATGATCCCCAGCCCGGTGACGACAACTCTGCGGCGCGACACTACTTACTGCCGATGCTCACGACTTCGCGTGCGACTTGACGTAGTCGATGGCCTGCTGGACGGTGGTGATCTTCTCCGCCTCTTCGTCCGGGATCTCGGTCTCGAACTCTTCCTCCAGGGCCATCACCAGCTCCACCGTGTCGAGCGAATCCGCGCCGAGGTCGTCGACGAATGAGGATTCGTTCTTGATCTCAGCCTCGTTCACCCCGAGCTGCTCGGCAACGATCTTCTTGACGCGCTGTTCGACATTTTCCATCTCTTGCTCCTTCCCTGTAGGGGCCAAGCGGCGGCCCGGATTTTACCAAATCGGCGCGTGCCGACTCAGGCCATGTACATGCCGCCGTTCACGTGCAGCACGCAGCCGGTGACGTAGCCCGCCGCCGGCGACGCGAGGTAGGCGACGGCGGCCGCGATGTCCTCGGGGGCGCCCAGCCGCCCGAGCGGTATCTGCCCAAGCAGCGCCGCGCGCTGCGCTTCAGGCAGCGCGCGTGTCATATCCGTATCGATGAATCCCGGCGCGACGCAGTTGGCGGTGATGTTTCGGCTGCCTAGCTCGCGCGACAGCGACTTCGTCATGCCAACCACGCCCGCCTTGGCCGCAGCGTAGTTTGCCTGGCCGGGGTTGCCGGAGGCCCCCACCACGGAGGTGATGTTGATAATTCGTCCCCAACGCGCCTTCATCATGCCGCGCATGACCGCGCGCGAGAGCCGGAACACGGCTTTGAGGTTAGTCTCCATGACCTCGTCCCATTCCGCGTCCTTCATGCGCAGCGCAAGGTTGTCGCGTGTGATGCCGGCATTGTTGACCAAGATCAGGACGTCGCCACGCTCCTTCTGCAGCGTCTCGAGAACCGCGTCGCAGGCAGCTGCGTCGCGCACGTTGAGTGCCACGCCGGCGCCCTGCACGCCCGCTTGGGCGAGCGCCTGACCAATCTGCGCCGCGCCGGCCTCGGTCGTCGCCGTGCCGATCACCGTGGCGCCGTCGCGACCCAGCTGCAGCGCGATGGCACGCCCGATGCCGCGCGTCGCCCCCGTCACCAGCGCGAGCTTGCCCGCGAGGGTCATCCCGCTCCTTTCAGCGCGGCCAGCGCCTGCTCGAGCGATGCCTTGTCCGCCAGGGCGTGGCTCTGCAGCGAACCGTCGATGCGCTTCACCGTGCCTGCCAGCACCTTGCCGGGGCCGCATTCGAGGACGTGCGTCACACCCATCTCCTTCATCTTCTGAATGGTCTCAACCCAGCGCACCGGCGAGGCCGCCTGGCGCACGAGCGCATCCTTGATCTCGGCGGGCTGCAGACGTGCCGCGACATCGACATTGTTGACCAGCGCGATCGCCGGCGAGGCGACCGCGACCCGCTCGAGGTAGCCACGCAGCCTGTCCGCGGCGGGGCGCATCAGGCTCGAATGAAACGGCGCGCTGACCGGCAACGGCAGCGCGCGCTTGGCCCCTCGTGCCTTGCATGCCTCCATGGCGCGCGTGACCGCAGTCTTGTGCCCGGCGATCACGATCTGGCCGGGCGCATTGAAATTTACTGCCTGCACGATTTCGCCTTGCGCGGCCTCCTCGCACGCAGCGCGCACCGCGGCATCGTCGAGATTGAGAATTGCCGCCATCGCCCCTTGGCCTTCGGGCACCGCCTCCTGCATCGCCTGCGCGCGGAAGCGCACCAGCGGCAGGCAGTCGCGAAAGGCAATCGCACCGGCCGCCACCAGCGCGGTGTACTCGCCGAGGCTGTGACCCGCGACGACCTCCGGTCGCGGCCCGCCCAGCGCGCACCAGGCGCGGTAGGCAGCGTAACCCGCTGTCACCATCGCCGGCTGCGTATTGACGGTCAGATTGAGCGCCTCCGCCGGTCCCGCGTCGAGCAACGACAGGAATTCGCTTCCCAGCACCTCGCCCGCCTCGCGCCGCACTTCATCCACCGCGCTCAGGCCCGCGTAGGCCCGCAGCATTCCCACCGATTGCGAGCCCTGTCCGGGAAATACCATCGCCAGTTTCATCGTCTTACATCGTCGCGAGAGTCGCGCCCCATGTGAAGCCGCCGCCGACACCCTGCATCAGCACGCGGTGGCCGGCGCGGATCTTTCCAGTGCGCACGCATTCGTCCAGCGCCAACGGCACCGACGCCGCCGACGTATTGCCGTGATGATCCACAGTGACGACCAGCCGCTCTCTCGGCAACCCAAGCTTCTTCGCCGTGGCCTCCAGGATTCGCACGTTGGCCTGATGCGGAATCAGCCAGTCGATGTCCTCCAGGCGCATGCCGGCAGCCGCGACGGTTTCGTGCGCCACCTCGTCGAGCACCTTGACCGCGAACTTGAAGACTTGGCTGCCCTGCATGTGCAGAAACGGCGAGCCGATGATCTTGCCGCCACTGATATTGCCCGGCACGCAAAGGATTCCGGCATAGCTGCCGTCGGCATGCAGCACCGACGCGTGCAGCCCCGGCTTCGAGTCCGCCGCGAGCACCACCGCGCCCGCGCCATCGCCGAACAGCACGCAGGTGCCGCGATCGTTCCAGTCGAGAATGCGTGAAAACACCTCGGCGCCCACCACCAGCGCGCGCTTGTGCGTGCCCGCGCGAATGAAATTGTCCGCAGTCGCGAGCGCGTAGACGAACCCGCTGCACACGGCCTGCAGATCGAATGCGGCGCTGTTGCGCACCCCCAGCTTCGCCTGCAGCAGGCAGGCCGTGCTCGGGAAGACGTAGTCCGGCGTGGAGGTGGCGAGGATGATCAGGTCGAGCGCCTCGGCCTGTATGCCCGCTGCCGCCAGCGCGGCGCGGCTCGCCTCGAGCGCGAGGTCGCTGGAGGCCTGCGATTCGTCGGCAATGTGTCGCTGCGCGATTCCCGTGCGCTCGCGGATCCACTCGTCGCTAGTGTCCAGGCGCGCCGCGAACTCCGCGTTGGTGACCACTCGCGGCGGCAGATAACTGCCAGTCCCGACGATGCGCGAGTAGATCATTGCGCGGCCGCCTGTCTGTCCGCTGCGGCCGGAAGCGATTGCGCCATGCGACGAGTAATGCGCTGGATGACGTCGTTGCGCACCTCGTCCGCGGCGCGCTCGAGCGCCTTGCCAAATGCGTACACATCCGCCGAGCCGTGGCTCTTGATGACGATGCCGCGCAAGCCCAGCAGGCTTGCACCGTTGTAGCGGCCAGGATCCATCCGCCTGCGCAGCGCCTTGAGCACCGGCATCGCCGCAAGCGCCGACAGCCGACGCCATGGATTGCGCGTGAACTCCTGACGCAGGAAGCCGGTGATCATCTTGGCCACGCCTTCCGAGGCCTTGAGCACGGAATTGCCGACGAAGCCGTCGCAGACCACCACGTCCGTGGTTCCCTTGAAGATGTCATCGCCCTCGACGTTGCCATGGAAATTCAGCCCGCTTTCGCGCAGCAGGTCGGCCGCGCGTTTCACGGTCTCGTTGCCCTTGATGTCCTCGACGCCGATATTGAGCAGACCCACCGATGGCCGTTCCTTGTGCTCCACGGCCGCCACCAGCATCGCCCCCATGACGCCGAATTGCATCAATTGCTCGGGCGTGCAGTCCACGTTGGCCCCGAGGTCGAGCACGTAAGTCCAGCCGCCCTGCATATTGGGCAGGACGGTCGCGATCGCCGGCCGGTCGATGCCGGGCAAAGTCTTGAGCACGTAGCGGGAGGTCGCCATCAATGCGCCCGTATTGCCCGCGCTCACGCAAGCATGTGCCTCGCCGGATTTCACCAGGTTCACCGCGACGCGCATGGACGAGTCCTTCTTGTAGCGCAGCGCCTGCGCAGGCGGCTCGTCCATGCTGACCACTTCCGCCGCATGCCGCACGCGCAAGCGCTCGCCCGATACCGGGCCACGCGCCGCCAATTCCGCGTCCAGCGCCTCGCGCTGGCCGACCAACACTACGGCGACGTCCGCCTGCCGGCGCAGCAGCTCGAGGGCGGCAGGTACCGTCACCCGGGGGCCGTGATCGCCCCCCATGCAGTCGATTGCGACGGTGATGTGCATCGAGTCGGCCGCCCGCGTCACGCGGCCGCCGTACGTGGATGCGCGCCGGAGCTCTACTCGCCCTTCGACTTCGCGACCTTCTTGCCGCGGTAAAAGCCGGTCGGGCTGATGTGGTGGCGCAGGTGCGCTTCACCCGTGGTCGGCTCGATCGCCAGCGGCGGTTTGCCCAGGAAGTCGTGCGCGCGATGCATACCGCGCCGCGACGCCGATTTCTTGTTCTGTTGCACTGCCATGTTCAAGCTCCTCTCAAGTTCATTTGTCGCCGCGCAGCTTGCTGCGCAGCCCCGCAAACGGCGTTTGCCCTGCCTGCGGCGCTCGCTGGGCGCGCGCCGCACAAACCTCGTGCCGCGGCGCGAAGGGCAAGGCGAGCAGCAGCTCGTCCTCGACCAGGTCGCGCAGCGACATTTCCTTCGTCGCTACGATGCTATCCGGCCCTTCGGCCGTCATCGGCTCTGCGTCCACCTCGGCCTGCGTCGACACCAGCAACAGCGTCGCGTCCAATTTGGGCGCGAACTCCAGCACGCCCAGACAGCGCCTGCACGTCAATCGCAGCGTACCCGACGCGCGCAGCGCAAGCTGCGGCTGCCCGTGCGCGTTTACGCTGCCGCGCACTTCATACTCGATCATTCCCGAATCGTCGAGCAACAGGTCGCGCAATCGAGGGAACGCGCTCACAGGCCAAGTGCCGTGCGCCCTGCCTCCGGCCGCCGCAAACTTGAAGCCGTCGATCAGAGGGAACTGCGCCGGCTGCTGCGGCATGAAGGCGCGGATGATATCATTCGCGAAAAACCGTGTCAAAACAAAGCCATGCTTGAGCCCAGGCACTTGGTGCTCGCCTCGACTTCGCGCTACCGAAAGGAGCTGCTCGAGCGCTTGCGCCTGCCCTTCGAATGCACCGACCCTGCAGTCGAGGAGCGCCCGCTCCCCGGTGAACCGCCTGCCGCCACCGCGGTGAGGCTTGCTGAAGCGAAGGCGCGCGCGGCTGTCGCGCGCTTTCCACGCGCCTTGATCATCGGCTCAGACCAGGTGGCGTCCTGCGATGGGGTGATCCTCGACAAGCCCGGCACCCACGCAAACGCAGTCCGGCAACTCTCGGCAATGAGCGGGCGTACGGCATCCTTCGACACCGCAGTCGCCCTGTGCGATGCCCGCAGCGGCGTGATGCGCTCGATTACCGTGCCATGCCTGGTGCACTTTCGCGAGCTCGACAGCGCGCAGATCGAGGACTACCTGCGGCGCGAGCAGCCCTACGACTGCGCCGGCAGCGCAAAGTCCGAAGGCCTGGGCATCGCGCTGATCGCAAGCATCGAGTGCGATGACCCCACCGCGCTGATCGGGCTCCCGCTCATCGCGCTGAGCACGCTTCTGCAGCAGGCGGGCATGCCCGTTCTGCGCGCATGACCACGGCCCTGTATCTCATCCCGGCGCCGCTCGGCGGCGATGCCGCGGAGGTGCTTCCGCCCGCGGCGGCGCACACGGTCCGCTCACTGCGGGACTTTGCCGTGGAGAACGCCAAGAGCGCTCGTGCGTACCTCGCGGGTTTGGGCATGCCTTGCGCGATGCGCGACCTCAACGTTCGCGAAATTGGCGAGGACACCGCCGCACTGCTCGCGCCGCTGCGCGCGGGGCGCTCGCTGGGCGTAATCTCGGAAGCCGGCTGCCCGGGGGTAGCCGATCCCGGCGCCGCCCTCGTGGCGGCCGCGCACCGCGAAGGTTTCCGCGTCATCCCGCTTGCGGGCGCTTCGGCCATCCTGCTCGCCCTGATGGCATCCGGCCTGGAAGGACAGCGTTTCGCGTTCTGCGGCTACCTGCCGCGCGACAGGAGCGAGCGCGCCGAGCGCATCCGCAGTCTCGAACGGCGCTCGCGCGCCGAGCGCGAAACCCAGATCTTCATCGAGACGCCGTACCGGAACGACGCGTTGCTGGAGGCGCTCCTCGCCACCTGCGACGGCGCTAGCCGGCTGTGCGTCGCTGCCGACCTCACCCTCGCCACCGAAGAAATTGCGACGCGCACGATCGCGCAGTGGCGCCGCGTGAGCGCGCCGATCGGCCGGCGGCCCGCGGTGTTCCTGCTCCTGGCCTAGCGCAGCTGCGGCGCTTGGCGGGAAGCCAGCTCCAGAATGGCGCTGACTGCTCCGGCGCCGAAGCGGCGCGCGAATTTCTCGGCGATGTTTTCCTTCTGCGTGTAGTCGACGATGTTCTCCGCCTTCACGACCTCGCGCGCCACGTATTCGAGGCTGCCGTAGGCGTCGGCCAGGCCGAGCTCCAGGCTCTTCTGCCCCGTCCAGATCAGCCCCGAGAACATGTCCGGCGTCTCCTTCAGGCGCTTGCCGCGCCCCTCGCGCACCACGCTGATGAACTGCTGATGAATGTCCTGCAGCATCGCCTGCGCGTGCTGCTTCTGGCGTTCGTCGACGGGCAGGAAGGGGTCGAGGAAACCCTTGTTCTCGCCCGCGGTGAGCAGGCGGCGCTCGACGCCGAGCTTCTCCATCAGCCCGGTGACGCCGAAGCTGTCCATGCGTACGCCGATAGAGCCGACGATGCTCGACTTCGCGACGTAGATGCGGTCGGCGCCAGCCGCCACGTAGTAGCCGCCGGACGCGCACAGGTCCTCCACCACGGCATAGAGCGGAATGGCCGGATGCATCTTGCGCAGCCTGCGCATCTCCTCGTAGATGTTCTGCGCCTGGACCGGGCTGCCGCCGGGGCTGTTGATGCGCACGACCACGCCTTGCGTGTTCTTGTCCTTGAACGCGGCCTGCAGCGCGGTCGTGATCCGGTCGGCGCTCGAATCGGCTCCAGGCGCGATGATGCCATTCACCTCCACGAGAGCGGTGTGTTTGCCGGAGACTTCGCCCGCGCCCTTCCAGTCGATCGCCAGCAGAATGATCACCGTGATGTAGGCGAAGGTCAGCAACTTGAAGAAGATGCCCCAGAGGCGCGCGCGACGCTGCTCCCTGAGCGCCGCGGTCGCCAGCTTCTCGATCACGCCGCGTTCCCAATGCTCGCCGTTGTCAGTCATCTGCGACTCCCATGTAATAGACCTGCCCGTCGCGCTCTTCCAGCCTGAGGGAAACCAGCGGCGCCCCGTCGCAGGGGCCGCCCAGGCAGCGCCCGCTGTCGGCTGCGTACACGGCGCCGTGCGTCGAGCATATCAAATCGCGTCCCGCCGAATCGAAGAACTCGCCTGCGCGCCAGTCGAGTTCCATCGCCACGTGCGCGCAACGGTTGAGGTAGCCGTGCACGCGACCTTGGAAACGCACCGCGAAGGCCGGCGTGCGCTCGCCGAAGTATTTCACTTCGAAGCGCACGCCTGCACCCGCCTCGCGCAAGGCATCAGAGGCGCAGATCAGCCGTGCGCCGTGAGCCATGCCCGCAGTTCGGCGACGCTTGCAACACAAGCTCTCGGCATCAAGGCGCGAAGGGCGTCGACCGCGTGCGCGCCGTAGCTCACGGCCAGCGCGTCCACGCCCGCTCCCCGCGCCATCTCCAGGTCATGCGACGTGTCGCCGACCATCAGCGTGCCCGCCGGCGGCGCCTCGAGCTCTTCCAGGAGTTCGAGCAGCATCGCCGGATCCGGCTTCGGGATCGTCTCGTCCGCGCAGCGCGAGGCCGCGAAGTACGGCGCGAGCTCAGTGGCCGCCAGCGCCTGGTCCAGCCCGCGGCGGCTCTTGCCTGTCGCCACAGCCAGGATGCGCCCGCTTGCGCGCAGATCCCCCAGCAGCTCGCGCACGCCCGGGAACAGTTCCATCCTCTGCGCCTCGACCGCGAAGTGCCGCCGGTACGCCTCGACGAACTCCGCGTAGCGCTGCTCGGGGAGCGATGGCACCGCGCTGCGCAGCGAATCGCGCAGGCCAAGCCCGATGACGTGGCTGGCGACTTCGCGCGCCGGCACGGGCAGGCCGAGGTCACGCGCGGCTTCCCGGATCGACTCGGCGATGCCCGCCGTCGAATCCATGAGCGTGCCGTCCCAGTCAAAGACGACCAGCTGGTAGCGCAAGGTGTGTCTCCGCGAAGCGTTGCATGTCTGGCGGCAGCGGCGATTCGAGCTCCAGGCGCTCGCCGCTCACCGGATGCGCAAAACCCAGCCGGCGGGCGTGGAGCAGCAAGCGCTTGACGCCCTCCTTGGCGAGCGCGCGATTGCGCTCGAAGTCTCCATATTTGTCGTCGCCCAGCACTGGATGGCCGGCGTGCGCCAGATGCACGCGAATCTGGTGCGTGCGACCCGTCAGGAGCTCCAACTCGAGCAGGCTGCATGCCTCGCCCACGGCGATCGGCCTGACGCGCGTGATCGCCGACTGGCCGTCACCATGCACGGCAACGCGCCGCTCGCCGCCCGCCGTGACGAACTTGTGCAATGGCGCCCGGATCTCGCGCGCGCCCCCGCTCCAGCGTCCTTGCACCAGGGCGACATAGAGCTTCCGGACCTGTCCTTCGCGCAGCATGCGGTGCACCTCGACCAGGGCACTGCGCTTCTTGGCGACGATCAACAGACCCGACGTATCGCGGTCCAGCCGATGCGCCAGCTCGAGCATCTTGGCGTGGGGCCGTTGCGCGCGCAGGGATTCGATCACGCCGTAGCTCACGCCGCTGCCGCCATGCACTGCGACGCCGGAGGGCTTGTCGATCACCAGCAGCGCGGCATCTTCATAGACCACCGGCAGTGGTGCACCTTTGGGTGGTGGCTTCGCCACCGGTTCAGCCACACGCACCGGGGGCAGTCGCACCCGGTCGCCGGCCTTCAGCCGATAGTCCGGCTTGACCCTGCCGCTGTTGACGCGCACTTGGCCGCTGCGCAGCACCCGGTACACGTGGCTCTTTGGCACGCCTTTCAGGCGGCGCAGAAGGAAATTGTCGATCCGCTGGGCAGCGCTTTCCTCGCCGACTTCGAGTAGGGTCGCCCGAGCCTTGCTTAAGTCATTCATTTTCCGTATGATCCCCGCGTTGCTTCGAGATGCGAGGCACAGGTTCGATGGGTGTGGCGTAGACCTTTTCCGCCGCCGGGACCTGCAACCCGCCTCCTGTTCGGCCACAGCCGGACCTGAAGCAGTGGTGATGTTCGCTCACCCAAAGTAGCGATACTACTCAATAGCGCGCGGCAGGTTTATTCCTCGCCCCTTCGCATCCAGCTTTTCCTAGGAGAACGCTGACCGACGGACATCAGGATCTCCTGCGCGCGCAGGAGAACAAGAAGTGAAACGCATGTTGTTTAACGCGACGCAGCAGGAAGAACTGCGCGTCGCCATCGTGGATGGACAAAAGCTAGTCGACCTCGACATCGAATCGGCATCAAGGGAACAGCGCAAGAGCAACATCTACAGAGGCGTCATCACCCGCGTCGAGCCCAGTCTCGAGGCCGCGTTCGTCGACTACGGCGAAGAGCGGCACGGGTTCCTGCCCTTCAAGGAAGTCGACAAGGTCTATTTCAAGCCCGGCGTGGACGTCGGCCGGGCACGCATCCAGGACGCGCTCACTGAAGGCCAGGACCTGATCGTCCAGGTCGAGAAGGACGAACGCGGCACCAAGGGGGCGGCGCTCACCACCTATATCAGTCTCGCGGGCCGCTACCTCGTGCTGATGCCCAACAACCCGCGCGGCGGCGGCGTCTCGCGCCGCGTCGAGGGCGAGGACCGCAACGAATTGCGCGACACCATCGACAAGCTCCAGGTGCCGGACGGCATGAGCGTGATCGCGCGTACCGCCGCGATCGGCCGCTCGCCCGAAGAGCTGCAGTGGGACCTCAACTACCTGCTGCAGCTGTGGGGCGCCGTCGAAGGCGCGTCCAAGGCCACGCAGGAAAAGAAGCCGTTCCTGATCTATCTCGAGTCGAGCCTCGTGATCCGCGCCATCCGGGACTATTTCCAGCCGGACATCGGCGAGATCCTGATCGACACCGAAGAGATTTACGAGCAGGCGCGCACCTTCATGCAGACGGTGATGCCAGCCAACGTGGGCAAGGTGAAGCTCTACCGCGACGACGTTCCCCTGTTCTCGCGCTTCCAGATCGAGCACCAGATCGAGAGCGCCTATTCGCGCCAGGTGAGCCTGCCCTCCGGCGGGGCCATCGTCATCGACCACACCGAGGCGCTGGTGGCGGTGGACGTCAACTCGGCACGCGCCACCAAGGGTGGCGACATCGAGGAAACCGCGACGCGCACCAACCTGGAGGCCGCCGACGAGGTGGCGCGCCAGCTGCGCCTGCGCGACCTCGGCGGCCTGATCGTGGTCGACTTCATCGACATGGAGTCGCAAAAGAACCAGCGCGAGGTCGAGAACCGCTTCCGCGACGCCCTGCGCTACGACCGAGCGCGCGTGCAGGTCGGCAAGATTTCGCGCTTCGGGCTGCTGGAGCTTTCGCGCCAGCGCCTGCAGGCCTCCCTCGAGGAGACGGCGCACATCAGCTGCCCGCGCTGCAGCGGCACTGGCTTCATCCGCGGCACGGAGTCGACCGCGCTGCATGTGCTGCGCATCCTGCAGGAAGAGGCCATGAAGGAGAACACGGGCGCCGTGCACGTGCAGGTGCCGGTGGACGTGGCGAGCTTCTTGCTGAACGAGAAGCGCTCGGAGATCCAGAAGCTCGAGGCGCGCCTCAAGGTGAACATCCTGCTGGTGCCCAATCCGCACCTCGACACGCCGCACTACAAGGTGCAGCGTCTGCGCCACGACGAGCTGAACGCCATGGAGCACGTACCGGCGAGCTACGAGATGGTCGAGCAGCCGGAGGAACCCAAGCCCGAGGAGGCGGCCGGCGAGCCCAAGCGCGAGCGGCCCGAGGCCGCGGTCAAGGGCATCATCCCTGATCAACCGGCGCCTATCGTGCCGGAGCGTCCTGCTCCGCTGCCAGCCGCGGCTTCGCGCGCCGCGCCTGCAAGGGCCGAAGTGGCCCCGCAGCCGCAGACGAGCTTCATGAGCCGCATCCTTGGATGGTTGCGGGTGGAGAAGCCCGAATCGCCGGCCGTGCCTGCGGCGAACGATGCGTCACGAACGGCGCGCGAGCCGCGTCGCGAGCAGCAGCCGCAGCAGCGCGGCGAGCGACGCCCCGAGCAGCGCCACGGCGGCGAGCGCCGCGATCAACGGCGCGACCGCCCGCGCGACGAGCACCGCGGCGGCGAGCGCCGCCCGCAGCAGGGCGGCGAGCGCCGGCCTGACCAACGCCACGGCGGGCAGCAGCAACGTGACCAGCGTCCGGGCAGCGAGCGTCGACCGGAGCAGCAGCGCCCGCAAGGGCAGCAACGTCCACCGCAGCCTCAGCAAGGGCAACCTCAGCAAGGGCAGCCACAGGCGCCTCGCATCGGCGAAGGGGCGCAGCCTGCAGGCCGCGAAGGTGACGAGCAGCGCCGCGGCCGGCGTGGTCGGCGCGATCGCCATCGCGAGCGGCGTCCCGACCAGGCGGCGGCGCGGCCTCAGCTCGCCGGTCTGCCGGCGGATGCGTTCGAGCAAGAACACGGCGCAGGCGAAGTGCCCCCGTTCCTGGCGAAGACTCCCGACGTCGAGGAACTGCGCAAGCGGGAGCGGGAAATGCACCGGGCCCAGATGCGTGCCGAAGCGCAGGCACGCGACGAAGCAGCGCGGCGGGAACGCGAAGCGCGTGGCGAACCCGCGAGGCAGGAACCTGATGCGGGCGAGGCCGTGAAGACCGAAGCCCCGGCGATGCAGCAACACGTGGAGCCGGGGCCGGCGGTGACACTGCCGGTAGAACCAAAGCCGATGGCAGCGCAGCCGGTGGAGGCTAAGCCTGCGGTGACCCGGCCGGAGGCGCCACGCGTAGACACGCGCGAGATGCTTGAGAGCGCCGGGCTGCAGATGGTGGAGACGCGCTCCGACCGCGCAAGTCCACCGGCGCAGCCCGAAGAGTCCGTGCCGCTCGGCCGACCGCGCCGCGAGCGCCCGCATACGGCTGGCGAAGAGCAGCTGGTGCAGGTCGAAACCAAGCACTAAATACCAAGAACCGGGGATAGCCGGCACGACGCGGGTCGCGCCGGCCCCTACTCGGAGGCGACTGCCACTCCGAATACGCGCTTCTTGAGCTCGGCGAGGCGGTCGCGCAGCGCTGCCGCCTTCTCGAACTCGAGGTTGCGCGCGTGCGCCACCATTTCCTTCTCGATGCGGCGGATCTCGCGCGCCACCTGCTTCTCGCCCATCGCCTCGTAGCGCGCGTCGTCCTGCGCGGCCTTGCGCTCCGCGGCAGCGCCCTCCGCGTCGTAGACCCCGTCGATCAGGTCCTTGATGCGCTTGGACACGCCCTTCGGGGTTATGCCGTGCGCCCGGTTGTAGTCGAGCTGCTTGCGCCGCCGCCGCTCGGTCTCGCCGATTGCGCGCTTCATGGAATCGGTCATCACGTCGGCGTACAGGATGGCGGCGCCGTTCAGGTGCCGCGCTGCGCGGCCGATGGTCTGGATCAGCGAGCGCTCCGAGCGCAGGAAGCCCTCCTTGTCGGCATCGAGGATCGCTACCAGGGAAACCTCCGGCAAATCCAGGCCCTCGCGCAGCAGGTTGATGCCCACCAGCACGTCGAACTCACCCAGGCGCAGGTCGCGGATGATCTCCACGCGCTCAACCGTTTCCACCTCCGAGTGCAGGTAACGCACCTTGACGCCATGTTCCGCCAGGTACTCGGTCAGTTCCTCGGCCATGCGCTTGGTGAGCGTGGTAACGAGCACGCGCTCGTGGACCAGCACCCGTGCGTGGATCTCGGACAGGAGATCGTCCACCTGCGTCGCGGCCGGCCGCACC
>Ga0326726_10003719_pt1 | contig 14018 bp, 11 predicted proteins | sample MHFenrmetagenome_2_FD_207603 | JGI IMG/M metagenome (GOLD analysis project Ga0326726, IMG submission 207603) | Lab enriched peat soil microbial communities from Michigan Hollow, Ithaca, NY, United States - MHF15MN | ecosystem: Environmental > Terrestrial > Soil > Wetlands > Peat | place: USA... | reverse complement strand
ATCGTCAAACGGCAACGGTAACGATGCCCGTATCGTCATTCGGTTACGACATTGGCCTTAATAAATTCACGTAACCCTAACCTTTAGACCAAATGGGCTTCGTAACCATAACCATAACCGTAACCTAAGCCCAAGAATTAGATCAATTTTCTGTTCCCAAGTCAGAATGTTCGTGATCATTGACACCTTTTTCCTTTTTTTGATAATATCCACGCAATGGAAAGGCGTAACGCGATCACCGATGTCCCGGGGATAAAGGTTGGACATGCCAGTGACTTTAAGGCCCTCACTGGTTGCACCGTCATTCTCTGCGAGGAAGGAGCGGTTGGAGCCGTCGATATCCGTGGAACGGCGACGGGAACGAGGGAGATGGATGCTCTCAGTTTCCTCCATTTGGTCGAAAAAATTCAGGCCGTTCTCTTGACCGGCGGAAGTGCTTTCGGGCTCGATGCGGCGGGGGGAGTGATGGCTTATCTGGAGGAAGAAGGAAAGGGATTCGATGTGGTCAGGACGAAAGTCCCGATCGTACCCGCCGCAGTGATTTTCGATTTCGCCATTGGCGATTACCGTGTGAGGCCGAATCAAACGATGGGATACGAAGCCTGCCTTCACGCCTCGAAAAATGTGGAAGAGGGAAGTATTGGAGTTGGAACCGGAGCCACGGTGGGAAAACTTTTTGGAATCGACCGGGCGATGAAGGGCGGTGTCGGCACTTCAAGCATTCAGGGACCAAAGGGACTCATTGTTGGAGCACTCGTTGTCGTCAATGCCTTCGGCGATATCTATCATCCTGGATCAAATCGAATTTTGGCAGGTGCGAGGAAGTCGAAGCGTAGTTGCCAATTTGCCCACTCATCCGAATGGATAAAGAGAGGGATGACCCACAAACAATTCGGAGTTCCAGGGCTCGCAGAGGCCTCCCCCTTTAACACAACCCTTGGCGTCATCGCGACCAACGCCGATCTCTCGAAGAAGGAAGTTCAGCAGGTCGCGCAGATCGCCCACTCCGGGCTGGCCAAAGTGATCTCACCCTTTCATACGACCTTCGACGGAGATCTGATCTTCGCGATCTCACTGGGCAAAAAGAAGAGTAATGTGAATACCGTTGGACTTCTCGGAGAACAAGCATTAATCCGGTCCGTCGAAAGAGCGGTGACCCAAGCAGACGGACTGGGAGTCATTCCTGGTTACAGGGACATAACCGCTTTGAAGAAGAAAGTGTAGCGGAGGAGAAGGAGAAAGCCATGGATCACAAATTGATTCAAAGAGCGGCCAAGGACATTCTCAGTTCGAAAAAGACCATTGCCTTCACCGGAGCGGGGATTTCTGTAGAGAGCGGCATTCCTGATTTCAGAGGGGCTCAGGGTCTCTGGGAGAAATATGATCCGGAGGAATATGCCCACATCCATGCCTTCTATTCAAATCCGGATCGGGTCTGGTTGATGCTGAAAGACATGTTCGCCCTGGTCATGAATGCGAAACCGAATCCCGCCCATCTTGGATTGGCTGAATTGGAACGGATGGGCTTGCTTTCTTCGGTCATCACTCAGAATGTGGATGGCCTTCACCAGGCAGCGGGCAGCCACAATGTGATCGAATTTCACGGGAGTCATCGGACGCTCTCCTGCCTGAAATGCTCGACCACCATCGACGGGACTGCGCTCAAAATAGAGGATCTTCCCCCCCGTTGTTCTCGGTGTTCATCACTGCTGAAACCCGATGTCGTCTTCTTTGGAGAACCCATCCCATGGGACGCTCAAACAATGTCATTTAAGGAATCCAAATCCTGCAGTATGGTGCTCGTCATCGGAACCTCCGCCCTCGTCTATCCGGCAGCTTCCATTCCCATTACTGCCAAGGAACGAGGGGCGACCGTCATTGAAATCAATATGGAACGCACTCCTTTGACAGACCAGATATCGGATTACCTCATCCCTGGTTCTGCCGGTGAAATCATTCCCGCCATTCTCGGGGAAGTGAAACGATTGAGGTAAAGAGAATCGGCCAAAGGATGGATTGCAATTTGAGGCCCAAAATGATATTATTTATGCGTATTTACCCTCTTATTTTCCCGGGCGCGCGAACACGAGGGGCCGCCTTAAGTGAGTTGTCTTCGGGAGCACGGCAAGTGCTAACGGGGCGTTAAACCCTGTCGGAATTATTTCAAAATGTTACGTAGCTGCAGAAAGAGCGGGCCATTGTTTTCTAACGGGGTAAAGATTCTTTTTTGAAAGAACAACGAGAGGAAGCCGCCGAAAAGGTCATTTTCGATGATCTTCAGCTTGCCAATGCCCTTTTCGGCGCCCACAGCGAAAATCTAAAGCGTATTGCCAGGACGGTTGGTGTAAAGATTAACGCCAAGGGCAATGCTCTCACCATTCAAGGGGAAGGCCTCGATGTCGAGCTTTCCATCCGCGTTCTAAACGATCTTTATGCCCTCCTCAAAAAGGGGTATCCCCTCTATCCAACTGACATCGATTACGCGATTCGAATGATCTCCGATGATCGGAATGTCAAGCTTGAAGATATGTTCCTTGACACGGTTTATATCTCGTCGAGAAGGCGGGTGATCACGCCCAAGAGCCTCGCCCAGAAGCGTTATATCGACGCTATTCGAAAATACGATCTGGTGATCGGGATCGGCCCTGCCGGTACCGGGAAGACTTACCTGGCCATGGCCATGGCAGTAGCCAGTCTGACAAAGCAAGAGGTGGAGAGAATTGTCCTGACTCGGCCTGCCGTGGAAGCCGGGGAGAAGTTGGGCTTTCTTCCGGGCGATATCGCCGAGAAGGTCAACCCCTATCTCCGGCCTCTTTATGATGCCTTACACGATATGATGGATTTTGAACGGGCCTCGAAGCTTGTCGAGCGCGGGGTGATTGAGGTGGCTCCCTTGGCCTTTATGAGAGGAAGAACTCTCAACGACTCCTTCGTCATCCTTGACGAGGCACAAAATACAGGGCCGGAACAGATGAAGATGTTCTTGACACGGTTGGGGTACAGCTCCAAGGCAGTCATCACGGGAGACATCACCCAGGTGGATCTCCCGGAAAATAAGACGTCGGGGCTGATCGAAATTCAGTCCATCCTTAAAGGAATTGAGGGCATTGAATTCGTTTATTTCTCGGACAAGGATGTCGTCAGGCATCCCCTTGTTCAAGAGATTATTAAGGCGTATGAGAGAGCAGAGGATAAGCGCCATCGCGTCAAAGAGGAAAGAAACCAAGGGCACAACGGATGAATCCATTGATAAAGAATTCGCTATCCCATCTCCCGTTTTTCAAGCATCGCAACGGGCTGAGAGACAGATCCTGGCTGGAAAGGATCAAGACGCCCTCTTACCAAAAATGGTTTATCGGTATTGGAACAGCTATTCTCCTCACGATTCTTCTCTCCCCAAGCATGACCCTTCATCTAAAAGAATACAACGCGGGAGACATCGCGACCAAGGAGATCAAGTCCAATCAGGATCTCCTGGTTGAGGATGAGAAGTCAACCCAGGAGAAACGTGCCGAGGCAGAAAGGGCTGTGCTCTCTATCTATGATTATGACCCCGCGGTCTTGACCGATTCTGAAAATCGAATTCGTTCGACATTTGAATCACTGGCTGCCTCTTTCAAGAAAGGAGAGAAGGAAGCGGATCAAGCTGCCCTCAGGAAAAAGGAGTGGGACTCCTCCCTGCGTCTTCCTCTCGCCCAAAGGGAATGGCGAATTCTCGAAAAGGAGCGTTTCAATCCCGCTATTGGGGATGCCGCTTTGAAAATGATCGCTCCCATTCTGAAAAAAGGGGTCGTCAATGATAAAGAACTTCTCGACCCCAATGCGGAGAAAGGGATCGTCATCCGGAACATCCAGACCCGCGAGGGGAGAAAGAGTTTTCCTCCATTCGGTTTTTTTGATTTTAAGGAAGCCAGGGCTAAGGTCCGGTCACAAGCCGATCTTCCTTCTCCCATTAAAGGAAAAGAACTATCTTCCCTTGTCCTCAAGATAGCCGAACATTTTGTGAGACCAAATCTCACCTTCAATAAAGACGACACCGAAGAGCAGAAGACCAAGGCAAGAGAAAAGGTCACTCCCGTTTATTTCCAGGTCAAACGGGGAGAGGTAATTCTGAGGGCCGGCGATCGGTTATCGGAAGAGCATCTCTTAAAAATCAATGCCCTGAAGAAGGCGAAGGAGAGATCGCATCTTTTTGCCATGCTCATCGGGATGGGCCTTCTGACTTTCCTCATCTTGGCCGGTCTTTACCAATTCTCCACGCAGAACATCCGAAAGATCGCCCTCTCCCAGAAAGATCTTCTTTTCTTCTCCACCGCGCTGCTCGGGATCATTGCCCTCCTCAAAGTTTTTCAACTGAGCACGGATATTTTGGGGGGAGAGTTTTTCTCGATCCCTTCTTCTTCTTACCTCTATCTCTTTCCGATCGCTACAGGCGCCATGCTGGTACGGATTGTTCTCAACTCGGAGGTGGCCATCGTCTTCACCCTCCTGGCCAGTTATTTCTCTGCCGTGTTGATGGGAAATCAACTTTTCTACTTTATTTTCACCTTCGTGGGCAGCGTGATCGGCGCCCATAAGGTCGCACGATGCGAACAGAGGAGCATTCTCATCAAGGCTGGGATCACCGTGGGGGGGATCAATGCCCTCATGATCTTCTCTTACAATTTGATCTCCGGAAATCCTTTCAAGATGACCCTTCTTTCCGATCTGGTGATGGGTTTCCTGGGGGGGGCTCTGGCTTCGGTCCTGGTGTTAGGTATTGTTCCCATCGTGGAAGGCCTCTTCGGCTATACGACAGATATCAAACTCCTCGAACTGGCCAACATGGATCATCCCATCCTCAAAGATCTCATTCTCCAGGCTCCCGGCACCTATCACCACAGCATCATCGTTGGGAGCCTCGTCGAAGGGGGTGCCAAATCGATTGCGGCAAACCCCTTGCTGGCAAGGGTCAGCGCCTATTATCATGATATTGGAAAATTGAAGAAGCCCCTCTACTTCATCGAAAATTCCGGCGGCATAGAGAACAAACACGATCATCTCACCCCCACGATGTCGAGCCTCATCCTCATCTCTCATGTCAAGGATGGGGTGGAGATGGCGCGTCAAAACCGCCTGGGGGAACGGATCGGCAATATTATCCGGCAGCATCACGGGACGACTCTGATTTCCTATTTTTACCAAAAAGCCAAGGAGAAAGAGAATCCGGAGATGGAATCGATCAATGAAAACGATTTCCGATATCCCGGACCGAAACCTCAGACCAAGGAGGCGGGGATTGTCATGCTCGCCGACTCGGTGGAAGCTGCCTCTCGGGCCCTCGCCGACCCCACCCCTTCTCGGATCACGAACTTGGTCCAACGAATTACGAACAACATCTTCCTGGACGGACAGCTGGAAGAGTGTGAACTGACCCTGAAGGACCTTCAAAAAATCCAAGAAAGTTTTAATCATATTTTAACAGCCATCTTTCACCAGAGGATTGATTACCCGAGTCCGATTGGCCCGGAGTCACTCAAGAAGAGGAACGATGAAGATTCGGATTCGAAATCGGCAAAAACATATCCCCTTAGATTTAAGAAAAATAAGAAGGGTGGCCCGACGGATATTGGCCGAATTGGGGCTTCTTGATGCAGAGATCAGCCTTCTGTTTGTCAACGACCTCCAAATTCAACTTCTGAATCAACGATATCTCCGGCGGGATAAGCCGACCAATGTCTTGGCTTTCCCTATGAGGGAGGGAGAGTTCTCAACCTTGCATCCCCATCTCCTTGGAGATATCGTGATATCCGTGGAGACGGCCAAGCGCCAATCAAATCGGTTCGGCCTCAATGAAATGGGAATGATCATCCTGCTGATGATCCATGGAGTTCTCCATTTGATAGGCTTTGAGCACGAAGGGGCAAAAAAAGGTGCCCGGGAGATGGCAACCCGACAGAGGGAACTTTTCCAACGAGTGACCCAGGAAACATAGTCCCTTTTTCCATAAAACAGCCAAAGATTGACAAGGTCATTGGTTTCATCTTATCTGTTTACATGGCTTTTAAAAAATTATTTAAGAATCACCTCATCCATCTCATCATCGCCTCTCTTTTTATCCTGGGATTCGTTGCCTTTGAATTCTGGGACCATTATATTCCGCCTTCTGCCCAGAGTGGGAACCAGCGAGAGATCTCAAGGATAAAGGTGGATCCCGCTGACTTTTCGTTTGCCGTTTTTGGGGATCACAAAGGGCATGAATTTGTCTTTGAGCCGCTCCTCCGCGATGTGGACCACGACAAACAGATCGCCTTCACCCTTGAACTGGGTGATTTAGTGCGTCAGGGGAGAAGATGGTTTTACCGTCGCCTCCTCAATCAGGTGGAAAGGAACCTCTCTATTCCTTTTCTTGCGGTCATTGGGAACCATGATCTATACAGAGGCTCGGCAAACTACCGGGAATTCTTTGGCCCGACCTACACCTCCTTTCAAATAGGCGAGGTCGATTTCATTGTGCTGGATACGTCGGCAAGATTCCAATTTGATAAGGCACAACGGCAATGGCTGGAAACCGAGTTGCAGAGGTCTCAAACCTCGAAGGTCCGCTTCGTCTTCATGCATGTGCCTCTTTTCGATCCTAGAGGTCGACCTGAATTTGTCAAATGTCTCTCTGCGAAAGATGGGAAAGACCTTCTCGATCTTTGCAGACGTTACAACGTGACCCATGTCTTTGCTTCCCATATTCACGGATATTTCTCAGGTCAATGGGAAGGAGTTCCTTACACGGTGACGGGAGGGGCAGGCGCTGGCCTTCATGGAAAGGATCCGCAGCACTTCTTTCACCACTATATCAAAGTACATGTTGCCGACGGAAAGGTAGAGATGGAGGTCAGACGCATAGCCGTCGAAAAGTCGAGCATAAAGGATTTTCTCAGTTTCATGAAAGATTATGGGCCTGAGTGGGGGCTGTTTGCAGGGCTGCTGATCTCTCTATTTACTCTCGCATACTCGCTCAAAAAAGACTATCGTAAAAGCAAGCAAAAGTCTCTTTGATCAATTTTCACTTCATACCAACTCCTTCATATCTCTTCCAAACAGACTCGTAAGCCTTCTCACCCTACCCTTTTCTGTTCTACCAAGAAATTAAGAGAAATTAATCTTGTTTTAACGAAGTACTCATGATCAAATCTTATGATTAATTTTGTGCGTAAACCAAAAGGGGCACTATTGAATATTTCTCTCGGCCAAGTTACGAATATTGAAACCCAGACAAGTATCTCCCCGGGCGCATGAGAAAGGGATTAGGGACGATGAGTATATTTCAGAGGTTTCCAAAACGGATTCGGTTCGGACTGATCGTAGTTTTTATGACGATGATCCTTTTCACCCTCTTCCGAATCGTTTTCTGGGCGTTTTTTCGATCCACAGCAGAGCAGGCCACGGCTCCGGACATCTTTCATGCAATCTATTTGGGCTTTAAGTTTGACCTCCGCCTCTCCCTTGTCATCTGTCTTCCGCCGCTCATCCTGTCCTGGATCCCCGGATTGAATTTCACTCGCTCTTTGATGGGGAGGCGAATTTGGGTGGGTTATTTTGTCGTCGTCGCTATCATTCTCGTCCTCGGTTATTTTGTCGATTTTGCCCATTACGCCTATTTTCACGAGCGCCTCAACGCAAGCGCCATCGATCATATCCTCGACACAAAGACTTCCCTCCAGGCCATATGGGAATCTTATCCCGTCATTCCGGCGGTCCTTGGACTTATCTTATTTTCTATTGGCTTTGGATGGCTGGTGAGACGATTTGCATTTCAAAAGCTTGATACACCCCATCCCTTAAGAAAATGGCCGAAGGTCATTGTAGTCGGGTTGGCTTTGATCTGCTACGGCTTCGGCCTTCATGGGAAACTTTCCCAATTTCCTCTGCGGTGGAGCGAGGCTTATTTCTCAACAAACCCATTTGCATCCTCTCTCTCCATCAACCCGATCCTGTTCTTTTTCGATACCATGCCCTATAAGAAACTTCCCTATAGCAAAAAGGAGGTGAGAAAGAACTACCAGTTGATAGCAGATTTGCTGGGTGTGGAGAATCCTGATCCACAAACGCTCAATTTTTCTCGTTATGTGAAACCCAAGAAGGCACTTCCCGGGAAACCCAATATCGTCGTTTTCTTATTGGAATCCTTTGCCGGTTTCAAGGTCGGAGCCCTCGGAAACGGACTTCACCCAACACCTTTTTTCGACTCGATTGCTGAGAAATCGTTCTTCTTTACGAATTTCTTTGTCACAAGGCCTCCCACCGCCCGAGCAGTGTTCACGTCTATGTTTGGCATCCCTGATATCAACGACCCTCACTCCGCCTCTCGCAATCCTATCATTGTCCGTCAGCATTGTATTCTCAACGCCCTGGAAGGATATAAGAAGATGTACTTTTTGGGTAGCAGTGCAAACTGGGGGAATATTCGAGGGGTACTGGGCCATAATATTTCCGGACTGGAGATCCATGATGAAGGGACATTTTCATATCTTCCGGACGATGCCTGGGGAATATCAGACCTTCATCTTTTTGAAGAAGCAACCAAGGTCCTTCGGACCCAGGACAAGCCTTTCTTTGCCTTGATCCATACCTCCGGAAATCATAAGCCTTATCCGATCCCAAAGGACAAAAGAGATTTCAAATTGGTGGAGATGGGTGAGGAAAAGCTGAAAGAAAACGGTTTTGATTCACTTGAAGCGCTCAACGGCATTCGTTTTATGGACTACTGTCTCGAATATTTTTTCTCGTTAGCAAGCAAGGAGGACTACTTCAAAAAGACGATCTTCTGCTTCTTTGGTGACCATGGGACCGTTGCCAATCCGGAATTCCCTTGGGATAAGCTGACGTTGACACACCACCACGTTCCTTTTGTTATTTACGCACCGGGCTATCTCTCCGAAGGTCGCAGAATCGATGCCGCGGCGAGTTTGGTGGATGTCCTGCCTACGATCCTCAGTTTTGTCGGTGTACCCTATGTGAACAAGACCCTTGGGAGGGATCTCCTGAAAGAGCGGCCCCCCGATCAACATGTCGCATTCATCGAGAGCATCTATCGAGGACTGTTGAACGATGAGTTCCTAGTGCTAATCGACCCACGGGGGGTAAAAAGGCTCTATCGTTATCGATCTGCCACGCCCCTGGAGGATGTGAGTGAGAAATATCCTGAACAGGCCGCTCGGATGGCAGCCCTTCAGAATGCCATTCACCAAACATCGATGTATCTTCTGTATAACAATCCCCCCGCTTCCCTTCCTGAGCAGAAGCAAAAATGAGTGACGGAAAAAGGAGCACTTTGATACAGGTGTGTTACGGAATACTGGGCGCTCAGTTGAAGATCCACAGTTTTCGGATTCGGTCAAACTTTCTTAGAAAGGCAGTTTCATCAGGCGTCAAAAACGAAGGAGAAATTCTCTTTTTCAATTTTAACAATCCCCCGTAATCCACCCACCGCAGAAGCGGAAAAAGATAACGTCGTAGGATTCCTTTTTCTTTAAAGGCAAAGCTGCTATTGAAATCGATGAGAAAAGGCTCCCCTTTTTCAGAGATGAGGATGTTGCCCTTATGTCGCAAATCCATATGGACCACTCCCCTGGCATGAACTTTCCCGAGGACACTTTCCAAATTAGTAAAGAAGGATGAAGGGAGAGGTTCTCCCCTTAAAATGGGCCTTCCCGGAATGAACTCTATGGCAAAAGCAAAGCGGTCAATCCTCTCGATGGGTCGGGGAACACCCTTTATCCCGACGAGCCGGGAATAGATCTTCCATTCCTTGTGAATCAACCAGAGCCCCAACGTCCATCGTAAAAAAAACTTTTCCTCCCGTGCGTCCTTCACCATGTAGGAAAACCCGCCTACCTCGACCTGATTTAAGTCAGGCTTCCCAAAGTGTCCCTTGGTCAGACGAACTGAGTTCTTCTCAATCTCTTCTCGGTTCATACGAATCTCGCCATGCCGGGGCCTTACTAATTCGGTCAAAAAATGTATCCCCAATAGGGACGGCTCAGGATTAACAAGATTCCGGCGAGCACCATCAACAGAATTCCTTCTTCGCTGTTCCCAACGAAGCATTTGAATTGCCAGGAGGCTTTCTCGTTTGAATAGGGAACCCATCGGGGAATGTAATCCGGGACCTTCTCATCATAATCATCAAACTTGCTTCCAAAAATCCTCCTCAACCGATCTCCCTCCACCCTCTTTTTATACGGGATATAATGGAAACAGAACATGAAGAAGGCTGCCGCCAGAAAGTAGATGTTATCCGCCAGGATACAAAACCCTGCGGTGATGAAAATCGAACCGATATAGAGTGGATTCTTCACATAAGCGTAAGGCCCTGTCACTGTGAGGACCTCATTCTTTTGAAGATGGCCCGCAGCCCAGATGCGAATAGACTCCCCTAAAAAAATCAGGATCATCCCGATCCAGATCCCGGGAAATTGAGGTTTCGCAAAGACGATTACCAAAACGGCCCCGATAAAAAGTGGTATTCTTCGGGCCTTCCTCAGCCAGACTGTCCTCTTGTCATCCATTGTGCCCCTCTTTTTTATTGAACCCGATAGAAAAATAAAACCCGGCATAGGTGCCGAGGTTTACTCATCGGAGCGGCTCATTTCTTCCTATCCTATTTCCTCGGTCACCACTCCATGCGCGGAGACGTAAACTAAGCCTCTGCGACGGCTCTCCTTCATCAATCCCCGGAGAAAAATCTTTTCCTCTTTAACGACCGGGTTGAGACGAAGGTATTCTCTAAAAAATCTGAAACGGTCAGACCTGGTCATGGTTTTCGGAGTGGACGTATTGAGTTGGAGGAAATTTCTGAATAATTTTTTCCGATTCACCTTCTCATCCGTCAATATATCCTCAAAATCGAGAAGATGGAAATTCCACGTCTCTCTTCTCTCCGAAACCAGAATATTGCAGGTCTTCATATCTTTATGATACACGTCCATTTTGTGAAGACTCCCCAGCCAGCGGGCAAAGGTCTGAATAAAATGTCTTTTCCTACTTAAATTTTCAAACCCCTTCAAGACATAGCGATCCATCTCCTGATCTTCCGCCAGGACCTCCATGAATAGAACGCTCTCCTTCAATCCCAGCCAGTTTTTTCTCTCCCACAGAGCCAGGGGTTTGAGAGAGGGAAGGCCCCTCGCTCTCATGCCATTGGCCGCCACCCATGATTTGATCCCTTTTGATCGGCGGAAATGCTCTTTCATCCTATCCCAGAGATGCGGGTAGCGGAACTGCTTCAAGCAGATCTTCTCTCCTCTGTTATCCAGTATGGAAACGACCACCTCGGGAGAATCTTTTACGAGCGAAGAGGGGCTTTTTCTCACAAGGTCCAGGTGTTTCTCCAACACCCTTCTTAAGTCCTCAGCCGGAAAATCCCTTCGATGGAAATAACGAACCCCTTTCTCCGTATGAACCGTGAACTCTGTGCTCTCTTTCAGACACCGTTTCGTCCTGCTTCGCCACTGTCTTTTCTGAAGACGATCCATGACAGGATAAATCTTTTGGAATAATATCTCTCTTCTCTGCGAATCGGTAAGGCTTCTCTCATCATAGAGAGCAAGAAACTGGAGTTGTTCTCTTTCTCCCCACGCGCATCTCAAGGAATGAAAAAGGTGGGCTAAATTCCATAACCTCTTTTTCGGTGAAAGGTGCTTTACAATTTTGGTGCGATGTAAATCGGTTAAAAAAAGGGAGTCGCCTTCCCACAAAAAGTTGCCCCCGTGAAGATCCTGATGGAATAATCCCGCGTCCTGAAATTTCCTCACGGTCGTTGCTAATTGGAGAATCGCATGGGGTTCTCTCGATTTCGCCGCTTCTTCGATGAACGAGACCCCTGCGCCGATGGCCTCGGAGACGTAATAACTCTCTTTGATCAGCCCTCTTCGAGTCTTCTCCATCCAGCCCAAGGGCTTGGGGGTATCGAGGTTCCCTCTTCCTAATTGGGAAGCGATGAGGAATTCTTTTCGACCCTTAGAAGGGAAGAAAAGATATTTCAAATATTCCATCCAGTCTTTTGTCTTATCTCTCTTCAGGAAGATTCTTTTCCCATCCGGAAGGGATAACAGTGCTGCCCATCTCCATCGTGACTCTTTGATCGTCTCCCCTCCCATCTCCTGAACAGACGAGATGGGGTCGTCAAAAAAGGTAGGTGGCAGCCGATCCAATACTTCCCCGTCCACCCACCCTCTCATCTCACTTTTGGATACTCTTCTGTAAATTGGGGTTCTCATTTGAATCGAGGATTTATCATAAAAAGTTTACTTTCGTTTCCCAAGTTCCATCATCTTTTGATAAAACTTTTCGACGGACTCCGCCTGCCGATCTAATTGGAAATCTCGATGAGCCTTTATATAGGCGGCCTTTCCCAGGGCTTCCCTTTTCTCCGGATCATGAAGCAATCGGAGGGCTGCACGGGCCAACTCTTCGGAGGTATCGTTCACGACTAAACCAGAAGTGCCATCCTCCACCAGCTCCGGAAGCATTCCCCGATTGGCCACGATAACGGGTTTTCCCATGGCCATGGCTTCTCTCAAAGCCCGGGCTGTTCCATCCGATCCCGGCATCAAGAAAACAAAAATGTCCATACAGGCCAAGGTATCGAGGTAGTCATTCGTTTGATATCCTCCGAGAACAACCCACTTTCCCACACCAAGCTGTCTCATGGGCTGGATGACACTCTGTTCCATCTGACTCGACCGGCCCACCAACAGAACTTTTACATTCGGAAAATCTCTGGCGATCGTCTTCACCGCTTCCAAAAAAACTGCAGTCCTTCTGTACTTTTGGAATCGAGCGATCATTCCGATCACGATCTCCGCTTGCCCGATCCCGAAGACAGATCTCATATCTTTAAATTTCCTCTGAGGGTCATACCGGCTTAACTCCAAAGCTGGCAAAATTTTGCTCACCCGTTCGAGAGGAAGTCCAAAATGTTTCGCATCCTCCTGCCTCGCCTTTTCCGAAAAGGTAATCATTCCATCGGTGAGTTGAGAGATGAGGAAACGATTCCCCCAACCGGGCGTCAAGGGGTTTCTCTTGTGGTCAGTCCGAATGACGATCAAAGGCTGACCCGACCTCCTCGCGGCAATTCCCCCTAAGAGATGGCCATGAGAGTGGTGAACATTCAAGATATCGAAATTTTGCTCACGAAGATAGCGGGTGAGGTCTAAAATGTCTCGTAAATGGGTCCGCAGAAAGGAGGGATGATAAAACTTCACCGAATGATCCAGATGAAATCGATCCGTCGCCTTTATCCCTGCCCGGAGGACCCGTTTCTCGATGCTATCCTCAACCGGAAGAGGAGGTTTCCGATAGGCAAAGGTTACCTCATGTCCCCGCTTTTCCAGCTCTTTACAGAGGCTTACGGTTGGGTCAGCCGGACCCGTCCACTTCCAGTTGCTAAAAAGATGAAGAATTTTCATCGTCTTCAAACACTACTCAAATAGTTTTTGAAATGGCCCCTCCGTCCTTGGGACAGAGGGACAGCAGAGGAAGCGCAACCTCAAAGGAAGAAATTATCGTTTTCAACTTTTTCGAGTTCATCGACGCTTTCTTCGGAACGGACGAATTCCTCCAGCCACCAGTTGGTGCGATTGTAAAAACACCCCACATCCTTGCATTCCGCTGCGGCGTCGAAGGTGATGATCGATTCAGCCGTCTTCTTCAGACTTTCTTTGAATGCTCTTTCCCCCTGATAGCCATCCCGCTCGCCGATTCGGGCTGCCTCCACTCCCCGGAACGCCGGGCAATGAAAGATCCCGAAGGGCGTCACGACCGTTCGGAAAAACTGCATGTGGCATCTCTTCGGCTGCCTCTTGATTTGATCGGTCTCGCAGTTCAGCATGGCCTTCAAATTAGAGCTCTCAAGGATCTTGACCCGGTTTCCAGCCAGGCGTCTTGCCTCCTGAAGGCGGCTCTTGATTTGATCGATGATTTCTTCCTCTTTCGTTTTCCCGACGTTCTTCAGCAGCGTCTCCCTCTCAGATTCATTCCAT
>Ga0326726_10003718_pt1 | contig 14027 bp, 9 predicted proteins | sample MHFenrmetagenome_2_FD_207603 | JGI IMG/M metagenome (GOLD analysis project Ga0326726, IMG submission 207603) | Lab enriched peat soil microbial communities from Michigan Hollow, Ithaca, NY, United States - MHF15MN | ecosystem: Environmental > Terrestrial > Soil > Wetlands > Peat | place: USA... | reverse complement strand
AGACGGGACCCTGAGGGGCGATACGATGGGGGGTGGTACAGCCCGACGCAAGCGCGGGAGTGTGCCTAACGTGAGGGAGGGCAGGGGACCAAGGCATGCCTTGGTCCGTGCAGGCCCCACCTGGTCATTCGTGCCGCAAAGCCTCCACCGGATCCATCCGGGCCGCGCGATTCGCGGGGTAGAGCCCGAACACCAGCCCGATGCCTACGCTCACCAGTGTTGCGACAACGGCGCTCCAGACCGGTACCTCGGAATCCCAGCCGAAGACCAGCTCCAGCGCCTGGCCGCTCAGGATCCCCACTACGATCCCGAGCAGTCCTCCGATGAGGGTCAGGGTGGCGGCCTCGACCAGAAACTGCCATAGCACTTCGCCCCGGGTGGCCCCGACCGCCTTGCGGAGGCCGATCTCCCGGGTCCGGTCGGTGACCGAGACCATCATGATGGCCATCACCCCGATGCCGCCCACCAGGAGGGCAACACTGGAAAGCGAAATCATCGCCACGAAGAAGTAGTTGGTGAACTTGCTGACGATGTCGAGGATCTGGTCCTGTGTGATCAGGTCGAAGGTGTTGGGCATCCCCGGCCGCAGCCGCCGGGCCCGTCGCAGGGCCGAGGTCGTGATGTCCTGGGCTTCGGGTACGGACACTCCCGCCGAGGGCTTGGCGGCGATGAAGAGGTTGTTGGTCTCGTCGTACCGGTAGTTACGGCGGGCGGTCTCGAACGGCACGATGGCCCCGATCTGCTGGCCCGGAGGCTCGAACAGGTTGTCGGGCCGCTGGTAGATGCCGATGACCCGGAGGGATACATCGCCGATCCGGACGAGGCGGTCCATCGGGTCGGTTCGGCCGAACAGCCGGTCGACCGTTTCCTCCTCGAGCACTGTCACCGAGCCGCCGTTGAGCTCCGCCCGGTTGAAGAACCGTCCCCGCAGCAGCGTCCCGCCCTGGATGTCCATGTAGTGGTCATCCGCTCCGAATACGGTCACGGTCTGGGTGCGGATGCCCTGGTACTCGATCCGCTGGAACAGCTGGACCCACATTCCCGCGTAACCGATGCCTTGGGCGCGCCGCATGGCCTCCGCGTCCGGCTCGTCGAGCACCGGGCGGATCCGGACCTCGTAGGGGAGCCGGTCGGGATTCAGCGGGGTCTGCGAAAAGAACCGCACCACGTAGAACGACGTCGGTCCGGCGGCGGAGATGGCGTTGAAGATCTGGGTGCGGATCCCCTGGACCAGCGAAGCGATGGCCATCACCGTGGTCACGCCGATGACCACTCCCAGGATGGTGAGTCCGCTCCGCAGCTTGTTGGAGCGGAGCGAGTCGACGGCGATGCTCACGCCCTCGCCGGCATTCTGGAGGAACCGGGTCAGCATCGGCTCGACGGTCCGGTCTACTCGGAACGGAGCGCGGTGATGGGATCGAGCCGGGAGGCTCGGCTCGATGGATACACACCGAACAGGATCCCCGCGCCGGCGCCGAGCAGCAGGGCCGCCACCACCGACCAGGGGGTGATCCGCGCCGGCAGCGGGGTAAACGTCGAGACCAGGATGGCGAGGAGCCAGCCGCCGAACACACCGAGCAGCCCTCCGAGAGAAGAAAGGACCACTGCCTCGACCAGGAACTGGCGGCGGATGTCCCGCCGAGTGGCGCCGAGCGACTTGCGGATGCCTATCTCCCGGGTGCGCTCGTTCACCGACATGAGCATGATGTTCATGATGACGATGCCGCCGACAACGACACCGATGCAGACCACGGCGGGGATCGCGGTGAACAGCCAGCCGGTGAGCCGCTTCCAGAAGGCCACCAGGGCGTCCGCCTTGTCCACAGTGAAGTCGTTCTCCTCCCCGGGACGGAGCCGGTGGGCGACGCGCATCGCCTCCTCGGCCCGCGCCATCGCCCCTTCGAGCATCTCGGATTCGGCCATCTTCACCGAGACAACCGTGGTCTTCCGGCGGCCGTACATCGCCTCGAAGGTGGAAAAGGGAATCAGGATGAACCCGTCGAAGGACTGTCCTAGCACCCGCCCCTTCCGGGCGATGACCCCCTTCACCGTCAGCTGCTCGCCGGCTACCCGAACCTTCTTGCCGACTGCCCGCTCGGGCGGCCCGAACAGCTTGTCGGCGATGTCATAGCCCAGCACCACCACGCTCCGCCGCTCGTTCACGTCCGGATCGGCCAGCGGCTCCCCTGCGGCGAAACGGTAGTCCTGGACGATCTGGTAGGGCGGAGTGACCCCGAAGACCAGGGCGTCGCCCACGGTGCGGTCCCGGTAGATGATGTCGCTCGCCGGCGTCGGCCATCCCGACTGAATCGACACCGCCTCGGCGTCCGGCACCGCACGGCGGACCACCGCGGCGTCCTCCCGGGTAATCAGTGGGCGACGATTGATCTTCTTGATCGTCTCGTCGTCCAGCAGGCCGGGGGCGATCGGGATGCGTCGGACCTGGAAGGCATTGGTGCCAATCATGGCCCCCGTGAGATTCTCCCGCACGTAGGCGTTCATGCCCTGGATAATGGCTACCACCACCACCAGGAATCCGACCGAAACGATGATACCGAGGAGGGTGAAGAAGGAGCGGAGTTTGGCGCCCAGAACCGATTGGAGGGCAAGGCGGATGGCTTCCCGGAGGGGCATGGATCAAATCTAAGCCTGGAAGGTGAAGGGGAGTAAGAAGTGAGAAGTAAGAAGTGAGAAAGGGAGGGCGTCCAGGTTGAACGCCCTCCCCCTCACTTCTCACTTCTCACTTCTCACTTCTCACCCCAGCTATTCGTAACGCAGCGCCTCCACCGGATCCAGCTTGCTCGCCTTGCTGGCGGGGTAAAGGCCGAAGCAGATGCCGGTGATGGTCGACGCGACCACGGCAAGCACCACTGACCAGAGCGGCACCGCTGCGGGGATGGGGGTGAGTTTGTTCACCCCGAGCGCGATGAGCCCGCCCAGCACCATACCGGCGACGCCGCCGACCAGGGTGAGAGTGGCCGCCTCCACCAGGAACTGGAACATGATCTCGCGACGGGTGGCGCCCAGGGCCTTGCGCACGCCGATCTCGCGGGTGCGCTCGGTGACCGAGATCATCATGATGGCCACCACCCCGACTCCGCCGACCATGAGCCCCACGCTGGAGAGGGCCAGCATCACCAGAAAGAAACCCTGTGTGACGCTGTTGAAGCTGTCCAGCAGCTTGTCCTGGCTTACCAGGGAGAAGTTGTTGTCCTGCGCCGGCTTGAGCCCGCGATAGGCGCGGAGGGCCGCAGTCACGCGGTCCTGCGCCTCGGCCACAGTCAGCTCCGGCTGTGGGATGACCGAGAACATCATCCATCCCTTCCAGTAGTCCGACACTTTGATGAAGGTGCTGTGGGGGATGGCTACGTAGGGCGACTCGGAGTCGCCGAACAGGCTCTTGGGCTCGCTGTAGAGACCCACCACGTCGAACGGCGCGCCGAAGATCTTGATCCGCTTCCCGACCGGGTCCAGGCCGGGGAGGAGGTCCCGCGCCAGCCGGTCGTTGATTACCGCCACCCGGGCGGCGGAGGCCACCTCGAGGTCGGTGAAGTTGCGCCCCGCGACGATCGTTCCGCCCTGGGTCAGGATCCAGTCCGAGCTCAGGCCCAGGACGTTCACGCCCTTCAGGTTGTTGCTGCCCGCCGCGACGGGACCGTTCGACTGCTCCTGCCAAGTGACGCTCCGGATTCCCGGGATCCCCTGCAACATCTCGGCCTCGGGGACGGTCAGCCACGGATTGCGGCGCCAGGGCGACATCTCGTCCGAGCCGTCGCTGATGTTGATGCCAGCCTGGAAGTACCGGAAGACGAAGAAGGTCTTGGGACCGAGGGTTTCGATCTGGGCCGCCACGCTCCGGTTGATGCCGGTGATTGCGGCTGCCATCGCGATGACGACCATTACGCCGATGGCCACGCCGAGGATGGTCAGGGCGGCGCGGACCTTGTTGGCGCGGAGGGAGTCGAGGGCGATGCCCACTCCCTCGAAGATGCGGGTCACGGACATGGGAGCTCCGGTGCCTACTCGGCCCTGAGGGCGGTGATCGGATCCAGCTTGGAGGCACGGGTCGCCGGATAGACCCCGGCGACGACGCCCACGATGATCCCCAGCGCCACCCCGACCGCGATCGACCATGGGGCGACCGCCGCCGGGAGCGGTGTGAGTGCCCGCACCAGGAAGGCGAGTCCGATGCCGGTCCCGATGCCGAGGGCGGCGCCCACCGTCGAGAGGGTCGCGCTCTCGATCACGAACTGCGACAGGATGTCCCGCCGCTTGGCACCGAGCGCCTTGCGGATCCCAATCTCGCGGGTGCGTTCGGCGACCGCCATCAGCATGATGTTCATGATCACGATGCCGCCCACTACCAGGGAAATGGCCACCAGCCCCGGCAGCGCGGTGAACAGTACCTTGGAGATCTTCTTCCACCCGTCCAGCGCACCGGACGCGTTCTGCAGGTCGAAGTTGTTCTCCTGGCCAGGCTTGAGCCCCCGGCGGCTGCGCATGATGGCCTCGGTCTCGGCCATGGCCGTGAGCATCGTGGTGGGGTTGGCGGTCTTGATCTGCAGCTCATCCAAAATGTTGAGCGGGCAGATGTAGCGTCTTGCCGGCGCCCGGAAGGGCATCACCGCGAACTTGTCGAGCGACAAGCCGAACAGGGTGCCTCGCCGCTTGGCCACGCCGATGACCCGGTAGGGAAGGCCCGCGATGGTGACTTCCTTGCCCAGTGGATCCAGCCCGGCGAACAGCTTCTCGCCGAGTTCGCTCCCCAGCACGACAACCGGGACTCCCGCGCGGACCTCCTGCGGGGTGAAGATGCGGCCGCTGGCGATCTCGACGTTCTTGATCTCGAAATAGCTGGGCTCCGTGCCCATCAGCTCGATGTCCTTCGCCTGCTTCCCGTTGTAGCCGATCACCATGCGATCGGAGCAGAACCGGGCGAGGACCGCCGGGGTCTCCAGCCGCTCGCTGACGTAGTCGGCGTCGGCGTAGCTGATCCGGGGCCGGCGCTGCCAGGAACGCCAGGTCTCCTCAGTCACGTTGCCGGTGTTGATCCCGGGCTGGCGGCGGAGGGTGAAGGTGTTCAGACCGATCAGCCGGTTGGCGAACTGGTCCTCCATGTACACGTTCATGCCCTGCACGATCGACACGACCGCGATCAGGAAGGTCACGCCGATCAACACCCCGATCAGGGAGAAGAAGCTCTTGAGCTTCTGCGCCACGATCGTGCGGAGGGCCATCCGGACCGCTTCGAAGATCGGCATCAGGCCGCGACCTTGCTGGTTCTGGTATCGCTGTCGAGCCGCCCGTCGCGCAGCACCACTACCCGCTCCGCGTGTTCCGCGATGGAGGGCTCGTGGGTCACCACCACGATGGTCTGGCCCTGGGCGTGCAGCTCGGCGAACACCCGCATGATCTCTTCGCTGGTTGTGCTATCCAGGTTTCCGGTCGGCTCGTCCGCCAGCAGAAGCGAGGGCTCATTCACCAGCGCCCGGGCGATGGCCACCCTCTGGCGCTGGCCGCCGGAGAGCTCATTGGGCTTGTGGTGCATACGGTTCTCCAGCCCCACCCGGACCAGGGCCCGCTCGGCCCGCGCCTTCCGCTCCCGGCCGGAGACACCGGCGTAGACCAGCGGCAGTTCCACGTTGTGCAACGCGCTCGCCCGGGGAAGCAGGTTGAACGTCTGGAAGACGAAGCCGATCTCCTTGTTCCGTACCCGGGCGAGGGCGTCGTCCGACAGCCGGGAAACCTCCTGCCCGTTGAGCCAGTAGCTGCCCCCGTTCGGGGTATCCAGGCAGCCGATCAGGTTCATCAAGGTCGACTTCCCCGAGCCCGACGGTCCCATGATCGCGACGTACTCGTTGCGCCTGATGGCGAGCGAGAGGCCCCGGAGAGCCATCACCCGCTCGGCCCCCATCTGGTACTCGCGGACCAGGTCTTCGACCTGAATGACGCGATCGCTCATGACTTCTTCCCCTTGCTGCTATCCGGCGCCGACGACTTCACCCGGGTGCTGTCCTTGAGGTCGCGGATCGCCTGGTAGGTCCCGGCGACGATGGTCTCGCCCTGCTTCACACCCTCCAGCACTTCGAAGTACTCGTCTCCGGCGATGCCGACCTTCACCGGCCGGAAGTTGGCGATCCCGTCGGTCACCACGAACACCCCTTCCTTCTCCTTCTTCTTGCCGGTGGCCGTGGTGTCGGTCTTCTCTGGCGCCGACTCGTTGGGTACCACCTGGTGCTCGCGCACCGTCAGCGCGATGATCGGCACGCTGAGGACGCCCTTGCGCACATCCGTCACGATCCGGGCAGTGGAGGAGAGGTCCGGCCGGATGTCCTTCGGCGGATTCAGCAGTGTCACCTCGACGTCAAAGTCTACCGCCCGGTCGTTGGAGCCGGAGGCGGTCGAGGTGGCGGTGAGCTTGGCGCTGTTGCTGATCTTGGTCACCCGACCCACGAAAGTGGTATCGGGGAACGCATCGATGGCCACTTCCACCGAATCGCCCTCCGACAGCCGAACCACGTCCGTCTCGTCCACCTGTACCTTGGCAAGGATCTTCGACATGTCGGCGATGGTCATGAGCAGGCCGACGTCGCGGGAGAAAGTGCCGGGCACTGCCACCTCCCCCTCTTCCACCGCAAGCCGGGTCACCCGGCCCGAGATCGGGGCGATGATCCTGGCCTTGCTCAGGTTGTCACGCGATTCCTGCAGCCCGGCGCGGGCCTGGTCAACCGTCGCCTGGCTGGCCTTGGTGTTGGCCACCGCGACATCGTAGCCGGTCTGGGCCTGCTCCACCGACTCCGGCGTGATCAGCGTGGGGCTCGACTTCTTCAGTTCCAGTGAGCGGTCGAGGGCGCGCTTGGCCTGGTCCTGATTGGCTCGGGCCCGGATCAGGTCGCTCTGGGAGGAGGAGAGCAGCGCCTCCGCCCGGCTGACCGCGGCCTGGTAGATCGACGGATCGATCTGCAGCAGGAAGTCGCCCTTTCGCACCAGGTCGCCTTCCTTGACGCCGATCTTGGTGATCCGCCCCTGGATGTCGGACAGGATGTCCACCTTGGTGTCGGGCTCGATCTTCCCGCTCGCGGTCACCACCGCGACCAGATCGCGCGTGCCGACCTGCTCCAGGCGCACCTCCACCGCCTTCTTCTTGCTCTTGGCGGCGCCCAGGGCGACGATCGCGCCCACTGCGACCACCAGCAGGCCGGCGAACAACCCGAGCTTCATGCGACGCGACATGGTTTCTTCCTCTTCTTATTGACGGAGCGGGCGTCCCACGGCCGCCTCGAGCGCGGCCAGGGACTTGTGGTAATCGTAGATCGCATTGACGTAGTCGCCCTCGGCGCGTTGTACCGCGTTCTGCGCGTCCGACACCTCGAGCGCGGTGCCGCTGCCCAGCCGGTAACGGTCCTGGGCCAGCCTCAGCTGGTCGCGCGCCGCGTCGCGGCTCGCGGCCTGCACTGCGATGGCCTTGTAGTTCGTCTCCAGCGCCAGGTACCGGCTGTGTACGTCGGTCCGCACCTGGATGGCCTGCGCCCGGACGCTCTCCTCCGCGTCCAGCTCCTGCTCCCGCGCCTGCTGCAGCCGCAGCGAGCGGCCGAAACCGGTGAAGATCGGCAGCGAGATCGTCAGGCTGGCGCCGAACGGCTGTCGGTCGAAGTCGAAGGGGAACTTGCCGTTGAGGTCGAGAATCGAGCGGCGGGCCTGGGCGGTGAGCCGTGTGCCGGTCGGGTCCAGCCCGGCGCTCTGGAAGCAGGCGGCCGCGCCCTGCAGGGTGCGCCCGGGCAGCAGCGCCTGGATCGAGTCCTGGAAGATGCAGCTCTGCGCCGAAGCAACCGCCCCCTGCTCGGACTGCTGGATCAACAGGCCCTGGTCGGTCTGCTGCTGGGTGAATCCGCCCCAGCCGGCTCGCGCCGACAGGCTGGGCAGGAAGGCCGTCTTGGCCGAGGTCACACCGACCGAGGCGGCCTTGCGGCGATCTTCCAGCGCCTTGAGCGCGGGATTCTGGTCCTTCGCGGTTTCCAGCAGCTGGTTGAGGTCGAACCCGGGCTGCTGCACGGGGAAGGAGTCACTGAGCCCGATCTGGGTAATCTCGATCGGCGGCGCCACTCCGATCCGCCGGAACAGTTCGAGCTTTGCCTCGCTCTCCGCCTGCAGGTTTCGGAGCAGTGCCACGTCCGACTGGGCCTTCTGGACCTCGGCCTGACGTACCTCGATGAGGGTTCCCTGACCTACCCGGTACTTGGCGTTGGCCAGATCGAGGAAGTTCTGGTTGCGCTCCACTTGCTGCCGCGCCACGGCCACCTGTGCGGTGGCCTGCATCACGGTGAGATACTGCGTGGTGATGCTGAACTTGAGATTGCTTTCCTCGCTGACGATCTCCGACTCGGTGGCCCGCTGGTTGGCCTTGCTTTCCTTCGGCGCCACCAGCCGTGCCCCATCGAACTGCCAGCTCAAGCCCGCGTTCCAGCTGGATCCGATGATCGCCGAGGTCTGCTGGGTCAGGCCCTGCCCGAAGTTGGCCCGGCCGGATCCGGTGTAGTCCATGCCGCCCGACACCTGGGCGCTGGGCAGGAGCTGGCCGTACGCGTTCCGCACCGACCAGCGCGCCGTGGCGGCGTTGTTGAGCCGCTGGAGGTACTGCGGGTTGTTGTTGTGCGCCTGTTGCAGGGCTTCACTGAGGCTCAAGGTCGCGGCCGGCGGCGCAGGGGTGGCCGGACCCGTGGCCTGGGCCATGGCCTGAGCTGGCACGGCGAGGACGGAGACGAGCAGCCAGCGTCGCATCGAACGATCCTGTTGTGAATGAGTGAATTTCGGCTGCCCCGCTTACGGAGGGGGCAGTCGGGGAGTTTCAGGATGGGACGGCCGTTCATTCCCGCTTGCGGACAGCCTCCAACCCGAGGGACGGCAACTGGATGCGCAGCACCTCACCGCGGTTGCCCAGCTCTACCTCTCCCTCCAGCCCACCCCGGAACCGCACTAGGGTCCCGGCCCCGGCGGTGACCCGCTCGAGGGTCAGGGACAGGCGCCGGGTCCCTTGGGGGAAGAGCACCGTCACCGGGCGACCGTCACCCGCAAACGCCACTAACTGATAGAAGAGGCTGAAGACGCTATCCGCCAGCAGCACCGTTCCCGGACCGCCGGGCAGCTCGCTGGCCTGCTCGGCACCGCGTTCCACCCGCCGCACAGTGATGCGGTTCCGCTTCTGCACCGCGTAAGTCTGTCCGCTCTGAGATCCCGCTCGGCGGTCGAGCTGAAAGGCGAGCTCTCCATCCCGACCACGATCGACGCTCGCCGTGAGCTCGATGGTCGGGCGGGTGCCGTAGACCGCCCGCGCGGTGACTCGGACCCCCGCCGAGTCCGACACGATCCGGAAGGTCTCGCTGCCGACCTCCCTCGTCCCCGCACGGATGACGAGTGTGCCGCGGTCCAGGCTCTGCGCCGCCGAGGGGACTGCGGCGAGCGCCAGGCAAAGGACCCCGGAACCCGAACCGCCCAGCTTCAGAAGGCTTTTCATGGCAAAGAAGAATATATCCCGGGTAACTTGGGGGGCGATGCCGACAATACCATGGTGGCGGGTGCGGCGCGGGGTCTGGCTCGCGCTGCTGGCGATTCTGGCAGGTGCCGAGTGGCTGCGCGATCCCGGGACGCTCTGGGTTGTGGCCACCCTGGGCCTCGCCATCGTGGCCCTGACGGCTGGTTTGTGGCGGCGGTCGGCCGTCGGGTCGCAGGTGCCTGACAGCACGAGGCCGCCGGAGCTGGTCCCGGCGGTGGCGATGCTCTGCCTGGCGATCACCCTGGTGCTGGCCCAGCGTCGTATCGGCCCGGTGGGACGAGACTGGCCGGCCGAGCGCGAGCGAAGGGTCAACGCCGCCTTTCAGCGGTTGAGCGGGGAGCTGCGTTCGGCAGTAAGTCGCGCGGATCGGCTCTCGGCCGAGGCAGTTCCTCTGGCCAAGGGCGACCGCGGAGCCGCCTTCGCGGCACTGGATCGTGCCCTCCCGCGTGACCAGGCCGAGATGGCCGTCGTCATTCTCGAATCGACCGGGGTGCCCTGGGCCTGGGCGGGTCGACACCGGCTCGCGCCGGACGCCGAGGGCGATTCCATCGCCGCCAGATTCAGCCGGTTCTATGCCGTGCTGGAGAGCCGCCGCCACCTTCCCGAGGGTCGAGTTGTAGTCTCGACCGTGCTCGTCTGGGCCGATTCGGCGGTGCCCCGGCCCAACCGCAGCCTTGCCGCGCGCTTCGGCGGTACGGCAGGCGTGCAGCTCAGGATCTTCCCGCCGGGCTCGGCCCCCAGGAGCAGCGACATCTTCGATTACGTGGTCCCGTCCGCGCAGGGCGACCGACTGCTGTTCAGCGTGCAGCCACTGCCGCCCGATCAGGAGGTCGCGGAACGGGAAGTCTCCCACCAGGTGCAGGTGTGGGTCGGTTTCGGGGTCGTGGCGCTGCTCGGCCTCTTGCTCCTGGGCGGGCGCACTGCCGCCGAACGATCGCTGCTGCTGCTTGCTCTCCTGTGGAGTGCCATCCGCGCACCGCTCGGTGAGGCCGTTGGGCTGAGCGACCTGTTCTCTCCGGCCAACTTCCGCCGGGCCGCGCTGGGGTATCTCTCGGCCTCTCCTGGCAACCTGCTCCTCACCAGTTCGCTGCTGCTCCTGTTCGCCATCTGGCTAGGAGGCCGGCGGCTGCCGTATCGCCGCGCCCGGGTAGTGGCGGGTGCGGTACTGCTGCTTGGTGCTCCCTACCTGGTGAGTGAGCTCGGACGCGGGATCACGCCGCCGTTCAATGGCGTGCCGCTTGACCTGTGGATCACCTGGCAGCTCACCCTGACGGTCGCTACCTCCGCGCTGATCGCCCTGGCGGCGGCGCTGTTCCGCGGGCCGGAAGAGCCCTCCGATGGAGCGGGCTGGGTAGCTCTGGGGGCCGCGATTGCGCTTGCCGCCGCGATCGTCGGAGTGCTGGTCTGGACGCCGCGAGTCGGCTGGCCCGAGTGGTACACCTTCCTCTGGACTCCGGCACTCTTCCTGGCTGCCCGGCCCGCACCCCGCTGGGCCTCGGTGGCGGGCATGGCGGTGGTGGCGGGCAGTGCGGCGGCGCTGGTCACGTGGGGTGCCGAGCTCAACGGACGCATCACCGCGGCGCAGGCGGATCTCTCCCGGCTGGGCGACGTGGAGGACCCGCTGGCTGAGCCGTACCTGGAGCGGTTTGCCGACCAGATCGCCGCCGGTCCGGAGCCCACCGCCCCGGCCGGAATGTTCATCGCCTGGCGGAGCTCGTATCTGGCGGGACAGGAGTTCCCGGTCCGGTTGGCGCTGTGGGAACGGGATGGCCTCCGCCGGGCGGACCTTTCGCTCGATTCGCTCAGCATCCCCACGCCGCTGCTGGCGGCGCTGGTCAAGTCGTTCGACTCCACCACCTCCCGATCGGTCGTGCGGCTGTTCCGCGTGCCCGGACGGTACTACGTCCTGCTTGAGCGCCTCCCCAGCGGCCGAATCCTCACTGCGGCGGTGGGCCCCAGAAGTCGGCTGCTGGTGCCGGCCCGCCTGGCCCGATTGCTCCGCCCGCCGGCGGAGGGGCCGCCGCTGTACGAGCTGTCGCTATCGCCGCCGTTCACGGCGGGGCTGGTGGAGGAACCGGTCACGGGCTGGGTGCGGCAGGGACCAGAGGCGCGTGCGGACCGGCTGTTCGATTTCCCGGATGGAGCCCGTCACGTGCGCGCCACCATTCAGCTGCGCCCCGTGCCGCTGCTCTTGATCCGCGGTGCGCTGCTGGTGGCGCTGGACGCCGCGGTACTGGCGCTCCTGTGGGGGCTCGCGACCATCCGGCTGAGCAGACTCCGGTGGCTCGGGTTCGGCCGCCTGCGCCGCTCGTTCCAGGTCCGCCTTGCGCTCACGCTCGCGCTGTTCTTCGTGGTCCCGGCGGTCGGCTTCACCGCGTGGGGGCTAGGCCGGCTGGGGGACGAGGCGGACCGCACCCGGGACCTGCTCATCACCTCGGTGCTGCGCGATGCCGTGCTGACCGCGGGAGGGCTGCTGCAGGAGCCGAGCGACGTGCTGGCGGAAGGGGTGCGCGACCTCTCCAACCGGCTGGACGCCGACCTGGTGCTCTACAGCGGTGGGCGCCTGGTCGCGGCCAGCGCTCCCATCCTCGAGGACCTCTCGCTGGTGGAGCCGCTGGTGGACGCCCGCGTCTTCCAGCGGCTCACCGCGGGCGACGAGCTGGAGCTCACCCGGCAGGCGACCACCTACGTGGCCCCGGTGCGGGTCGGATATCGGGTGGCTCAGGCGGGACCGCCCGGCGGCATCGGCATCCTGGCGACACCGCAGCTCGCGAGCGACTGGCGCCGCACCCAGGACCAGCGTGACCTCGCCTCGGGTCTCCTGTTGGCCACCCTCGCCGGCTTCGGCGCGGCGCTCCTGGGTGCCCAGCTGGTGGCCCGGGCGCTCTCGCGTCCTGTTGCCGACCTGCGTCGGCTCGCGGCAGCGGTGGGGCGGGGTGAACCGTTGCCGGTGGTACCGACCCCACCGGCGGAGTTCGAGCAGGTGTTCAGCGGGTTCGAGCGGATGGCCGCGGACATCCGGGCCAGCCAGGCCGCGCTGGAAAGCGCCCGCCGCCGCACCGCGGCCGTGCTCGCGAACGTCGCGACCGGAGTAGTGGCGCTCGACTCTTCCGGCATGGTGGTGCTCGCCAATGCGCGTGCCCGCCAGCTCCTGGGTGCCACCCTCGAGGAGGGGACCGAACTGGCCCTGGCTCTGGGGTCCCAGTGGTTGCCGTTGGTCGAGGCGGTCAAGGGTTTCCTGCGCGGAACGGCGGGCGACGCCTCGGTCGAGGTGGAGGTCGCAGGGCGGCTGTATCGTCTGCAGCTGGTCCGGTTGGGGCGGGAGCCCGGTGGCTCGGTGCTGGCGGTGGACGATCTGACCGACGTGAGCCAGGCGGCGCGGGTGCTGGCGTGGGGCGAGATGGCCCGGCAGGTGGCGCACGAGATCAAGAATCCGCTCACTCCTATCCGGCTCGGCGTGCAGCATCTCCGGCGGGTCCGGCGCGACCGGCCGGATCAGTTCGAACAGATTCTGGAGGAGACCTCCAGCCGCATTCTCTCGGAGATCGACCGGCTGGACACCATCGCGCGGGCGTTCAGTCGATTCGGGCTGCCGGGGAGCGAACAGGCTCCGCTGGAGCAGGTCGACATCGCGGCGGTGGCCCGCGAGATGGCGGCACTCTACCAGCTCACCGCCGACGGGGTCACCCTCGAAGTGGAGGGCAACGAGGTGGTCCGCCTGCCGGCGCGAAAGGACGAGGTAAAGGAGGTGCTGGGCAACCTGCTGGAGAACGCCCGCAACGCAGAGGCCAGGCGGATCACCATCCGGGTCGGACGGCGGAGCGTGGTATTGGAGGATGACGGTCGCGGAATCCCGCCGGAGCTCCTGCCTAGGATCTTCGAGCCGAGGTTCTCGACAACCACGAGCGGCTCGGGTCTGGGCCTGCCCATCGTCCGGCGGCTGGTCGAGGGTTGGGGTGCGCGGGTCGAGGTCAGCAGCGAAGCCGGACGGGGAACCACCGTAACCGTCGAGTGGTGAGCGTTGCGTTGGGGTGTCCCTGGGTACATCGTACTCGAGGGGCAGGGAACCGAGCCCCTCCGGTCAGCATTTCCAGCAAGTCCAGGGATGGCAGCCGGCATTCGGCCCGAGTTCTGCATTTGATCAGGATTGGTACAGAGCCGGCCGTGGTGCGCCGTTTCAAGGACTTCCCCCATGAATCCAGAGCCCATTCCCCAGGATCTGATCGCGGTTCACGACCTGCTGCGGGAAACCCTTGCAGTTGCTAGGGATAACGGCGGTCCGTTCCAATACGGGGTGGCCATTTTCCCCCGAACTGGACGGTTCGGGGCCCCGGTTTTCGGCATCGCGACCAGTGGCGGGGAGTCCACAGTCCTGACGTACCGTATGCTACAGTCGCTGGTGGAGTTGCCGGTGTACCTCTCCGGACGTGTTCCCGCCACCATCCGTGAGGGGTTGAGCTACGGGCCGCCTCGGGTC
>Ga0326726_10003716_pt1 | contig 14033 bp, 12 predicted proteins | sample MHFenrmetagenome_2_FD_207603 | JGI IMG/M metagenome (GOLD analysis project Ga0326726, IMG submission 207603) | Lab enriched peat soil microbial communities from Michigan Hollow, Ithaca, NY, United States - MHF15MN | ecosystem: Environmental > Terrestrial > Soil > Wetlands > Peat | place: USA... | reverse complement strand
CTGGACGGCCCGAGTGCCCCGCACCAGGCGCAGCAGCGCGTACGTGATGACGGCGACGATGATGATGTCGAGGGCGTCGCGCCAGCCGAAGTTCAGGTGACCGAGGGCGGCGAATCGCGAGGCGAGGGCCTGCATCAGCGGGCCACGGCTCCCGCCGTCGAGGACGCCTGCGCCGCCGCGCCCGGGCGCGCGATGGCGCCCGAGAGGCGCAGGAACCGGACCGACTCGGGCACGTCGTGAACCCTCAGGATGCTGGCGCCCGCGCCGGCCGCCGCGGCGAGGGCGGCGAGCGAGCCCGGCAGACGCTCGGCCGCGGGCGCATCGTCGGCGACTCCCGAGAAGCGGCGGACGAAGGCCTTGCGCGACGCCCCGACGGCGACCGGAAAGCCGAGCGAGGCGAGGGCCGCGAGGTGGCGCAGGAGCAGCAGGTTGCCTTCCGGGCTCTTGCCGAAGCCGAGGCCCGGGTCCACGGCGATCGCGTCGGCCTCGACGCCGGCCGCGGCGGCGCGGTCGGCCGCGTCGGCGAGGAAGGCGGCGATGTCGGCCAGCGGATGCGCGTACGCGACGTCGTCCTGCATGGTGCGCGGATCGATGCCCTTCATGTGCATCAGGATAGCGCCCGCGCCGGCCCCGGCGATCGCGCCGGCCATCGCGGGATCGAAGCGCAGGGCAGAGACGTCGTTGACGAGGTCCGCCCCGGCGTCGATCGCCTTGCGGGCGACTTCGGCCTTGCGGGTGTCGACGGAGAGGGGCGCCTGCGAGTGCGCGCGGATGCCGGCGATGACGGGGACGACGCGAGCGATCTCCTCGGCGGCCGGAAGCTCGCGGGCCTCGCCGTAGCTCGAGGGCCGCGTCGATTCGCCGCCGACGTCGACGATCGCGGCGCCCTGCTCGAACATCCGGAGGGCGGCCTCGACGGCTCGGCCGCGGTCGAAATGGACGCCCCCGTCCGAAAACGAGTCGGGCGTCACGTTGACGACGCCCATCAGCGCCGGAGCGCCGGAGAGGTCGAGGGTTCGGCCGTGGGCCAGGCGCAGCGCGCGCGGCCGGCGCGCCGCCCGCTCGAAGGCGGCCTCGGCGCGCGAGCGCAGGCTCGCGGGCAGGGCCTTGAGGGTTTCGGCCCGCCTCGACCGCGCCACCATGACCGGGGGCGAGCTCGAGCCCGCAAAGCGAACCACGTCCACCGGAAAGTCCGAGGCCGCGAAGGTCGCCGGTCGAAATCCGTCCCACGACGCGATTTCACGCAGTGTCGCCGTGTCCGGGGCCTGGATGACGAGGTCGGGAGCCACGCGGCGAGTGTAGTGGAGGAGGCGGGAGGCCGGAAGCATGCCGCCGCTCGGCGGGTCCGGCGCCCGGTCGTGGGCCGGTACGGGCCCTTCGCCGAACGGGCCGCTTCGGTGCCCTGGCGGTCCTGTAGGAAGGGCTGCGGAGGTGCTCGACATGAACATTGCAGCATGGGTGCTCGTCCTCGCGTGCGTGGTCCCGCCGTCGTCGGCTCCGCCCGACGCGGTCCGGCTCGGCACTCTCGCCCGCGCCGTTCTCTCGGCGGACTACCGAGCCGACCGCGCCGAGCTCGCTCGTCTGGACGCCGAGCTGGCACGGCTGCGCGAAGGGGCGCTGTCGGAGTATCGCGATTACTGGCGCGGGTTTGCCGCGTGGCGACGCGCGATCAACGGATTCAACGCGACGCCGACGCCCGACGATCTGGCCACGGACCTCGAGGGGGCGGTCGAGCGATTCCGGAGCGCTCTGGCCAAGCGGCCCGACTGGATCGAGGCGCGCCTGGCGATGGTCGGGTGCTGGGGCAACCTTCTCTACCTCGCCGGAAAGGACGAGGCCCGGCGCAAGGCGATCCTCGAGGAGGCCCTTCCCTCCTTCCGCTGGCTCATGCAGAACGCCGGCGACAACCCGCGGGCGCTGTGGATCAAGGGTGGAATGGAAATGTCGGCTCCGCCTCCCACCGGCGGCGACTTCGTGAAGGCGGCGGCCACCCTCGAACGCGGCCTGGCGTGCGCCTGGCGGGAGGAGCTCTCGGGCGGCGGGGCGCCGGCCTGGGAGCCGCGCTGGGGTGGCCCGGAAAACCTCATGGACCTCGCGTATCTTTTTTCGCACTCCCCGAAGCCGGATCGTGGCGTCGCCCTCGCCTATGCCCGGGGAGCGGTGACCGCCGTGCCCGAGTGGCACTACGTCCGCGATGTCCTGATTCCGCAGATCGAAGCGCTCCCGGCGGCGACCCCTGCGCCCTGAGAGGGCGGCGCTTGCGGCGGCCCGCTTCTGCCCTGAGAATCAGTGTCGAACACCGTGAACGCGCGAACCTCCGAACCGAGCCTGCCCCCGCCGATGGCGGCCTATGCGGCGGCGTGGCTGGTGCTCATCGGGGTCTACACCGCGCTCTTCGCGGCCGGAGGCTTGCCGGTGGCCAGGGCCGCGAGGGGGGCGGCGGCCGCAGCCCTCCCGACCGCCGTCGTCGGCCTCGCGGCCCTGGGGCTCGCGCGGCGCTGGCCGTGGTCGCCCGGGGGCGGCCCCTGGTTCTGGGTGCGTCTGCTCGCCGCGCTGTTCGGTCTTGCGGCCGTCGCCGTGACGGGCTGGCTCCTGCTCGTCGAGATCGATCTCCGGGTCTCCGGAGTCGAGCGACGGCCGATGGGGCCGATCATCGCGTGGCAACTCGTGATCGACTTCCTGCTGCTGCTCTCGCTCGCGGGCGTCGGCCATGCGCGCCATGCCTCCGAGGCGCTGCGGCGCGCGCGGGAAGCGGCGGCGCGGGCGGACTCCCTGCGCGCGCGGGCACAGCTGGAGCTGCTGCGCTCGCAGGTGCATCCGCACTTCATCCTTAACGTCCTGCACGCGCTGCTCGGCCTCGTGCGCCGCGACCCGGCCACCGCTGAGCGCGCCCTCGAGCGGCTCGGGGAGTTGCTGCGCTTCGGCTCCGAAGTCCACCAGGGCGGCGCCGACTGGGTGCCGCTCTCGCGCGAGTGGGACTTCGTGAAGAGCTACCTCGAGCTCGAGGGCCTTCGCCTCGGCGACCGGCTGCGGGTGTCGCTCGACGCGGAGCCCGACGCCCTCCTGGCATCGGTCCCGCCGTTCGCGCTGCAGCCCCTGGTCGAGAACGCGATCGTCCACGGCGTAGCGCCCCGGGCGTCGGGCGGGCGCATCGAGGTCTCGGCCCGCCGCGCCGGCGGACGGCTCCGCCTGTCGGTCAGGGACGACGGCCCGGGCGCCGCCGAGGCCGCGGTCCTGGCGAGCCCGCGGATGGGTCTGCGCCTGCTGCGCGAGCGGCTCGCGGCACTCTACGGCGGGCGCGCCTTCGTGCGCCTCGAGACGCCGCCTGGAGGCGGCTTCGCCGTGCTCCTCGACCTGCCCGACGACGGGACGGCGGACGCGGCATGAGCGCGCGGCGGGTGCGGGCCCTGATCGCCGAGGACGAGGCGCCGGCCCGGGAGTCCCTGCGCGAGCACCTGGCCGCGGACCCGAGACTCGAGGTCGTCGCCGAGGCCGTGGACGGCCGGTCGGCGCTCGCGCTCGCGGACGCGAACGCCCCGGACCTGCTCTTTCTCGACGTGCGCCTGCCGGAGCTTTCCGGCCTCGAGGTCGCGCGCCGAATCCGTCATCCTGCGGAGATCGTCTTCACGACCGCCTACGACCGCTTCGCCGTCGCCGCGTTCGAGATCGGTGCGATCGACTACCTCGTCAAACCCTTCGGCCGGGAGCGCCTCGCCGCCGCCGTCGAGCGAGCGCTCTCTCGCATCGGCCAGGCCGCCGTCGGCGCCGGCGACCGGGTCCGCGACTCGTTCGGGGAGGGGCCGCTCTCACGCCTCTTCGCGCGCCAGGGCAACCGCATCGTGCCGATCGCGGTCGAGGGCATCCGCCGCGTGCAGGCCCAGGGCGACTATGCCGAGGTGCATGCCGCCGAGGGCGTCTTCCTCATCCACGTGACGCTGGCCGAGCTCGCGGTCCGCCTCGATCCGGCGCGGTTTCGCCAGGTCCATCGCTCCCACATCGTCAACCTCGACGCGGTCGAGCACATGCGCCCGCACGACGACCGCCGGCTCGCGATCACCCTCCGGGACGGAAGCGTGGTGGTGGCCAGCCGCGCCGCGTCCGAAGAGCTGCGCCGGCTGGCGCGGTAGGTACTCTCGAGCGACACCCGGACTCCAAAGGGATCCCTCGCTGCGCTCGGGATGACAAGGGATGGGGGCTAGAGCGCCCGGGCAAAGAAGCTGATCTCGGGCGCTTCCTCCGAGAGCCGCACCATCTTCTCGAACGCGAGGCCGAGCTTTTCGAGGACGCGGATCGAGCGGGCGTTCCCGGGGTTCGTGATGGCCGCGACCCGCGTGAGGCCGACGGTTTCCTTCCCGAAGCGCAGCGCGGCGGCGGCGGCCTCCACGGCATAGCCCTTGCCGCGGTAGCCGGGCAGGAAGGCGTAGCCGACGTCGACGTCCTCGAGCACGTCGCGCTTGAGGAGGCCGCAGAGGCCGATCGACGTCGCGTCGGCCTTCCGCTCCACCAGGAAGAGGCCGAAGCCGCGGCGCGCGTAACTCTCGATCGGGCCGGTCAGGATGTAGTTCTGCGCGTCCTCGAGCGTGCGAACGCCCTTGTCGCCGATGAAGCGCAGCCAGTCGGGGTCGTTCAGGAGCTCCAGGATGAAGGGCGCGTCCTCGACGGTGAGGCGGCGCAGGACGAGGCGATCGGTCTCGGCGACGATCACGCCCGGGGCAGGGCCTCGTCGGCGGTGGGGCCGTAGATCGAGGGCAGGGGGACGTCGTTCTCGCGCAGGTAGACGGTCAACTGTCCGCGGTGGTGGATGTGGTGGTTGAGCAGAAGGCGGCGGACGACGGCCTCGCGCTTCATCCGGAGAAAGATCTCGCCGCCGGGCCGCAGCACGGTGAAGTCCCCGTGCATCTGCTCGTCCGTGGCGCGCGCGATCGCGGCGCGGCTGGAGGCCACGTTTTCGTCGAAGCGTGCGAGGAACTCGGCCGCGGTCGTCAGCGGGGGAGCCTTGTCGCTGCCGGCCTGCCACTGGTCGGCCTCGAACCGGACGGCGAAGCGGGGCAGCTCCGTGACGTGGGTCGCGAGCGCTCCGAGGCTCATGGACTTCGCGTGCGGCTTCCACGCGAGGCGGTCGGCGGGGATGCGTTCGAGCAACCTCCGCGTCGTCGCCATCTCGGCGTCGAACTCGGGAAGGAAGGATTCCCCGATCGTCACTATGCCGGTTCCGGGACGAGGGGCCCGATGGTGCCGTCGGCGATCTCGGGGGTCGCGCCGGGCAGGATCGGCGGCTTGGGCGGCCCGGACTTGCGCAGCTTCGAGATGTCGGTGCCGGACTCCTCGGCGATGATCTGCAGCACCTCGTCGCCGTCGAGGACTTCCTTCTCGAGGAGGGTCCGGGCGAGGCGGTGCATGGCCTTTTCGTTGTCGTCGATGAGCTCCTTCGCGCCGTCATACGCGCTCGTGACGATGCGCTTGACCTCGGCATCGATCTGGTTGGCGGTCGACTCGGAGTAATCCTGGGTGCGCCCGAAGTCGCGGCCGAGGAAAATCTCCTGTTCCGGCCGGCCGTAGGTCAGCGGGCCCATGTGGCTCATGCCCCACTCGCAGACCATCTTGCGCGCCATGTCGGTCGCGCGCTCGATGTCGTTGCCGGCGCCGGTCGTCATGTGGCCGAGGAATTTCTCCTCGGCGATGCGGCCGCCCATCATGACGGTGATCATCGCCTCGAGGTACTCCTTGGTGTGCGAGTACTTGTCCTCCGACGGCAGCTGCATCGTCAGGCCGAGCGCGCGCCCGCGCGGGATGATCGTGACCTTGTGAACCGGGTCCGCATCCGGCAGGAGCGCCGCGACGAGCGCGTGCCCGCCCTCGTGGTACGCCGTGTTCTTCTTCTCTTCCTCGGTCATGATCATGGACTTGCGCTCGGGTCCCATCATGACCTTGTCCTTGGCGTACTCGAAGTCGATCATCTCGAGCTTCTTCTTGTTGAAGCGCGCGGCGTTCAAGGCCGCCTCGTTGACGAGGTTCGCCAGGTCCGCGCCGGAGAACCCGGGCGTGCCCCGCGCTATGATCGAGAGGTCCACGTTCTCGGAGAGCGGCGTCGAGCGCGTGTGGACCTTCAGGATCTGCTCGCGGCCCCGCAGGTCGGGGCGGTCGACGACGACCCGCCGGTCGAAGCGGCCGGGCCGCAAGAGGGCCGGGTCGAGAACGTCGGGCCGGTTGGTGGCGGCGACGAGGATGACGCCCTCGTTGGTGTCGAAGCCGTCCATCTCGACGAGCAGGGCGTTCAAGGTCTGCTCGCGCTCGTCGTGGCCGCCGCCGAGGCCCGCGCCGCGGTGGCGCCCGACGGCGTCGATCTCGTCGATGAAGATGATGCACGGCGCGTTCTTCTTGCCCTGTTCGAAGAGATCGCGCACGCGCGAGGCGCCGACGCCGACGAACATCTCGACGAAGTCCGAGCCGGAGATCGTGAAGAAGGGCACGTTCGCCTCGCCGGCGACGGCCCGGGCGAGCAGCGTCTTTCCGGTTCCGGGGGAGCCGATGAGCAGGACGCCCTTCGGAATCTTCCCGCCGAGCTTCTGGAACTTCTGCGGGTCCTTCAGGAACTCGATGATCTCCTGCAGCTCGACCTTGGCTTCCTCGACGCCGGCGACGTCCTTGAACGTCACCTTCTTCTGGGTCGGGGTCAGCAGCTTCGCCCGCGACTTGCCGAAGGAGAGCGCCTTGTTTCCGCCCGCCTGCATCTGCCGCATGATGACGAACCAGATCGCCACCAGCAGGATCAGCGGCCCGTACATCACGAGCGCCGACACGAAGGTCGAGTCCTTCAGGGGCATGATCTCGATCTCGACGCCCTTGGCGCGCAGGTCCTTGACGAGGTCCGGGTAGCTGGCGGCGTAGGTCTTGAAGTCGGCGTCGCGCTTGCCGGCCGACGGGGCGTACTTGCCGCTGATCTCTTCGCCGCGGATCTTCACCTTCTGGACGTGCCCCTGGCCGACCTGGTCGAGGAACTGCGAGAAGGTGATCTCCTCGATGGTCGTGGCGCCGGTCTTGAAGACGTTCCACGCGAGGATGATCAGGACGAGGATGACCATCCAGAGAAGCAGGTTCTTGATCGTTGCGTTCAAAGCGGGTACTCCTTCCGGGTCCGGACCCGGCCTCCCAGTCTAACGGACTCCGGGGGGCATTTATTGCTCCGGGACGACCTCGTAGATGTCCGGCAGGTGGGCGTGCAGGCCCTCGTGCTCCATCCCATAGCCGGCGAAGAGTCCGGTGCCCTCGGCGGAAAAGAGGGAAAAGTCCACCGCCACGTTGGTCTTGCGGTCGAGCGGCTTGTCTACGACGGCGCCCAGGTGGATCGAGGCGGCGCCGTCGCCCCTCAAATGGTCCATCAGGTAGGTCTCGATCACGCCCGTGTGCACGACGTCCTTGAGCAGGAGCACGTGCTTTTCCTTCACGGTGAACCCGCTCGAGAAGTCGATCTGGAGAACCTCATGGGCGCCCTCGGCCCGCCGCACGTGCAGGAACTCGCACGAGAACGGCCCCCGGAGCTTTCGGGCGAGATCGGCCATGAAGAAGGCCGAGCCCTTGAGAATGGACACGACGATGAGCGGGCGGTCCCGCAGGTCGCGGTCCACGGCCCCCGCGACGGCTTCCACCCGTTCGGCGATCTGCCGCGATTCATAGCGCCGTTCGAGTCTCACGGAACGACCTCCCCGCTGCCGGTTTCTGTCGAGGTTTTTCGGGAGGGATCGTACACCGGCTCGGGCTTGCGCATGCCCACGCGCAGAATTCCGCGGCGGCGCTCGAACCGGATGCGGCGCCCGGCCTCGAACCGGAAGTCGGCGCCGTCCGAGAGCAGGGCGAGCAGGCGCTCGCGCTCCCGCCCGGTCATGGGCGGGCGTCCGGGCCGCGCGTACGGAGCGGCCAGGCGGGCGAGGGCGAGGCGCTGGAGCTCCGGCGAAGAGCCCGCGAGCCGGGCGGCGTCGACGCCGACACCGTCCGGGAAAACCTGAACCGCCGGGCGGATGCGCTCCTCGAACTCGCTTTCGAGCTCCTGCCTCTCGGCGCCGAGGCGCGCGATCTCGGCGCCGATGGCGCGCACGGCCGCGGCGCCCCCCGGCGACTCGCGCAGCTCGGCGAGCCGACGCCGCACGCGGTTGCGCGAGAGCCTGAGGTCTCCGTTGGTGGCGTCGCGGCGAAACGCGATTCCCCGCTCGGCGAGAAATGCCAGGATCTGCTCCCGCTCGACGCCGAGCAGCGGGCGCACCACGCCGTCGGCGCGGGACTCCCGCGGGCCGGCCAGGGACGCGAGCCCGCCGCGGCGCTCGCGCGCCAGGACGTGCGATTCGACCGCGTCGTCGCTCTGGTGAGCCGTGGCGATCCGGCTCGCGTCCGCATCCCGCGCCATCTCGAGGAGGGCCGCGTAACGGATGTGCCGCGCTCCCGCCTCCGGGGAGAGACCGAGCTCTCGCGCGAGGGCCGGGGCGTCGCGGCGAAGGGAGAAGAAGGGGAGATTCAGCCGCCGCGCGTGCTCCGCGACGAACCCGAGGTCGCGGTCCGCCTCGCGGGCCCGCCAGCCGTGGTGGACGTGGCCGACGGACAGCTTCCAGCCGGTCTCCGGCGCGACCTCGGCGGCGCCGTAGAGCAGGGCCATCGAATCCGCGCCGCCCGAGACGGCCAGAAGGATGCCGCTGCCGGCGGGCAGGAGATTTTCGCCGGCGGCGCGCCGGAGGGCCGAGAGGACCGCGTCCATCGCCCCAATGTTAGACCCGCGCAAGGGTCGATGCCCCCGGCGGATCCGCGGCGTCTAGCGGCGGGCGCGCCGTCGAGGGGTTTGGGAGGCGCTGACGGCGCGGGCCTCGTCGTGCGCCTCCCGGGTGACGGCGTCGCAGACGATCGCACAGATGCGCTCGAGCGTCGGGTCGCCGATCGAATAGACCGTCTTCAGGCCATGGCGCCGGCGGTGCACGAGCCCTCCGGCGTGGAGCACCGCCAGGTGCTTGCTGACGTTGGCCTGCGTGCCCCCGATCGCCTCGAGGATCTCCCCGACCGAAGCCGGGCAGCGGAAGAGCCGCTCCAGGATCTTCAGGCGCATGGGCTCGCCCAGCGCCCGGAACCGCGCGGCGATCAGCTCCCGGGCTCGCTCGGAGAGCGGGGTCAGCGGTGGCACGGTCACAGGGTAGCCGCAACGGGCCCGTTCCGGGAGGGGGGAAACGGTCTTCATGGACACTCTTGACTATATAACTATATGGTCATATAGTCAATAACACGATGAAGGGCATTACGCTGGTTCTGGCTTTCGCCGCCGCCTCCGCGGCCGCCGGTGAGGGCCCCCCCGAGCCGCTCACGCTGCGCGAGGCGGCGGCCCTGGCGGCGGCCGGTTCTCCCGCGGTCGAGCGCGCGCGCGCCGAAAGCGAGGGCGCCCGGGCGCGCGCCGCCTCGGCCCGAGCGGTGCTCGGCCCTTCGCTCTTCGCCGACGCGGGTTTCCTCTCCTCGAACAACCCGGTCACCGCGTTCTCGCTCGCCCTCGAGCAGAAGCGCTTTTCGGCCAGCGAATTCTTCCTTTCGGACCCGAACAGCCCGCCCTTCACGAAAGATTGGAGCGGCGGCCTGACGGCCGCCTGGTCGGTTGACCTCTTCGGCGCCGTTCGCGCCGGCGCCCGAGCGGCGGAGGAGACGGCCCGCGCCGCCGACCTCGGCTCGGGCCGCGTTCGGGACGCTGTCGCGTTCCGGGCGATCGCGGCATTCTCCGGGGCCAGACGCGCGGAGGAGTCGGTGGCTCTGCTGCGCGAGCGCGCGGCCGACGCCGGCAAGGACCTCTCGATCGCGCAGGCGCTCGCCGACGAAGGCCTCACGACGGCCGCCGATCCCGCGCAGGCGCGGGCGGCGCTCGCCGAGCTCCGGGCCGAGCTCGCGGGCGAGCAGGCGGCGCTCGAGGGTGCCCGGGCCGAGCTCGCCGCGCTGATCGGCGCCGAGGCCGCCGGGCGGCCGCTCGCCCCCCTGCCTCCGTCAGCGCCCCCGGCCGGTGAAGCTTCGTCCGAGCGCGCCGACGTGGCGGCGGCGAAAGCCGCGGCCTCGGCGGCCGAGGAGGCCACGCGCGCGGCGTCGGCCTCGCGATGGCCGAGCCTCCTGATCGAGGGGCGATACGAAGCGCACGCGCCGACGCTGGACGGGCGGTACGGCAACTCCGGAACGGTTTTCGCCGGCATCCGCGTTCCGGTCTTCGCGTCCGGCGCCGTCGACGCGCGCGTGGCCGAGGCCCGGGCGCAGGCCCACGCGGCGCAAGCTGCGGCACTGGAGGCCGGCCGCTCCGTGCAGAGCGAGGTGCTGAAGGCACGCGCCGGGGCGACCGCCGCCGTGGCGAGGTGTGCCGCGTTCGCGGAGGCCGGAGCCGCGGCGCGCCAGGCCCGCGAGATCCAGCAGGCGCGCTACGCGGAGGGCGTCGCGCGCCTGTCCGACCTGCTCGAGGCCCGCGCCGCCGAGCTGCGCGCGCGCCTGGGCGCGGCGGCGGCGGCGGCCGACGCCGTCATCGCCGACGCAAATCTGCGGCTCGCCCTCGGCCTGCCGCCGGAGGGAGACGAAGGATGAAGCGGATCCTGGGAGCCCTGATCCTGGCGGCGCTCGCCGCTGGCTGCGCGAGGAAGACCGGCGCACCGGCCGCGGCCGTTTCGAGGACTCTGGCGACGGCGACTGTGGAGCGCCGGGAGGCGCCGGGCGCAGTCGAAGTCGACGGCACGGTCGTCGGCCGCAGTGAGGCGGCGCTGTCGAGCCGGCTCGCGGCGCAGGTGGTGGAAGTTCGGGCCGTACCGGGCGAGACCGTTCGCTCGGGAGAGGTGCTCGTCCGGCTCGAGCAGCGGGAGGCCGATAGCGCCGTCGAGAGCGCCCGGTCCGCCGTCGCCGCCGCGGATTCGGCTCTGGCTCTCGCGCGCAAGAACCTGGCCCGCTACGAGAGGCTCGAGGGCAAGGGCGCCGCGGCCGCGGTCGAGCTCGAGAGGGCCCGGCAGGACGAAGCCTCGGCGTCGGCCGCTCAAGCCGGCGCCATGGCCGCTCTGCGCCGGGCCGAGACCGATCGCGCCCAGGCGGTCCTCGTCGCGCCGTTCGACGCGGTCGTGGTCGAGAAGCTCGTGTCGGCCGGAGATCTCGCGGTGCCGGGCCGGCCTCTCGTGCGCCTGGCGTCGGTGGCGGGCCGGCGAGTCGAAGCGGCTCCGGGGGAAGAGGAGGCGGCGCGGCTCACCGTGGGCGCCGCGGTAGAGGTCGAGCTCGCTGGAAAGGTGCTCTCGGGCCGCATCGCCGAAATCGCCGGCGCGGTCGATCCCGGTACGCGGCGCCGCGTGGTGCGCGTGGACCTTCCCGCCGGGACCGAACCGGCGATCGGGACGTTTGCGCGGCTGCTCCTTCCGGGGCCGCCGGCTTTCCGGCTCTTCGCACCCGCCCGCGCGGTCGTCGCGCGCGGCGGCCTCGAGCTCGCGTGGGCGGTGGGCCCGGAAGGCGCGGTCGCGCTGCGGTACGTGCGCACCGGTCCGCCCGCCGCCGGGGGCCTCGTCGAGATTCGGTCGGGCCTCGAGGCCGGCGAGCGCGTGATCCTGAATCCGCCCGCCGATCTCGAAGCCGGGACGCGGGTCGCGTCGTGATCCTGGATCCCGGCAAGCGCCCCGCACGCGGTCGGGAGCTCGGCGTCGCCGGGCGTCTCGCGGCGGCCTTTATCGACTCGAAGCTGACGCCGCTCTTCGTTCTCTTCGCCCTCGCGCTCGGCGCCATGGCAGTGATCGTCACGCCCCGCGAAGAGGAGCCCCAGATCAAGGTCCCCATGATCGACGTCTTCGCCGCCCTGCCCGGCCGCAGCTCTGTCGAGGTGGAGCGCCAGATCGTCGCGCCTCTCGAGAAGGTCCTCTGGTCCATACCGGGCGTCGAGTACGTGTACTCGACTTCGTCCCCGGGGAGCGCCCTCGTCATCGTGCGGTTTCGCGTGGGCGAGGACCCCGATCGCGCTCTGGTTCGCATGCGGGCGAAGCTCGACGCCCTGGCCGGAGAGTGGCCCCCGGACGTCCCGCCGCCGCTTCTCAAGGCCCGCTCGATCGACGACGTTCCCGTCTGGGCGATGACCTTCTGGAGCCCGGCGCTGGATTCGGCGACCCTGCGTCAGGTTGCGGCCGAGGTGGAGAACGAGATCAAGACCATCCCGGACGTGTCGGACACGGCCCTCATCGGCGGGCTCCGGCGCGAGTTTCGCGTCGAGCTCGATCCCGCCCGGCTCTCGGCCCGCGGGCTCCCTCCCGGCGCAGTCCCTGGCGCCCTCGCTGCGGCGAATCGGCGGACGGCCGCGGGCGCGATCGTTTCGGGAGATCGCGAGATGACGGTCGAAGCCGGCGGTTTCGTGCGCGGCGCGGACGAGCTCGGCGCCGTGGTGGTCGCCGAAAGCGGCGGGCGGCCGGTTCACCTCGCCGACGTGGCTCGCGTCGTGGACGGGCCCGAGGAGCCGTCGGCCTACGTGACGCACGGCGAGCCCTCGAGCGGCGCGCAGCATCCCGCCGTGACCCTCGCGGTCAGCAAGCGGCGGGGCTCCAACGCCATCGCCGTGGTCCACGCGATCGAGCGAAAGCTCGAGAGCCTCGGGCCGAGGCTCATCGCGGCAGGCGTCCGCACCACCGTAACCCGGGACTACGGCGAGACGGCGGCGGAGAAGTCCAACGAGCTCCTGAAACACATGGGCGTCGCGACGCTGTCGGTCGCTCTGCTGATGGCCCTCGCGCTCGGCCGCCGTGAAGCCGGGGTCGTGCTGCTGGCCGTGCCCGTGACGCTCGCCCTGACGCTCTTCGTCTTCTACGTCCTCGGCTACACGCTGAACCGGATCACGCTCTTCGCCCTCATCTTCTCGATCGGAATCCTCGTCGACGACGCGATCGTGGTCGTCGAGAACATCGTCCGGCACCTGCGGCTGCCGTCCTCACGCGGCCGCCCGCTCGCCCGCGTCGCGATCGAGGCGACCGACGAGGTCGGCAATCCCACGATCCTCGCCACGTTTGCCGTCATCGCCGCGATCGTGCCGATGGGCTTCGTGGGCGGCCTCATGGGCCCCTACATGCTCCCCATCCCGGTCGGGGCGTCGGCCGCGATGCTCTTCTCGCTCCTGATCGCGTTCGCGGTCTCGCCCTGGGCGACGCGGCGGCTTTTCCGCAACGTCCCCGCCGAAAAGCTCGGCCACGGAGAGTCGGAGCGCGGCCGGCTGGCCGTTCTGTACCGCAAGGCGATGACGCCCCTCGTGAGCGAGGGCGGCGGCCGCGCGCGCGCGGTGTTCTTCTCCGTCATCGCCGTCCTGCTTCTGGCCGCGATGGCGCTCGTGCCGCTGGGCGTGGTGGTCGTCAAGATGCTGCCCTTCGACAACAAGAACGAGTTCCAGGTCGTCGTCGACTTCCCCGAGGGTACGACGCTCGAGACGACCCACCGGGCGCTGTCGGAGATGGCGGCGGCCGTATCGACGCTGCCCGAGGTCGTCGGCACCGAGGTCTACGCCGGCACGGCGGCGCCGTACAACTTCAACGGCCTCGTCCGTCACTACTTCCTGAGGTCCGCGCCGCACCAGGGCGACGTCCAGGTCTCGCTCGCCTCGCGCAAAGAGCGCCACCGCTCTTCCCACGCGATCGCCCGGGCCGCGCGCCCGCTGGTCGACGCCATCGGAAAGCGCTACGACGCGCGGGTCAAAGTGGCCGAGGTGCCGCCCGGCCCGCCGGTGCTCGAAACGCTGGTCGCCGAGGTCTACGGTCCCGACGACGCCGGTCGGCGCGAGGTCGCCGCGCGGGTGAAGGACGTGTTCTCGCGCACCGAGGGCGTCGTGGACGTCGACTGGTACGTCGAAAGCCCGAGGGTGAAGGCGGTCTTTCAGCTCGACCGCGGGAAAGCGGGTCTGGCCGGGATTCGCGAGGCCGACGTCGCATCGACCCTGCGCCTCGCGCTCGGACGAGATGCGGCGGGCGAGATCCAGTTGCCCGACGTGCGCGAGCGCGTGCCGCTCGTCGTGACGCTCGCGCCCGAGCGGCGCAACGACC
>Ga0326726_10003714_pt1 | contig 14037 bp, 14 predicted proteins | sample MHFenrmetagenome_2_FD_207603 | JGI IMG/M metagenome (GOLD analysis project Ga0326726, IMG submission 207603) | Lab enriched peat soil microbial communities from Michigan Hollow, Ithaca, NY, United States - MHF15MN | ecosystem: Environmental > Terrestrial > Soil > Wetlands > Peat | place: USA... | reverse complement strand
ACGAGGAGACCGGCGCCGGCGTGCTCGAGGCTGCGATCACCGTGGACCAGGCACAGGCCGCGGCCGATAAAGCGTCGCTGTTCAAGACCTTCAGCAAAGTGCTGGCGCAGCGCCAGGACAAGATGATTACGTTCATGGCCAAATGGTCCAAGGACTGGCCTGGCCAGAGCGGCCACGTGCACATGTCGCTCAAGTCGAAGGGCGGCAAGTCGGTGTTCTTCGATGCGAAGAAGCCGCATACGATGAGCCAGGCGATGCGACACTTCGTCGGCGGCCAGCAGAGGCTCCTGCCCGAGCTGCTCGCCATGGTGGCGCCCACGGTGAATTCCTATCGACGCCTGATCCCGGGATTCTGGGCACCGACCGATGCGACCTGGGGCATCGAGAATCGCACCTGCGCGCTGCGGGTCATTCCCGGCAGTGAAAAGGCGCAGCGCGTGGAGTTCCGCATCGCCGCTGCCGATTCCAACCCTTACATCGTTCTCGCTGCCGGGCTTGCGGCAGGGCTGCACGGCATGGCACAGAAGATCGAGCCCAGCAAGCCGATCGAAGGCAATGCCTATGCACAGAAGTTTCCCAAGAGCATGGCGCTGCCGGCCACCCTGTGGGATGCCGCACAGCGTCTGAAGGCTTCGAAGGTAGCGCGCGACTGGTTCGGTGATGCCTTCGTCGATCACTACGCAGCCACGCGCGAATGGGAAGAACGCGAGTTCCGCAAGCACATCACGGACTGGGAACTCGCGCGGTATTTCGAGATCATCTGATCTGCGGGGTTGCCTCCCCGGGTCTTCGTGGAACTCCAACGCACCATTTCTCCAGTCGATGGCCGCGTCTACGTGGAACGGCCGTTCGCGACCCATGAGGACGTCGAACGCGCGCTGAGCAGGGCGGTCCTCGCGCAGCAGGCCTGGAAGCGCGTTGCCGTGCCCGAACGTGCCCGCATCTGCCGCGCCTTCGCCGACGCCTTCGAGAAACAGCGCGACACCATTGCCACCGAGCTGTCGTGGCAGATGGGCCGCCCGATCAGCGCGGCGCCCGGCGAGGTGCGCGGGACGCTGGAGCGCGCGCGCTACATGATCGATGCAGCGGGCGATGCGTTGCGCGATATCGATGTCGGCCCGAAGGCGGGATTCACGCGCTTCATTCGCCGCGAGCCACTCGGCGTGGTGCTGACGATCGCCGCCTGGAACTATCCCTACCTGATTGCCGTGAACAGCGTAGTGCCCGCGATCATGGCGGGCAACGCCGTGATCTTGAAGCACTCGGCGCAGACGCCGCTGTGCGCGGAACAGTTCGCGGCGTCGTTCCGCGAGGCCGGCTTGCCCGAAGGCGTCTTCCAGGTGCTACACCTCACCCACGCGGACACCGAGCGCGTGATCCGCGACGCCCGTGCCGGTTTCGTCGCCTTCACGGGCTCGGTCGAGGGCGGGCACGCGATTCAGCGGGCTGCAGCGCAACGTTTCGTGGGCATCGGCCTGGAGCTCGGCGGCAATGATCCGGCGTACGTGCGCGCGGATGCCGATATCCACCACGCCGTCGAAAACCTCGTCGACGGCGCGTTCTTCAACTCGGGACAGTCGTGTTGTGGAATCGGCCGCATCTACGTACACGTGGCGCTTTACGAGCGGTTCGTGCGCGCCTTCGTCGAGCTCACCAACCAATACCGGCTCGGCAATCCTCTCGATCCGCAAACCACTCTCGGGCCGGTCGTGCGCACCGAGGCGGCCGATTCCATCCGGCGCTCGATTGCCTTGGCAGTCAAAGCCGGCGCGCGACCGCTCATCGACGAACGACAGTTCGCCGCGAGCAAGTCGGGCACGCCCTACCTCGCACCGCAGGTACTCGTCGACGTGCGGCCGGACATGCCGATCATGCAGGAGGAGACCTTTGGGCCGCTGGTAAACATCGCGCGCGTCGCTTCTGACGAGGAAGCTATCCGCATGATGAACGACAGCCGCTTCGGCCTGACAGCTTCGGTCTGGACCATGGATGAGAAGGCCGCGACCGAGATCGGCGATCGCGTCGAGACCGGCACCTGGTTCATGAACCGCTGCGACTATCTCGATCCGGCGCTGGCCTGGGTGGGGGTGAAGGATTCGGGCCGCGGCTGCACCTTGTCAGTCGTCGGCTACGAGCACCTGACCCGGCCCAAGTCGTTCCACCTGCGGACCACTCTTTGAAATGCCGCCGCGCGGCAGAGGCACCGAGATGGCTGAGAGCACGCTGACCGGACGCTGGAACTATCCGACGAGTATTCGCTTCGGCGCGGGCATGATTCGCGAGTTGCCCGCCGCGTGCCGCGAGCTCGGCATGCGCGATCCGCTGCTGGTTACTGATGCCGGGCTCGCGCGGCTCGATCTCGTCGGCAATGCCGTCGAGCTCTGCCGCGCAGCCGGTCTCGGCTGCGCGGTGTTCTCCGACGTCAAACCGAATCCGGTGGAGGAGAACGTCACGGCGGGACTGAATGCCTATCGGGCCGGCGGGCACGATGGCGTGATCGCCTTCGGCGGCGGCAGCGCCCTCGATACCGGCAAGGCGATCGCGCTCATGGTGGGACAGAGTCGGCCGATCTGGGATTTCGAGGACCGGGAGGACTGGTACAAGCGGGTGAATGTCGCGGGTATGGCGCCTGTCGTCGCTGTGCCCACCACCGCGGGCACCGGCTCGGAAGTGGGCCGCTGCTCGGTGCTCACGGACCTGCGCGATCACACCAAGAAGCTGATTTTTCACCCGCGCCTGCTGCCGGCGATCGTGATCGAGGATCCGGAGCTGCACACGGGCCTGCCGTCGAAGATTACCGCAGCGGTCGGCATGGATGCGCTATCGCACAATCTCGAGGCTTTCTGCGCGCCGACCTACCATCCGCTCGCCGACGGTATCGCCGTGGAGGGGATGCGGCTCATCAAGGAGTGGCTGCCGGCGGCCTGTCGCGATGGCGCCAATCTCGAGGCGCGCGCGCAGATGCTGATCGCCTCGACCATGGGCGCGACCGCATTTCAGAAGGGGCTCGGTGCCATGCACAGCCTGAGCCACCCCTGCTCGGCGAATCTCGACACGCACCATGGGCTGACCAACGGCGTGGTGATGCCGTATGTACTAGTGTTCAATCGCCGCGCAATCAAGGACAAGATGAAGCGGCTCGCCGCCTACCTCGGCCTGCGACGCCCGTCGTTTGGCGCAGTGCTCGACTGGGTCGTTGATCTGCGCGCGACGATCGGCATACCCAGCACGCTCGCCGAGCTCGGTGTCACCGAGGCACACGTTCCGGCGTTCGCAAAGATGGCGCTGGCCGATCCCAGCACTCCGACCAATCCGGTCAAGCTTTCGCTGCGCAAGTTCGAGAAGCTCTACCGCAACGCGATCACCGGCGATCTCTGACTGGCAAACACGGTCTGCGATACCTGCCCGTTTTACTCGGGTGGCAAGCGCGTGCATCATGGCGGTCAAAGGGCCCCGTAGCCTGACGTAACCTGTTATGTATACGGCATTTTTTGGTCTCGGCGAGAAACCGTTCGCCATCACGCCGGACCCTCGGTACCTGTTTCTGAGCGAGCGGCACGCCGAAGCACTCGCGCATCTTCTCTATGGCATCAACGAGGCGGGCGGCTTCGTCCAGCTCACGGGCGAGGTCGGCACCGGCAAGACCACGATCGTGCGCACGCTCCTCGGCCAGATCCCCAAGGATGCCGAGGTCGCGCTGATCCTCAATCCGCACATTACGCCGGCGGAACTCCTGCTCACGATCTGCGAGGAGTTGCGGGTCAGCGTGCGGGAGAGCGAGCGCACCAGCGTCAAGGCACTCGTCGACGCGCTCAATCGCCACCTGCTCGACGCGCATTCGCGCGGCCGCCGCGTGGTCGTGATCGTGGACGAGGCGCAGAACCTCAGCGCCGAGGTGCTGGAGCAGGTGCGGCTGCTCACGAATCTCGAAACCACGACCCAGAAGCTCTTGCAGATCATCCTCATCGGGCAGCCCGAGCTGCGCGAGGTCCTGCAGCGAGTGGAGTTGCGACAGCTGGCACAGCGGGTCACGGGCCGTTATCACTTGGCGCCGCTGTCGCGCCGCGAAACTGCCGGCTACGTGCGTCATCGCCTGCGCATCGCCGGCGCGACGGCAGAGATTTTCACCAAGAGTGCCCTGGGCGAGGTGCATCGGCTATCGCGAGGTATCCCGCGCATCGTCAACGTGGTCTGTGACCGCGCACTGCTCGGCGCCTATACGCTGGACCAACATCGGGTCACGACGGCGCTGGTGCGCCGCTCCCTGTCCGAAGTCTACGGGCGATCCGTCATTCCGCTCTGGAGCCGGTGGGCCGCGGGCGCGGCGGCCGTGGCGAGCCTGGCTCTGCTGGTCTACGGCGGCTGGCAGCAGTACGGGGGCAGCCAACGGATGCCCGTTGCGAGCACAGCGCGACACGCTGCCGAACCGGCAGGAGGTTCCGTCCCAGTAGTCTCCGCGGCTGCGGCGAAGCCTTTGCCAAGCATCACAGAGATGCTAAGCGCGCACTCGGCCGAGACGAATCTCGATGCCGCGTTCGCCAGACTGTTTGCGCTGTGGGGTGCGAATTATCGTGCTGGCGGCACCGATGCCTGCGATCAGGCGGCCATGCAGGGCCTCGAGTGCGTCATGCAGCGCGGCTCGTGGGGCCAGCTGCGTGCGCTGAATCGTCCCGCGATCCTGATGCTCAGCGACGATGCGGGTATCGAACACCAGTTGGTGCTGTCGCAGCTCGACGATGAGCACGCAGCGGTTGAACTCGGCGGCCGGCACGAACCGGTGAGCATCACCGCACTGTCGAAGTACTGGTTCGGCGATTACCTGCTGTTGTGGCGACCGCGGGTGGCGGGGGGCAAGAAACTCTCGCTCGGCATGCGCGGCGAGGACGTGGCCTGGCTGCGCCAAAGCCTCGAAAGAGTGCGTGGCCTCGACCCCACGCCAGGCGGTGATGTCTTCGACGAGCAACTGGCGCGGCTGGTACAGGACTTTCAGCGCGAGCATCGGTTGACCGTGGACGGCATCGTCGGCATGCAGACGCAGATCGCGCTCGACACGGCGCTCGCAGACCCCGCCACGCCGTTCCTGCGCGCGCCCGCGACACCGGGCAGCTGACCATGTCCTTCATTCTCGACGCGTTGCGTAAGTCCGAGCATGAGCGGCAACGCCAGGCAGGACCGGGTATCGCGGACCTGCAGACCGCGGGGGCGGCGCGTTCGCGACAGCCGCTCTGGGCCCTGGTGCTGGGTGCGCTGCTGGTACTCAATGTCGCGGTAGTCATCGCGCTGGTCCTTCGAGGCGGCACTGGCCGCGCTCCGTCTGCGGCGCCGGTCACTGCCACCTCCGAGAGCACTGCGGCACCAGCAGCGAGCGACGTCGCCGCGGTCGCTAAAGCGCCTTCTGACACTGCAGGCGTCACTGGCCCTGCCACGACCAGCCCGGCGCCTGCGGCGTCCACGGCGCCGCTTCCCTTACCTGCTGTGACTGACACCACTCCATCCGAAGTTACGGACGGGACGAGCGAGCCCACCTTGCGCGCTGTGCCGCCGCCTGCGGCGCAAACCGTGGAGTCCAGCGAGAGCTACGCCAACCTGCCCACGCTGGGCGACGTGACGCTGCAAGGCGCCGCGCTACCGGACCTGCACCTCGATCTGCACGTGTACGCGAGCCGGCCTGCGGACCGGTTCGTGTTCATCAATACGCGCAAGTATCGCGAGGGCGGCCAGACACCCGACGGCACCACCATCGAGCGCATCACGCCGGACGGCGTGGTGCTCAATCATCACGGCGTTCGCTTCCTGCTCCCGCGCCAGTGAGTACGGCGGCCGCGGGGATTACCGCTCTCGACGGCGAACGCCTCGCGCTCGCGTTGCGTGCCGGCATCCGGCGCCTAATCGCCTGCCAGGAGCACCTCAATAAGATCAATGTCTTTCCGGTACCGGACGGAGATACCGGCACCAATATGACGCTGACGATGGGAGCGGTGCTGTCAGCGCTGCGCGAACACCCGAGCGCTCACGCAGGACAGGTCCTGACTGTAGTCGCGGATGCAGCCATCGATGGGGCGCGCGGAAACTCCGGCGCAATCCTGGCCCAGTTCTTCGTCGGTCTTGCGGAGCGTCTCAGAGCGCTGCCGGCGTTCACGACGCAGATGCTCGCCGATGGGGCCGCAGGGGGCGCACGTTATGCCCGGGAGGCGCTCAGCGAACCGCGCGAGGGCACGCTGCTCACGGTGCTCGCGGTCTTCGCCAGGCAGCTGGCGACGCTCACGCAGGCGGGTCTGCCAGAGTTCGCACCGGTGTTTCGCGAGGTGCTGGCGCGCCTGCGTGTGGCGTTGGAGCGGACGCGAGAACAGCTTGAGGCGCTGGCGAGCGCCAACGTCGTCGACGCCGGAGCGCAGGGGTTCGTCGAGCTGATCCAGGGAATGACGGATTACTTCGACGGCCGGGCGGTGGTCGATGATGCACCGATTGTGGTCGAACACGATTCCCAGGACGCCGCCGGCACGGAGATCGACCTCACGCATCGGTTCTGTACCGAGTGCATCATCACGGGCACGGAGATCGATCAACGCCGCTTGCGCGAGGCCCTGGCGCAGCTTGGCAGCGGCGTCGTGGTCGCGGGAACAGGGCGCAAGGCTAAGGTGCACGTGCATGTGAACGAGCCACGCGCAGTGTTCCTCCTGGCGCGCGAATTCGGCGCCTTGTCGGGACAGAAGGCCGACGACATACGCCGGCAGCAGGACGCCGCACACCATCGCCATCGCCGCGGCGTCGCGGTGGTCGTCGATTCGGGCGCAGACATTCCCGAACAGGAGCTCGAACGGCTCGAGATCCACATGGTGCCGCTGCGCGTGCACTTCGGCGAGCGCAGTTATCTCGACAAGGTGGTCATGCACCCGGAGGAGTTCTACCGCGAACTCGCCACCAATCCGCAACTGCCGAAGACTTCGCAGCCGCCACCGGGCGACTTTCGCCGCATCTTCGAATTCCTGGCCTCCCACTACGAAACGGTCGTATCGATCAACGTGACGGCGCGCGCCAGCGGCACGCTGGCTGCCGCGCAAGGCGCGGCCGAGCGCGTGCGCGCGCACGGCAAAGTCATCGTCATCGACAGCAGGAACGCATCGCTGGGGCAGGGACTGCTGGCGATCTTCGCCGCCGAATGTGCGCAGGCGGGCATGAATGGGCAGCAGGTGAGCGACGCCGTGCAGGCGATGCTGCCGCGCACGCTGACCCTCGGACTGCTGCGCACGCTCGATTTCGCTGTACGCGGCGGCCGGGTGCCGCGCTTCGTGAAGGTGCTCGCCGACCTGCTGCACATCACTCCGATCCTGATGAACGAGCGCAACGGTCGGGTCGGGACCGGCACGGTCCTCTTCGGCCGCCACCGGCTGCGCTCCAGGTTCGCCCGCCTCGTCAGATCCCGCATGCGCGACGATGGAACGTATCGCGTGGCGGTCGGTCATGCGAATGCGGAAGATGAAGGTCGCGCACTGCTCGAGGAAATCTGCGCGGATCGCGGTAACATCCGGGATCGATACCTGACCGCGCTCGGCCCTGCCATCGGCGTACACGGTGGGCCGGGGATGCTGGTGGTAGCACTGCAGGAGTACTCACCGCCGCAGGCGCAGCCATGAAGACCGCTTACGAATTCCACACCCTCGACGTGTTCACGCAGAAGCGTTTCGGCGGCAATCCGCTCGCGGTGTTTCCCGACGCCGACGGGCTCGGCACGGAGTCCATGCAGCATATCGCGCGCGAAATGAATCTGTCGGAGACCACTTTCGTATTGCCACCCGAGAGCTCGCGGGCGCTATGCAAAGTGCGCATCTTCACCCCCAGCAGCGAGCTGCCTTTCGCCGGACACCCGACTGTCGGTACCGGCTTTCTGCTCGCGACGCTCGGACGTATACCGTTACAGGAAGAGAGAGCGACGGTTCTGTTTGAGGAAGGTGTCGGACTGGTGCCCGTCGAGGTGCGCGCGCATGCGGGCAAGCCGGATTTCGTGCAGCTCACGGCCGCGAAATTGCCCGAGTTTGGGCCGCCGCCGCCCGAGCGCGTGCAGCTCGCCGCGCTGCTCGGCATCCATCCGCAAGACATTCTCGACGGCGCCGACCGTCCACAGGCCGCATCGTGCGGCGTCCCGTTTCTGTTCGTGCCAGTGCGTGACCGCAGCGTACTGGCGCGCGCGGCCCCCGATATCGCGCGCTGGCACGCGATACTCGGACAGTACTGGGCGCGCGACGTGTTCATCTTCTCTCGCGATCCAGAGTTGCTGGGATCGAACCTGCGTGCGCGCATGTTTGCTCCAGAACACGGTATCGTCGAGGACCCGGCGACCGGTGGCGCCTGTGCGGCGCTCGGCGGCTATCTCGGTGTGCGCGCAACGATCGCCGACGGTACGCTGCGCTGCGTCGTCGAACAGGGCTTTGAAATGCAGCGCCCGAGCCTGCTGTACGTCGAGACCGAACTTGAGAGCGGCCGCGTCATCGCCGTGCGGGTGGGTGGACACGCCGTGCTCGTGAGCCAGGGCAACCTGAGGCTCGACTGATGAAAATCGAAACCCTCGCCGTGCATGCCGGCCGTCAGACCGATCCCGCGACCGGGGCGATCGCAGCACCGATCCAGCTGAGCACGACTTACGAGCGCGATGTGGATGGCGGCTACTCGCGTTCGTTTTCCTACACGCGCCCCGACAACCCCACGCGGCGCGCACTCGAGGCCTGCATCGCTCAGCTCGAGGGTGCGAGCGATGCGATCTGCTTTGCCTCCGGCGCCGCCGCGACCATGGCGGCGTTCAGCCTGCTCAGGCCCGGCGATCATGTGCTGGCGCCACGCGAGTGTTACTACGGCACGCGCCAGCTCCTGCGCGAACACTTCAGCGCCTGGGGCGTGCGTGCCGAGTTCATCGACATGCCGGATCCCCGGCAACTCGATGCGCATCTCAAGCCCGATACACGCCTGATATGGATCGAAACCCCGTGCAATCCGACGCTGAAAATCACCGACATCGGCGCGACGGCGCAGCGAGCGCATGCTGTCGGCGCCTTGCTGGCGTGCGACAACACATTTCCGACGCCGATCCTGCAGCGACCACTGGAGCTCGGAGCCGATCTGGTGGTGCACAGCTCCACGAAGTACTTCGGTGGGCATAGCGATGTCATGGGTGGCGCGGTCGTAGTGCGCGATCCCACGCACGCCGCCGCCATGCGCCAGCACCAGGCCGTCGCTGGCGCAGTGCCCGCGCCGTTCGATTGCTGGCTGGTGCGCCGCAGCCTCGCGACCCTGCCGTTGCGGGTGCGCGCCCAGTCCGCGAGTGCGCTCGAGATCGCGCGCTTCCTGAGCAAGCACGCGCGGGTCGAGCGCGTCTGCTACCCGGGCCTCGAGGACGATCCCGGCCACGCGATCGCGCGGCGGCAAATGACTGCTTTCGGCGCGATGGTGTCAGTGTGCGTGCGGGGCGATGCGCGCACCGCTATGGCCGTTGCCGCGCGCACGCACATCTTCGTGCGCGCCACCAGTCTCGGCGGCGTGGAGAGCCTCATCGAGCATCGCGCGTCAGTCGAGGGGCCGGACACGCTGACGCCGCAGAACCTGCTGCGCCTGTCGATCGGGCTGGAAAACGCCGGGGATCTTATCGAGGACCTGGACCAGGCGTTGCGGGCTTAGCTTCTGCGGCGCTGGTCTCGACCGGCCGGTTCTGCGCCTGCCAGGCCACCATGTCGCCTTCCAGGTGCGACAGTTGCTTGAAACCGTTTGCCTGCAGGATCTCCAGCGCCAGGCTGGAGCGCCGGCCAGTGCGGCAATAAACCACGATGTCCTTGGACTTCGCCGTTTCCAGCTCGCCAAGGCGCGCAGCGAGCTGGTCATGAGGAATGTTCACAGCTCCCGGGACGTGCCCAGCGGCAAACTCCTCGGGGGTGCGCACGTCGAGTATCACCAGGTCCTGCTGGTGCTGCGCCATGCGCGCGAGCAGTGCTTCCTGATCGATCAGCCGTGTTTCATCTGCAGATGACGCGAGGGCAAACAGCAGGCCGAGCGCGGCCGCAACGAACAGTCTCATGGTATCTCCTGCAGCAGCACCGGCTTGCCCGGCGCGCGGTTGCTAGTTCTCCAGGATGAACGTCACTTTCAGGCGCACGCGGTGCTCGCTGATCCGCCCATTATCGACCTGTACCTCGTGCGAGGCGACCCAGGCGGCAGTCACGTTCTTTAAGGTCTTAGCGGCACGCTTGATGCCCTTGTCGAGGGCATCGTCGTAGCTCTTCTTCGATGAGGAAATGAGTTCCGTGACGCGTGCGACTGACATGGCGTCTCCCATCCGTTGGCGGTGTTATTAGAGAGAGAGCAGCCTACCGCTGAATCGGGCGCGATACCAAACTTCCGATACCCGGGTCTGGCACTTGCCCACCGGACCGTCTAGGACTGCCTTGGCGCCGGGGCATAAGCTGGCGTTGATCGCACTGAGACGTCCATGGTTTACAGGCACGCCTGCCTGCCGATAGATTGCCGCCGGTTCCAAGGAGGTTCGGTTCGAAATGGAGGTCTCCCTGATGGTGCTGACTGCAGTAATCCTCGCCGGCGCGGTGCTCGGCTGGCTGGTCTCCGGCGCCCTATCGCAGCGTCGCTGCGATGTGCTGCTCACCAGTTTGCGCGAACGCCTGGAGGGTACGCAGCGGGAACTCGACGAGCGCGTACTGCGCAACAAACAGCTGGAAACGCAGCAGCACGTGCTGCAACGTGAGGGAGATACGCAGCGGCGTCGCATTTCCGAACTCGAGCTCGAGATCGGCCGGTTGCGCATGCGCATCGTCGAACTTGAAGCGCGCGGCGCGCCCGCCGCGTAGGAGGGGAGTAATGGCACGGACTGCCGTCGTTCTGAGCTGCGTTGTTGTTGTCTTGACAGCCGCCTGCAGCCGGTCTGGATCGCCGCCGAGCGGTACACCCGCGGTGCGCAAGCTCACGCTCGAGCAGCTGCGCAATGCGGAATACGCTTCGCAGTGGACGCGCTCAGGGAAGGCACGACTCGTCAATGGTCAATACCGGGAATCCGCAGCGCCGGGAGCTGCCACCGAAGTCATCGTCACGGCGACCGACTTCTACGCGATAGGTGACCTGGACGGCGACGGTTCCGAGGATGCGGTCATCGTCCTGGAGAGCGACCCCGGCGGGAGCGGCGTGTTTTTCGACCTCGTGCCGGTACTCAACCGCCAGGGCACACCAGAGGTGCTTGCGCCCGTGCCGCTCGGGGACCGCGTCGACATCAGCGGCGTCAGCCTGGGCGAGCGACAGGTTCAGGTTCGCCTGCTCAAGCACGGCCCGGACGACCCGCAGTGCTGCCCCACTCTCGATGTGACCCTGCACTACCGTCTGGGGCCGAACGGCCTGATCAACGAAGGTCAGGAACCCAGCCGGACGAGCGCCGCGCCACTTACGCGAAAGACGGTCCAGTCGCGTACGCCCACGGCGCCCATGCGCTCGTAGAACTCGATCGCACGCTTGTTCCAGTCGAGCACCGCCCATTCCATGCGCGCGCACCCGTGCTGAACCGCGAGGCCTGCCAGGTGGCGCAGCAGCGCCGCGCCGATTCCCTGGCCGCGGTGTTCTGGACGCACGAAGAGATCCTCCAGGTACAGACCGGCGCGGCCGATGAAGGTCGAGTAGTTGTAGTAATACAGAGCAAAGCCCACGGGCACCCCGTTGCGGCAGGCGAGCACACATTCGGCGACCGGCCGCGCGCCGAACAGCGCCTCGCGCACGAGCTCCTCGGTCGCCACGACTTCGTGCAGCAGCTTCTCGTACTCCGCAAGCTCGCGAATCAATGCGAGCACGACGCTCACGTCGGCTGTGGTCGCCGGCCGGATCCGCAACTCTTCGGTCATGATGTGCCGTACGCCTCGGCGGTCACGGGAGTCTCCACGCTCGCACAAGTTCGGCTACCATCTCGCTCGGCCGGACGCCGGCCGCGATTTCGACGGCAGCGATGACTGCGCACGCGACTATCCCGCTCGCTCCATGACAACGCAAGGCTTGCCAGCGCATCGGGGTGCCGCGCTATGGGCTGTGGCGCTCGCGATCGCGCCCTCCTGCGTACTCGGCGGCACCATTGCCGGGCGCATCACCTTTCCGGGACGAAGCGTGCCGGCCGCGATCCTGTACGCGCGCAATCTCGACACGCAGATACAGTACAGCCAGGCGGTGCGCGGCGGCGAGGCGCGGTTCAGCTTCGAAGTTCCCGCCGGCCGCTACTGGATCTTCGTGCAGCCGGAGGAGCCGGGCCTGGCGGGGCTATACGGCGCGCACACCCAGTTCACGGCCTGCCGACATGCCCAGCCCACGCCGGCCGCCGATGTCTGCGTCGACCACGGTCTGCGCATCGTGGAGGTCGCGCAGGAGCCGCTCAACGATGTCGACGTCGATGACTGGATGCTGAGCGACGTGGCCGCGGCGCAACTCGATCAGATGCTGGGCAGCGCGCCGGGTAACGTCGATAGCGCGGAGCTCGGCCGGCCGCGCTTTTCCGAGTACCGCGTGCCGGCGGCGACCCTGCCGCCCGCCACCAGTGTCAACCTGGCCACCGATGCGCGCGCCGCCGAGTTTGGCGCCCAGCTGCAGGCTGCCGCTCGCGCCGGCAGCAATTTTGCCGGCGGGTTCACGCTCACCAGGCTGAGCTGCGGCACCGATTGCGATTCGATCGCCGTCATCGATCTGCGCGACGGATCGGTCGCTTTCCCGGAACAGCTGGCGCACGTGTCGCATTCGCTGCCCTGCCGCAGCGAGCGCGGCATGGTGTTTCGCGATGACAGCCGACTGCTGGAGTACACGCGGCGTGAAGGCGAGAGCGTCGTGACGGATTACCTGATCTGGGACCCTGCGCAGCATGCGTTCTCCGCGCTGGCTCAGTATCGGCGCAGTCTCGAGCGCTTCTGCGCGGCCGCAACTCCCTGACCGCAGCCGGTCACTCCGCCACGTACCAGCGACCGTCAACCTTTTCGAGCACGAAGCGGTCGAAGGGCAGTCCCTGCCCGCGCAGATCGTAGACCGCGCGCGTGCCGTCCTGTTCGTAGGCAGGCGCCATCCGGCGCGCCAGCTCGAGCGCCGAGATATAGGTCTCGCGCGTCTCCTCGTAGGTCATGCACTGATCGATCAGCGTCTTCAGCGCCTTGGATGAGGTGCTGTTGCGGAAGTTCGGGCTCATGCGCTCGTTGAAAAAGCCGGCACAGTCGCCGTTGCGCAGGGCCGCCGAGCCACCCTCAAGGAACTCGAGGATCTCAGGCGTGTTCGGCGTCTTTGTGCCTGCGCTCGCGTGACTCGCGGACACCACCAGCGCCGCATCGAGCCGCGCCTGAAACGCATACGGAATGGCCACGCGCCATTCCTTGCCGTAGCGAACCAGGCTGACGAGCGCGACGCGCCCGCGGATGTCACTGTCCTCGGGTGGCACGATGCGCGCCACCACGTGGCTGAGCTGCGAATTCTCATCGATCACGCCGAGTATCTTGATCTCGCCGATCCTCTCGGTCGGCAAGCCCACGCGCCGGGCTACGGTGACGAAGAGGTTGCTGGGCGTCAGGCGGCGGATTTCTTCGGCGGTCGACGTACCGAACAGGCGTTCGCGCACCGCGGTACTGCCGTGCGCAGCCTCATTGTCCAACACCGCGAGCAGCCTGTTGCGCAGATCCTCGAGCTCGCCGGGGTGAAAGAACTCGAGGAGCGCTTCGGGCTGTCCGGACGCTGCGGCCTGCAGGTAAGCCTTCGCGATCTTGTCCTGCTGGCCGGCGGCGTAAGCGAGCGCGGGCAGGAGGAACATCGCGAGCCAGGCGACCAGGCGCACGCGGCATAGATCTCTTGCTGGAACTCCGGCGGCCATCCGCATCTCCGTGGTGAACCTGCAGCGATTGTCCGCGCAAATGCAGGGCGACGTCCATGCGCGGGTGCGCAAGCGTCGCAGCGTACAATGCACGGTCGCCGCCAGCCGCGGTGCAGACGAGACAGAATCCGCATGCTGAAGAAACTCTGGAACCTCGTGATGAAAGGCCT
>Ga0326726_10003713_pt1 | contig 14039 bp, 16 predicted proteins | sample MHFenrmetagenome_2_FD_207603 | JGI IMG/M metagenome (GOLD analysis project Ga0326726, IMG submission 207603) | Lab enriched peat soil microbial communities from Michigan Hollow, Ithaca, NY, United States - MHF15MN | ecosystem: Environmental > Terrestrial > Soil > Wetlands > Peat | place: USA... | reverse complement strand
CGCACCCTGAACGAGGGCGAGACCGTCGAGTTCGATTTGCTCAAAGGCCCGAAGGGCTTTCAGGCGGCAAATGTAGTGCGTGCCTAGTTCTCCACCCCAGGCCAGTTCGCAAACCCTCTCAGCCGAGCGAGAGGGTTTTTTATTGCGGCGACAAAGTTGGAAGCGTTCCTGCTGAACCGAAACTTGGACCGGATGTATGATTTGCTGACGCCCCGGAAACCGCCCGGAGCGAGGAGTTCGTATGATGTTGTCTCCAGTCGTGCGCCGGGTTCTCATGTTCGTCCTCATTTTCCTCGCCGTGATTTTGTTAGCGCCGCGGGCCGCGTCGGCCGGTACTAAAAGGCTGCTAGGGTATTACCCGTACTGGGTGCAGACCGCTAGCCCGCCATACAGCGCCGCCAACATTCCGTATCAGAAGCTGACGCACATCGCGCACGCCTTTCTCCTGCTGGACAAAAAGAACATCGGTGGCATCGTTGTTCCCGATGGGCTGATTGAGCCGCTGCTGATCTCGAAGGCGCACGCGGCGGGAGTGAAGGTCCTGATCTCCATTGGCGGCGGAGATCCGGCACAGGCGCGGGCGTTCCGCAAGATCGCGATGGATGCGGCGACACGCGCGGCGTTTGTGCAGAACGTCTATGACTTCGTCGTGGCGAACGGGTATGACGGCGTGGACATTGATTGGGAAATTCCGGTGGATCCCAAGGACACGAACAACTGCATCATGCTGATGCAGGACCTGCGCAATCAATTTCCTGCGCCGCAGTATCTGCTTTCGATGGCGATTCCGGCGGATCCGCGGTCGTGGGGCAGCGGGTTCGACGTGCCCGCTCTGGCACCGCTGCTCGATTTCATCAACGTGATGACTTACGACTTCTACGGTCCGTGGAGCGAGCACGCCGGACTTAACTCGCCGCTGTTTCAGGATCCGGCGGATCCCGAGCAAGTGGGGAGCCTCGAAGCTTCGATGGATCTTTTCGCCAATATCTATGGAGTGCCGCGGCACAAATTAAATATCGGGACGGCGTTCTACGGATACGAATTCGACAGCACGCAAAACCTGTGGGACCTGTGCGCGGATTGCGGGACCACGGCCTTCTCCGCCAACTATGGCACCTACATCAAGCAGCGCATCAACCAGATGGGATGGAAGCGCCATCGGGATCCGGTCGCAAGAGCACCGTATCTGCTTTACCAGGGAGCGGGCGGCCAGGCGGGCTTCATCAGCTACGACGATGCCCAGTCCACGGCAGCGAAGGTCAACTACGTTCTGGGAAAGCGCGGGTTCGGCGGCGTATTCATGTGGAGTCTCGACGCAGACTACGATGGAACGAGCCAGGACTTGCTCGAGGCGATGTACCGCGCGTTTCAGCGTCACTCCCACTAAATGTGGCGGACAGGAATGTCCGCCCCACACGAGCCATTCGCCCTGACTGCGGCGGGCCAGGTGCCCCACACGAGCAACTTCCAGGTCACGGTCGCGGTGGGTTCTTGCCTTGGAAATCTGGTGTGGCTGCAATCCCTTCTGCCTTTAGAAAGGCAGCGGCTTCTTCGAGGCTGGCGCCGAAGGAGACGCCGCGAAACTTTGCGGCGCCAGCCAGGGTGAGAATTCCTAGCACCTCACCTTGCATGGAAATCACCGGGCTGCCGCTCATGCCTTCGGTGGCGGTGATATCGACTGCGAAATCGCAATAGCAGCCATCGCGGCGCTGGTAGATCTGGCGTCCCTGGATGTGTCCGCTGCGGGTCAGCGGTGACAGGCCCCAGGCTGTGAATGCCGTGATCCACACCGGTTCGCCCGGTAAAGCTGCCCGCCCCCGGATTCGGGCCGGCCGCACATAGCCCCACTCGCGGCTGTTTTCCGCGGGACGGATCCGGCAGACTGCAAGGTCGAGCGGCAGATGCAGGCGGCAGTCTTGAATCAGGAAAGCGTGCAACTGCCGGAAGCGATTCCATTCGTCGTCAGGAATCATGACGCTCAAAGTGCAATCGGAACGAGCCTGCTGAATGACGTGCGCGGCGGTGAGCAGAGTGCCGGCCGAATCGGCAATGACACCGGTGCCGCGGATGCGAGTGCGCGCTGCCTGATGATTCTCCGTGCACAACAGGGGGACGGCGGAGCGTAGCGCGGTCCAGCTCGGGAGTGGTTGGGGCCACGCCGGACTCACCAGCAGCGGACACCAGAGGACGAGAGGGAGGGCCCACTCACACCCTACGGTTCTTGCGGTCCTGCGGAACATCGGCGGAGCCATTGTAGAGCCGCTGCGCGAATTTCGAACGAGCGATTGCAGTCTGGAGCGAAGGAAGCTCTAGACATTCAACTGTCAAGTCAGAGTTGCCGCCGAATTCGTTCCCAGAGCATCCAACAGGGAGGAGAAACATAGATGCCCTTGGTACTGATCTTCTTACGCTCTGGCCGTTCCGCGGAATACCGCAAGGCTCTTGCAGATGGCGTTCATCGCGCGCTGGTTGAAGCGATGGCGATTCCCCCGGACGATCGTTTTCAAGTGATCACCGAGCATTCCGCAACCGACTTGATTTACGACCCCCAGTATCTTGGTGTCGAGCGCTCGGATGGCGTGGTTTTCGTCCAGATCACGCTCAGCGCCGGCCGCAAGCCGCAACAGAAAAGAAAGCTCTATCAGCGCATGGCGGAGATCCTTGAGAAATCTCCGGGACTAGCACGGAAAGACTTGCTGATCAACCTGGTTGAAACGGCGTGGGAAAACTGGTCCTTTGGCAACGGCGAAGCGCAATACATGGATGTTTGAAGCATCTCTCGCGAATCACTCGGACTTCGTGCGCTCTTACAGCGCTTTCACGTCGAGACTCTTCCACAAATACCAGCAAGCGATGGAGCGGTAGGGCACCCAGGGTTTCGCGATCTTCTCCATGACGGCGGGCTTCGGCCACTTGCGCTTCTTGTAGTGCTTCTTGATCGCGGCCTGCACACCGTAGTCGCCAACGGGCAGAATGTCGGGACGGCGCAGGGTGAACATCAGGAACATGTGGGCGGTCCAGACGCCTACGCCTTTGACTTGCGTGAGGTGGTCGATCAATTCCTTTTCTGACATATCGGGCATGCGCTCGAATTCAAGCAGGCCGGCCTTGGTCTTTTCGGAAAGATCGCGGAGATATGCCGTCTTTTGTCTGGAGAGTCCGACGGCGCGGAGTTGGACGTTGGATAGTTTCAGGATGCCTTGCGGAGTTAACGGATCTCCGGCCAGGGCGGTGAAGCGGTTGAAGATGGTCATCGCCGCCTTGCCGTTCAGTTGCTGATAGAGAATAGATTCGGCGAGGCTGTGAAAGGTGGGCTCGCCATATTGCATGCGGCAGGGGCCGATTTTCTCGATGATGGCCGCCAGGACGGGATCAGATTTTTTCAGATGGTTGATGGCTTTGCGCATCCGCACCTCGCCCCCAGGACAGGCAGAATATCACAGGGGGCGAACAATTGGCGAATTGTCAGGCGCGATTGGCTGGTGCGGTAAATCACAGCCCCCAGACCCGGCCCTGTGCCTCGCGGTTCAAGCTGCCTGATCGTATGCCTGCTGCAAACGACTGATATCGATCTTGTCCATTTGCAGCATGGCCATCATGACATTTTTCGCCTTCACCGGGTTCCTGTCGCCCAGCATCCTGCTCAACGCAGAGGGAATGATCTGCCAGGACAGTCCATACTTATCCTGGAGCCAGCCGCAACGGTCTTTTCTGCCGCCGGCAGAGAGTTTGTCCCAGAGGTCGTCGACTTCCTGCTGCGTTTCGCAATTCACGAAGAGTGATATCGCTGGCGTGAAGGAGTATTGCGGGCCGCCGTTGAGTGCGAAGAATTCCTGGCCCTCGAGTGTGAAAGTGGCGGACATGACGGATCCCTTGGGCCCGGGCCCGGCGTCTCCATATCGCGTGACCCTTCCGACCTTGGAATTCTTGAAGATCGAAACATAGAAATTCATCGCCTCTTCGGCCTGATTGTCGAACCACAGAAATGGTGTGATTTTTTGCATGTCGTTCTCCTCTGCCTGCTTTCTGGGTTAACAGCGCCGCCCGACTTGCCCGGGGCAGTGCAATTTAAAAAATTCCGCGTCTTTCATTCCGAGCGTCTCTCGCGGCGGACTACATCGCTCTCTTCTGCGTGCCCTGCGCCACCGTCGCCAAGACCTCTTCCAGGCGGTTGTAGCCGGCAGCCACACCGTCCTCCATGGGAGATTTCAGGACCGCTTCCAGCGCCTCATGCGACTGGTAGAGTACGGTTTGGGTGATGGTGGTTCTTCCGGCCTGCTCCGTGAAGACGATTGTCCCGACGGCCTCGCCGGGATACCAGGCTTCGTCGAACTTCTCGGTGGAGACGATTTTTTCCGGCGGCACGATCTCGCGAAAGACGCCGCCCATTCCCATTTCGTTTCCGTTGGCGTGGCGCCACACGTAGCGGTAGCTGCCGCCCACCCTGAGGTCGATCTCGCAAACCGGCATGGTCCAGCCTTCGGGTCCGAGCAGCCACCGGCGGACCAGTTCGGGACTGGTGAAAGCGTCAAAGACCAGGCTGCGCGGCGCGTCAAAGCTGCGCGTCATCACGAGCTCGCGATCGCCGCGGGTTGTAATTTTCAAAGCTCCGATGTCTTTCATCGAGATCTCCTCGTTTGTTTAGTGGAAGCGTTTCGTGTGGATGCGTTTGTGCCGCCTGGATTTCAAGGTGCGGGCTTTGTGTTGGCCAGTCTTGAGTTCGTGAAGCAGCGCGTCCAGACGATGGAACTGGCCCTCCCAGAACTGGCGGTAGTTCTCCAGCCACTGGCTGGCGTCGGCGAGTGGCTTGGCTTCGAGACGTCGCGGGCGGCGCTGGGCGTCGCGGCCGCGCGAAATCAGGCCCGCGCGCTCCAGCACCTTGAGATGCTTGGAAATTGCCGGCTGGCTCATGGCGAAGGGCTCGGCCAGCTCCGTGACCGAAGCGTCGCCGGAGGCGAGGCGGGCGATGATGGCGCGCCGGGTGGGATCGGCGAGCGCCGCGAAGGTGGCGTCGAGGTGGCTGGGGTTCATGTGCATAACCAAGTGGTTCCATAACCACGTGGTAATATACATACCGGCGCCGAGCCTGTCAAGCCCAATGGGACGAAATAACCTGGGCCCGGGACGGGGCGACAGAGGTTAGACGGCGTTGGCCTGCTTCTCGGCGATGTCGCCGATGACGGGCAGCTTGAACATCTGTCCCTGATAAGCCTTCAGGAGCAGGAGGATCCAGACGATCAGTCCACCCAGTCCGATGAGCGGCCACAGGAGCAGGGTCGCCCAGCCCAGCAGGGGAATATGAGCGACGATGCCGAGTGCGATCCAAAGGACGGTCCAGGCGATGGCGGCGAAGAGGCACTGGAACGAGTGAAAGCGGATGAAGCGGTTGCGGTTAAAGGGCTCCAGCACCAGGAAAATGATGGCTGGAATGATGGTGACGTAGGCCAGCATGCCGGCCAGGTTATCGGTGAGCCCGGCGGCGGAGGCAGCCGCCGGCTGAGCGCTGCCGGCGGGTGCGGTCGGCCCGCCTGCGCACTTCGGGCAGGCGCCACTGGCGGGAAGCTGCGATCCACAATTGGGACAAAAAGGCATAGGAACCTCCTTTTGCATTTCCCGAAGCGGGCGCGAAAGAAACGGCTTACAGGCGGAAGCCTCGGTCGAGACGAGGGCAAGGTATCAGAAAGGGCGCGAGGGAGGCAATGATGCGGTTGATCACTGATAGAAAGTACTCTACAATACAAAGTATATTGGCTATAGTGATGAGTGGCCATGAAAGTGAAGATCACCGGCGCGCGGGTGCCTGCGGCATCTGGCTTAGGCGTCGGTGTGGACGTAGTTCGAGCCGATGCGGGACTTCATCAATCGCACAAAGAGGGTGGCACGCATGCTTCCGATAATAGAAACGATTCCGGATGAGGCGGAACAGAAGGCAGGGAATGTGCAATCCGAGCGAACCTCGGAGGTAGCAAGCCAGGATGCGGCTGAGGTTCCCGCAGGCAGCAACACGACGCCAGTTCCGCTGTTTCAAGCCGCTGAACTGTTTGATTGAGAATAGCGCGGGGGCGCTAGCGCATAACTTCGTCGGCATTGGAGTCACGCCGGAGGCGAGAGCATGGGCGCTGCAAGGAAACGCTAGGTCCTTCGACTGCGTGGGAGCTTCACTGCGTGAAGTTCCCACTTCGCTCAGGATGACAGATTGAGAGGTCGCACGCGCGCTACTAGGAGAGATAGTGCAGCGTCTTTTCGATCAACTCAGCTGTGGCGCGGTAGGGGTCGCCCGTGTCGTCATACTCCATCGAAAGATAGCCGCGGTAGCCGCTCTTCTTCAGCAGGCCGAAGGCATACGCCAGATCCACGCGGACGGCTGCGCCCTTCTCCGTCGATTCCGACCCTTTGACATGGCTGATACCGTACGCGTGCTTGAACATGGCTTCCAGTCCGTCATAGGCGTTGGTGGGAGGAAGATGCATCAGGGAATTTCCGAAGTCGGGCAATCCGCGCAGCCACGCGCTGTTGACCGTCTCGATCAACTTGGCCAGGAAAAACGGATCTTCGGTAACGCCGTCGTCGTTTTCAAGATGTACGACCACGTTCCGTGTAGCGGCATGGTCGGCGATGCGCTTGAGAGTGTCGGCACAGCGCTCCAGGTTGGGCGGCTGATTGTCGGCGGCGTCGATGTGCGTGCGGATGCTCGGTGAACCGAGCGCGGCGGCGGCATCGATCCATTGTTTGTTGGCGATGACCGCGCGCTCCCGCTCGGCCGCATCGGCGGCGTAGAAGCTGTGCTCGCCATCGAGCGCAATATCCACCACCATTGCTTTTGCCTTCTCGAGCGCCGACCGGAAGCTGTCCAGATATTTCGGTTCGAGCGAGCGGAAGTGGGCGCTCCAGGGCTCGATCTTGTTGATGTTGAATCGCGAGATCGCGTGCGCCGCAAATTCTGTCAGTTCCATTTTCGGAGTGTTCTTTGCCGCATCGCTTACGTACTCCGCGGGCGCGATGAAATCACGGAACGGGTAGGAGGCGATGGCGATGCGATCACGCACGTTGGTGGGGAAGGTGACGTTGGGTCCTGAGGAAGCTTCCGCCAGCGAGGGCAGCAAGTAGGCTCCTGCCAGAAGAGCAGTTGAGTGGGAAAGAAAATCCCGACGGGTTGTCTGGGGGGAGGTTGGCATCGCGATGGATTCTAGCAGAGGTTCACATGAGCATGAAAAAACAGCAGGTCCCTCGCTTCGCTCGGGATGACAAGTCAAATGAGTAGGAGTCTCGCGAAGACACTACGACGGGAAATGGAAATGGACATCGTGCTTCGAAGCGACGGGAACACCGTCGAGAGTGGCGGGCTGATAGCGCCACTGCCGAAGAGCGGCAACAATTTTTTCGTCGATGCCGTGGCCGATGGCCTGCACCACACGGGTTTCGACGACGTTGCCCTGGGAGTCAATGGTCACTTCTACGATCACGTCGCCTTGCAGGTCGCGAGGCAGTTCCGAGCGCGCTACCGGAGGATCGGGGAACACGACGGGGTAGGCTACGTGGACTTCGTGGCCTTCGATGGGGCCATCGATGACCGTCCCAAGGGCGGATCCGGCGCGCAGGTTGCGGTCCGAGGGTTCAGCGTCGGCGGGAAGCTGGAGATGGTCCGGAGCCGGCTTCCGGGACGATGCTTTTGGCTTCGGCGGTGGGGCGCGCCGTTTCGAAAGGACCAGTTTTGCCTTGTCATCGGCGGCGTCATTGCCGTCGGGCGGAGCATAGATGATTCGATAGGAATGCGTGCCGGTTCCGTTTGCAAGCCACACCGGGGTCAGGTCGATCGGCCGCCGGTGATGGAAGAGGATGGCCGCCAGCAATCCAAGGTGCGCAACGACGGAGGCGGCTACGGCGCGATGATCGCGAAACCTCCCGTCGGCGGGCTGGACCTCGGTGAACATGGTCTAAATACCTTATCCTGATCTGACGTTTTAGAACAACAAAGGTTGCGGCAGAAGCGTACGCCTCCATTACCCTCGTTCCGGGTTTGCTGGGGAATCCTTGTCACCTCTATGATTCCAAGTAAGGCGGGGAAAGACGGGCCACCCGCACATTGAGTTTCCAAGGGTACGAATGATCACGATTGTTTCCGGGCTGCCGCGGTCGGGCACATCCCTGATGATGCAGATGCTGGCGGCTGGTGGGGTTCCGGTTCTCTCCGACGGCGAGCGCAAAGCTGACACCGATAACCCGCGAGGATATCTGGAGTGGGAGCGCATCAAGCAGCTTCCTAAAGATCCGGCCATCATTGCGGAAGCTGAGGGCAAGGTGGTGAAGGTGATCTCGCAACTTCTGCTCTCGCTGCCCGACGGCCACGAATACCGGGTTATCTTCATGCAGCGCCCGTTGCCCGAAGTGCTGAAGTCGCAGGAGGAGATGCTGCGCCGACGCGGGACGTTTGATCCTGCGGTGGATTCGTCGCCCATCGAAGAAGCATTTCAGCGGCACCTGATCGAGGTCAACCGGTGGCTGAATGGCAAGGCGAACGCGGCTGTCCTTCGCGTGCACTATCACCGCACGCTGCGTGAGCCCAGGGGAACGGCGGAAGCAGTCGCGGAATTTCTGAAGGTTCCGCTTGATGTCGAAGCGATGACCCGTGAGGTAGATCAGAGCCTCTATCGCAATCGCATGAAATAGCAAAAGGGTCCTACTCCGAGTGCCTCACCCATTCAATGTTGGTTCTAATGTGCCGCGTCTTTATGTGCGAGTGTGCGCAGGTGTAGCACGATCTGCCACCGCTGCTGCTCGGGGATTCCGCTGAACGAGGGCATTCCGCGATCTGGATTACCATTGGTGATCTTCCAGAAGAGCGTGCCGTCGCTCTGGTTCTGCACCACCGGTAGTTGCAGGTCCGCGGCTTTTTTCAAGCCTTCGCCGGACTGTCCATGACACTCCACGCAGTGGCGCGCGAACAGTTTCTTGCCCCCGGCAGAGAGTTCAGGCTTCTCGGCTAGTGGATTCCTTTTCTCGGCGGAGGCCGAGGGAGGCTTCCAGTTGGGATCCTGCGCGTAGTTCCTGTTTTGTGCCACCAGGCACGCGGTCGCAAACACGACGAGCACGGCAGCTAACTGTAACTTCATTGTCCGCCTCCAAACCAGTGCGCTAGCTTGCTGCCGAAAGCCCGAATCTCGTAACTGTACCCGAAGCGAAGGAGCAGAGGATAACTCACATCGGTGAGTCCGATGGCAGGGGAAAAGTGAAGGCTGGAATTGTCGGTGAGGCTCCATGAGATTACGGGCGCCAGGTAGTGAGCCGTTTCGTGAAAGCCAAAGCCATTGGTACTGCCCAGGCCGCCGTAAAGTTCTGCGCCGGCGGTGAAGTTCTCGCGGCAGAAGCGGCATTCTTTGCCGGACGCAAGACTTGAGAGCGGACGAGCGAATCCCAGCGCGTAGCCGAACTCGAAGCCTTCGTCTTGCGACAGGTTCTTTTCCACGATGAAATTCCCCGCCAGGTTCCAGTCGCGGACGTTGCTGGAGAGAATCAGCTTGGCCTCGATTTCGTGGGCGTGGACGGCGGAGAGTTCGGCGTTTCTTTCGTCGGAGATTTCCGCATTGCCGACGACCTCCTTGATGATCTTGCTGGCCTCGTTGATACCTTCGTATTCGAAGTACAGGACGGGGTTAATCCAGTGTTCGCGCTTCAGGGGCTTGAAACGGTTCTCCAGGCGCCAGCCGGTGAAGACGGCACTGTCGCCGGATGTGGCTTGCCCCTCCAGATAGAGTTCGGCGGTCCAGCGGCCGGTGACGCCGTATTCGAATTCGGCAAAGGGAGCAAAGAAGAGATTCTGGCCGGAACGGGGAATGCCGGTGGTGGTCCAGGTGGCAATCTCGAGGTTGCCGGGCTCTTCGAGGTGATGGTCGTAAGTGACGATGTAGGGGGCCTCCTGCGCGCGGGCAACGGGAACTACAACCAAGAAGAGAATGACGGCAACAATCCAGCCGCGGATTCGGAGAAAACGAACGGTCATGCCGAAGGACCTTTCTAATTGAAAATGAAATTGAATTTCAATTTCAATTAGGAAGCTTACGGCATGGGCCGGGTTTCCGGCCAGTGATCGTTGTCACCGTTGCGCGTGATTACAAAAGAATTACAAAATGAGCGAACCGGATGCGTGTTCCGACTGGAAGTCAGGAAATGCGAGGGGAAACTGCGCGGCCCTATGTTTGAGGTCACAAATTGTGACCTCAAAAACTTGCGATTGTGGGCCTAGGTGATGCTGACTTCCGTATACGTTCCATACACCTGCCGCAAGGCTTCGCAGATTTCGCCGACGGTGGCGTAGGCGCGGACTGCGTCGACGATGTAGGGCATGGTGTTGGCGTCCGAGATCTGGCCGCCGCTTCCGGCGGACGGTGTTTTGGCCGCCGCGTGTTTCAAAGCATCCAGCCGGCGCTGCACATCTTCGTTGGAGCGGCGGGCGCGCAGGGCCTTGAGCTTTGCTTCCTGGGCGCGGGCTACGGATTCCCCGATGTACAAGATATCCGTGGAGCCTTCCTCGATGACGAAGTCATTTACGCCGACCGTGATTTTTTCGTTGGCTTCGACGGCGCGCTGGTACTGGTAGCTGGCTTCGGCAATTTCTTTTTGCGGGTAGCCACGCTCAATGGCTTTGACCATGCCACCCATCTGATCGAGCTTTTCAAAGTAATCGAAGGCGCCTTGTTCCATGTCGAGGGTCTGCTTCTCGACGAAGTAGCTGCCGCCCAGCGGATCGACGGTTTGGGCTACGCCGGATTCGTAGGCGATGATCTGCTGTGTGCGGAGTGCGATGCGTGCGGCCTCCTCGGTGGGCAGCGCGAGCGCTTCGTCATAAGCGTCGGTGTGCAGAGACTGCGTTCCGCCGAGTACGGCCGCCAGCGCCTGCAGTGCTACGCGAGCGATGTTGTTCATTGGCTGCTGGGCGGGCAGGGACACTCCGGCGGTCTGGGTGTGGAAGCGCAACAGGCGAGTGCGGTCGTTCTTGGCGCCGAAGCGGTCCTTCATCAGGCGATACCAGATCTTGCGCGCGGCGCGGTACTTGGCGATCTCTTCGAAGAAGTCGTTGTGGGCGTTGAAAAAGAAACTGAGGCGCGGGCCGAATTCGTCGACGTCAAGGCCGCGGCGGTGGGCCCATTCCACGTATTCGACGCCGTCATAAATAGTGAAAGCCAACTCCTGCAGCGCGGTAGAACCGGCTTCGCGGATGTGGTAGCCGCTGATGGAAATCGTGTTGAAGCGCGGAGTGAACTTCGATCCAAACTCGAAGGTGTCGATCACCAGCCGCATGCTGGGCGCGGGGGGGTATATGTATTCCTTCTGCGCAATGTATTCCTTGAGAATGTCGTTCTGGATGGTGCCGGAAATTTTCTTCCAGTCGGCGCCCTGTTTTTCGGCGACCACCAGGTACATCGCCCACAACACGCTCGCGGGCGAGTTGATGGTCATCGAGGTCGTCGTTTTTTCGAGATCGATGCCGTCGAACAGGATTTCCATGTCTTCGAGGGAATCGATGGCGACACCGCACTTGCCGACTTCACCTTCACTGGCAGGATGGTCAGAGTCGTAACCCATCAGAGTGGGCAGATCGAAGGCGACGGAGAGGCCGCCTCCGCCGTGTTCCAGCAGATATTTGTAACGCTGGTTGGTTTCTTCCGGCGAGGCAAAGCCGGAGAACATGCGCATGGTCCAGAGCTTGCCGCGATAGCCGGTCGAGTGAATGCCGCGCGTGTAGGGCGGTTGGCCGGGATAGCCGAGATATTGTTCGTAGTTCCAGTCGGCGGGCAAGTCGGCGTGAGTGTAAAGGCGGCGAATGGGGACGTCCGAAATCGTGCTAAAGCGCGCGTGGCCATGCTCGTCGAGGTTGGTGCCGGTGGCGGCGCCGATGGGCTTCTCGGGAGACTTTTCGAGGGTGGGGGCCAGGGTCTTTTCAGCCCAGTCCTTTTCCGACGGGGCAGGCTGGCGGTCTTCAAAAACGTCAGAGATCGGACTTTCGGCGACCTCCGGCTTGTTACGACTGACTTTTGACTTATCGGGCATTCGGTTCCCCACGCTGAGTTCGATGATAGAGGAGCGCTGCGGGCGGGACAAGGTTACCGGACCGACCGAGCGGTTGGTGTGTCTCACGCTTTACAATCTGGCCATGAATCCCGCACCGGTCAAGCCTATGATTACCCTCGAGTCGCTGAATCAGATAGACATTCGGGTGGGCACGATTCTGTCGGTCGCCGAGGTGCCTAACTCTGACAACCTGATGCAGTTGCGCGTCAGCTTTGGCGATCACGAGCGGAGGATCGTGGCGGGAATCCGGAAAGAGCGTGCCAATCCGCGTGAGATTGAGGGCAAACAAGCGTTGTTCGTGGTGAACCTGGAGCCGCGCAAGATGAGGGGCGTACAGTCGGAGGGGATGCTGTTCGACATCGGCTATGGCGACGGCCTCACACCTGTACTCGCGGTGCCCGAGAGCCCGGTTCCGGACGGAACCCGCGCCGGTTAAAGTTATTGGATGGCGAGTGCGAGCGCTTCCCGGCCTCTCGCTTGACGCCGGTTTTTCGTGGCCGATAAGCTTGTCGGTCTCTCCTGGAGGACATCCTGAAAGCGTTCCGGCGAATGTTGCAGCGCACGCCTCTCTACGGCGCTTACAAGGCGCTGGGTCAGTATCCGGACTACTGGTATTGGATTCTGCGGGGCCGCCCGGCTCGATCCCCTCACCTGCTGAAACAGAAAGTGGTGCGCGAATATGGAAAGAAGTTCGGACTGAAGACGCTGGTCGAAGCCGGGACTTACTACGGAGAAATGATTGCCGCGTTGAAGAACGACTTCGAGCGAATCTACTCGATCGAATACGTTCCAGAGCTGGCGGAGCGGGCGATGCGGAAATTTGCGCGCTATCCTCACGTGCGTATTTTTTGTGGCGACAGCCGCGCAGTACTGCCCGAGGTGCTGGCACTTCTGAAGGGGCCGGCGCTGTTCTGGCTCGACGCGGGCTACTACGGATGGTTCGGAGGTCCGGGAGACCCGCAGCGGCTCTGGGCGGAAATCGACATCATTCTTAGCGATCCGCAGCCGCATATCGTGCTGCTCGACGATGCACGCTGTCTGAACGGACAGAACGGGTTTCCATCGGTTGGAGAGCTGAAGTCCAGGATCGAGTCGAAATTTCCTATGCGCTCGGTCGACGTTGAGTTCGATGTGGTGCGGTTTACGCTGCGGGATCGATCGCGGGCCTGAGTCCCAAGCAACAAAAAAAGGCCCGGATGAATCCGGGCCCTCTCGATGCGAATTTCGTTTTACTGTGGGGGAGTTGCCGGGGGTTGCACCGGTGTCTGCTGTTCGGCGGGCCGGGGCGCGACGTAAGGCACGTTCGGCATTTTTGTTACCTGTCCGCGCTCGGCGTCGGCCATCACGATGCCCAGCCGGTCGAGTGTTGCTCCGGTGGCGCGATCGAGCTCGACTCGCGACTTCTCGTAGGCAGAATTCGCTGAGACCAGGTTTGACTGGGCCTGCGTCAGATCACGCTCGTTTTGCAAGACGAGAGTGGTCGTCGAAGCGCCGAGGGCGTATTTCTTCTGCTCCGCGTCGAGCGACTGTTTGCCGAGTTCGACTGCGGCCCGTGCGGCTTCTACGTTGGCGCGGTTCTGCTGTACCGAGAACTGCGCGTTGCGGACCTCGATGCGGATCTGGTTTTCCTGCTGCTGCAATCGCATCTGCGCCTGGCGATATTCCAGTTCGGCGCGGACCTGATCGGCCTGGGCGGAGCGGTTGCGGATAGGAATATTCAGCTGAAGACCGACACCCTTATTGGGTGCAGTTGAGTCGACGAGTTGGTTCAAGGTGTCGCCACGGCCCGTGGAGGCGGTAGGCGGAGTGCACCCTGGAGGTACACAATTGAGGTTAGGGTCCCCGCCAAGGCCGCTGCCGCCATAGTAAGCAAACAGATTTAAGGTCGGCAACAGAGCATTCTTCGCAGAACGAGTGTTGATATCGCGATTGGTCAGGTCAATGCGGGCTTCGGCGAGTTCGGCCCGATGGGC
>Ga0326726_10003712_pt1 | contig 14039 bp, 14 predicted proteins | sample MHFenrmetagenome_2_FD_207603 | JGI IMG/M metagenome (GOLD analysis project Ga0326726, IMG submission 207603) | Lab enriched peat soil microbial communities from Michigan Hollow, Ithaca, NY, United States - MHF15MN | ecosystem: Environmental > Terrestrial > Soil > Wetlands > Peat | place: USA... | reverse complement strand
GAAAGCTGCCAAAAATGCTGACAGCCGCATGCTCTACCATTGAGCTATCGCGGAATACAATAATTATAGTATCAAAATTCCCCACCAGAGTCAACGAGCCAACCACCTTGATCATCGATTCTCCGATGGGTCTCTTCTCAAAAAGAAAGGCCCTTCCAGACAAATCAGGAAGGGCCCTGCAAACACCCCGGCCCGCTTTGGGCGGGCCGGAGAGAGGAGGTTTATATGGTGCTAACGTTCGATGCCTGGAGACCCTTCGGGCCCCGCTCGACCTCAAACTGCACCTTATCGCCTTCGTTCAGGCTCTTATAGCCATCGCCGACAATCGCGCGGTAGTGGACAAATACGTCCTCACCGCCGGTGCGCTGAATGAAACCATAGCCTTTGGAGGCGTTAAACCATTTTACCGTTCCCGTTTCCATGGGAGCAGTCCTTTCGAGAAATGTTGAAACTGTCCGTCGTCAGCGGACCACAATTATTCAGCCGAACTGGTGTCTTTAAAAGCACAAATCGCAACTATGTCAACCACACATAGTTGCGATCCTGATTTGCTGCGACGCTGTTTCAGACAACTCGAGCAACCGCCCGCATGGGCGCACTTCAAAGGCAACAACTCTGTACTGTTTTGACCCAACATACTACAATATTTCGGACAAATTGTCAAGGCCCTGCCAGAAATTTCTTCTCAGGGAGCTCAAAAGAGGGATCTGATCCCTTCAATGACAATATACGTTCCGGCAGCGACAATGGCCGAGGCCGGAATTGTCAGAATCCACGCCCAGATCATGGTTCCAGCCACTCCCCAGCGGACGGCGGAAAGTCTTTTCGTGGCCCCAACTCCCATGATCGCCCCTGCAATTGTATGCGTGGTGCTGACAGCGATGCCCCCAAACGCTGTAACAAGAAGAGTTATACCGCCGGCGGTCTCCGCGCAAAAACCATCCGAGGGACGAAGCTTTGTGATCTTCGAGCCCATCGTCTTCACGATGCGCCAGCCGCCAAAGAGAGTGCCGAGAGCAATGGCGAAATGCGAAAGGAGAACAACCCAGAGGGGGACAGCGAACGTCGCGAGGAAGCCCGCTGTCACCAGCAGACCGGTGATGATCCCCATTGTCTTCTGCGCATCATTCGTCCCGTGGCCGAGACTATACAATGCCGCGGAGAGGAGTTGCAACTTCCGGAACAGCCCATCGACCCGGGAAGACGACTTGTTCCGGACAGCCCAGAGTACGATGACCTGCAGAAAATACCCCATCACCATGCCGAGAAGAGGTGCGATGACAATGAAGACCATCGTCTTTAACCAGCCATCGTACATCAGGACGCCGAAACCCGCCTTGGCGACGGCTGCCCCTCCATATCCTCCGATGAGCGCGTGGGAGGAGCTTGAGGGAATCCCGTAGTACCAGGTAATCAGGTTCCACGCGATCGCTCCGACCAATCCCCCCATAATGACATACTCGTTCACCCCGCCTAGGTCGATGAGCCCCCTCCCCATCGTTTTCGCGATATGGACGTCGAAGACCAGCGCCGCCACAAGATTGAAAAAGGCTGCCCAGACGACCGCCTGTCGCGGTGTCAGGACTCTGGTCGATACGATGGTTGCAATGGAGTTCGCGGCATCGTGGAAGCCGTTCAGAAAGTCAAAAATCAGGGCAAGAATGATAATCGCAAGGACGAGTGTGACCATAGAGGACTGTCAGGTGTTTTTTGCGATGATGGTTTCCACGACGTTCGCCGCATCCTCGCACTGATCTGTCGCGGTCTCGAGGCTGACATACAGTTCCTTCTTCTTGATCAGGAGAATCGGATCCGTGCATGTTTCGAACAATTGTGCAATCGCAAGCTCAAAAAGATCATCGGCTTCGTTTTCAATACTGTTGATGCGGACAAGGCACTCGCGAATGGCCCCCACGTTCCGAAGGTCGCGCAGGAGGCCTATCGCTTTGTGAAGCTCCCTTACCTGGTCGAGGATCAGGCTGGCCAGCCTTGTCGCCTCCGGGGGAATCTGGGTCACCCGGTAGAGGACGATCCTGGACGCTGCCCCTTTCAAGTAATCCAGCACCTCATCCAGCGCCGAGGCGAGGGCATGCACATCCTCCCGGTCAATTGGTGTAATGAAATTTGAGCCGACCTCGGAAAAAATCTGGTGGGTAATCTCATCTCCCTTATGCTCCAGCTCCTCGATACGCCTAATCTTCAGCGCCCGTTCTTCGGGTGACATCGTATCCACCATCAGCTCGCTGAACAGCGTCGCCGCGGTGAGAAGATTCTCAACATCTTTCTCGAAGAAATCATAAAACTGATCATGCTTTGGCAAGAGCACGTGGAGGAATCGATCGAGCTTCATAGGAATCTTTCGATGTGAATTCTGGGAGAGATCAATTCGCGGAAATAAGTTGGAGGGGGAGATGGACTGATCCGAACCAATATAGAGTATAAACAGGAGGGTTGCAATTGCCGCAGAATTAATGACAGAATTCAGTGCTGATTCCGATTGGAGGGATTATCCCGATATTCGCCTTGTTCTCCCCACCCCCGCTGTTCACGGGCATTCCAGCGAAGTGCGCTCACGTACTTGTTGCTGGACGCATTCTGGATGTGCAGATACACGATCAGATTCCACCGGTCGGGGTTCCACCTTCACTCGAGCCTCAGGTCCAACGCGTGAAACGCCTTCAGCCGCTCATTGTAAAACGATGCAACGGCCTGTGTCCCATCAGGTATGACGACTGTACAACGCCGTCGGACCGGTGCAGGTTCCGTTGAGAAGGGTGGAATTCAATCGATATCGCGGGAATGCGAGGATGCCCTGCGCTTCTTCTTTTCGCTCTGGAGTTTCTTCCGGCGCGCCATCTTGAGACGTGATGCGGCAGTTGGACGCGAGGCCTTTCTGGTCTTTCGGGGACGAAGTGCGTTCCTGAGTATCGCTGCGAGACGCTCAACGGCAATCTCCCGATTTCGGAACTGGCTCCGGGATTCGTTCACGGTTACGCGCAGCCATCCCTCGTCGTCAAGCCGCCCGCCGAGCCGGGCAAGAAGCCGCTCGCGCACCTCCTCAGGGAATGCCCGCGAGAATGTGATGGGAAGAGCGGCTTCGACGCGCGTTTCCACCTTGTTGACGTTCTGTCCGCCGGGCCCGCCACTACGCGAAAAGCGGAGCTGGATCTCCCCAACCGGCAGTGTCAGCCCCGGTAGTATTTCGTGGTCCATTGAATAAGTCGAGCCTTCTGCGTACTATTGAAAACACTGAAATATCCGAAATTCCCATGACAATTCCCTCCCCGAAAAACTATTCTATCACGGTGGAACAAACCCCAGACACTGGCTCCGCATGGCTTGTCAGGGTCCATAGGAAGCGATTTCTGTGGAAGAAACTCGTAAGCTCTGACTGGTTCCTGGACCCGGATCAGGCAAGGGAGTTTGCCGAACAGCTGGCCAGCGATCTCAACGGCGATGGTGGAATGCGGAATCTCAAGAGTCGAAAACCCGGCTGGGTCCTCCATCGGGTGCCCCACTAACCAGAGTACCGGGTTCCTCCGGCAGGACGGGCCCCTCCTGACACGTCCTCCCACAATCCCCTGATCACCCATGCTAGACACACAGCCTTCCGGCCTGCTCCGAGCCTACCCCAGGGTTTTCTGGGTCGCCAATGTGATGGAACTTTTCGAGCGAGCCGCCTACTACGGCCTGAACTCGGTGCTCGCCATCTATCTTACCATCAATGTGGCGGAAGGCGGACTTGGCTTTTCAGAGGAGTCCGTCGGATTCCTCCAGGGGCTTGTCTATGCGCTCACCTACGTCGTTCCGATTCTGGGCGGGGCTCTGGCCGACCGTTACGGCTACCGGCGGATGCTCCTGGTGGCATTCTCTCTTCTTGCAGCGGGATATTTTCTGAGCGGACAGATGACCTCGTACGGCGCGGTGTTTGCCACGTTGCTCATCATGGCGACAGGCGCCGGCCTCTTCAAGCCAATCATCTCCGGGACCATTGCCCGTTCCACCACGGAAGAAACTTCCGGGTTTGGGTTCGGGATATATTACTGGATGATCAACCTGGGCGCGTTCCTCGCCCCGCTCCTCGTGGGGTACCTCAAAGGGATCTCGTGGAACCTCGTTTTCACTGCTTCGTCGCTCTACTGCGCCCTGATGTTGCTCCCGACCGTCTTCCTCTACAGAGATCCCCCGAAACCGGAGAACACAAAATCCATCGGTCAGGTTCTTCACGGTGCCGCGCTCGTGTTAAGCGATGCACGGTTCATGCTGATGATTTTTGTCTACTCTGGTTTCTGGATTCTTTACTTCCAACAGTTCGGCTCGGTTCTCTGGTTCCTCCGTGACTTTGTCGATGCCGCTCCTGTGAATGCGGTGTTCGCGTCGCTCGGCCTCCCGCTCAAATTCGATCCGGAGATGGTGACCGTCACGAACGCCGGGACGATCATTCTGCTGCAGGTCGTCGTCAGCCGGTTTGTCAAAAACGTCAAACCCCTCACAACCATGGTGATTGGCATCGGGATCGGCGTAACCGGCTTCATTTTTCTCGCCTTTTCTTCAACGGTATGGGTCTTCATCCTTGGGCTTGTCGTCTTCTCCGTCGGGGAAATGACCGCCCACCCAAAGTATTACAGTTACATCGGACTCGTTGCACCGTCCGATAAGAAAGCCGTGTACATGGGGTACGCGTTCCTCTACGGGGTAATCGGAAGTCTGATCGGGTCGAATCTCGGTGGATCGATGTATGAATCGATGCTGAAGCCTTTTGCGGGGAAGGAGGGCGCCGCATCCGCCTATCGGGAGTTCTGGCTGATTTTCGCCGTACTCGGTTTTCTCGCAATGATCGGGTTAATCGCCACCAACAGGTTTTGCTCTGCGGATACTCCGGCTGCCAACCGCCTTGCCCGCCGGATCATGCTCTTGCTGTATGCAGGAGTGCTGTTGATCGGCGGATGGTTCTTTTACGAATCCACAATTGTCGCAACGACAATCGCGTACAAGACCATGGTGCAGGCTGTGATCATGCTCGCAATAGGCGGATGTGGCCTCTGGATAAGCGGGCGGCGCCCACCTGCGTAAAGTCTCTTCCCACCCCGCATTGCCGGCCGAAATGGCATAACCTTTGCTGTTTATCTCACGTGGAGCATTCCGTCCGCCGGCTCCCCCAGCACCGATGACGTGTTCCGGAGAGCGGCGGGGGCAGGAGGACTCACCGTTCAGAGAGAGGCCTGTATGAATTCCCCCGATCGCGGCAGTGGCAGGGTCACACTTGGAATTATCTGCGGGATTCTTGTCGGCCTGACGGCAGGCTGCAAGGACGATAATAGTGTCAATTCCGGGAGCGGGCTCACAGAGAGCGATGCGGCAATGATCATCGCGAGCAGCTTTGGCACGAGCACATCGACTTGCGGGCTGACCGGACAGATAGAGGAGACTGCTTCGCTTGCAACCGGTGGGTCGCTCGGGAAGGCCGGTTCCTTCGCCAATGCTCTCGGCGAAACCACGATCACAAGGCAGAAGTCGAACGTGGTGTACACGTACGACTACACGTTCAACTTTGTCTACGGGCTGGTCGGGACATCATTCGACGTGACGTACCACATGACCGGCACCTATACGACACAGCGGATGTCATCCGACGACAGCGCGAACGCCGTACTCCACTTCACCAATCTTCTCAACAATGCCATCACACTCAACGGGACGTACAGGCGCATGGGCACTCAGACGTTCCGGATCGGAGAAACAAAGCAATTCACCACCACAATAGAGGGAATTATCAGTGACGTCACGATTGATCGGAGCACGAAGAGAGTTACGGGCGGAACGGTCGTCGTCGGGGTCACAACGCAGAGAAACGATGGTTCGGCGATTACACTCAACGGGACGCTGACGTTTCTCGGAAACCGTCTCGCGACGCTGGTGATAAACGGGAAGACTTTCAATCTGAACTTGGAGTACGCCGAAGCAGCATCGGCGTAGGATCGCTGTACCACCGCGGTCGCCGGTCAGCCCGACGATGAGTCACCCAGCAGTTTCCCGAAAAGGACGGGATCATTCGTTGGAAGCTTGCAGACGAAATCCCGGCAAACATAGCCCGTTGCTTTCCCGCCGATAGGTCCCATCCCCTTCATAAACGGAAGCATCCCTGCCATCTCCTCCCCTCCTCCGCCTCCGTCGGCATAAACGACTGTCCTGTCCGGCAGGTATTTTGTGAAAAGTTCCCTGGTGAACCGATCACTCCCCGGACTCTCTCTGGAGCCCGCAATCACTACCTGGATCGGTTTCTGCGAAGATCGATCGAGCGCCGCAACCATGAAAGGCATCACAACGGGTCGGTGCTCCAGATTCCCTGCGAAAAGCGCAAAAACCTCTTCAGCTTTTCGATGCCAATCCGGATTCCCGGTCATGTCCGACAATCGAAGCAGAACCATGGCGGCCATTGCGTTCCCGCTGGGTTCCGCCCCGTCGTGTTGCTCTTTGAGACGGACCAGAATGGAGCTGTCTCCAGCCGGAGTGTCGTAGAACCCTCCTCTTTGCGAATCCCAGAAACCCGCAAGCATATCATCGGTCATCCGGATCGCTCCCCTGAGCCACTGAATCTCGCCCGTCGCTTCGTAGAGATCTATGAGACCGCCGGTCAGAGCGGCATAATCATCCAGGTTGGCTGCGTGCCGCGCTTCTCCGGCCCTGAATCTCCGCAACAGCGTGCGACCCCATGGGTCGTAAAGCCTGGAGAGGGCAAATCCTGCCGCCCTGCGCGCACCCTGGATAAACCGCTCTTCGCCAAGAGCAGCCCCTGCGATCGCCAACGCCCCGATCATCAATCCGTTCCATGAGGCAAGGATTTTGTCATCCCTCCGGGGTCGTGGCCTGAGATCCCTTGCCCCGAGAAGCCTCTGCCGTAGCTCACGAAGAAGCGTCTCAAGCTCAACGAGGCTCAGGTTGAAGCGACTGGCCGTATTCTCGGAATCGTGAGAACAATAAAGGATATTCTTGCCAATGAACTCCTGTTGCGGATCGAATGGGGCATTCCCTTCCGGCTCCACTCCATACGCGAAGCAAAAGAGTTCCGAGTCATCTCCGAGAACCTCATCCATCTCTCTTTTCGTCCAGACGTAGAAAGCACCCTCTCCCTCGCTGCCCCGGTCGTCAGGCAATGGACTGTCGGCATCCTCAGCCGAATAGAAGCCTCCCTCGGGGTGGGCCAGGTCCCGGAGGACGTACTCACAGGTCTCTCTCGCAATACGTGCATAGAATGGGTTTCTTGTCATTTGGTACACCTCGATATATGCAGTGACCAGTTGCGCCTGATCGTAGAGCATCTTTTCGAAGTGCGGCACGCGCCACTCCCCGTCAACCGCATAGCGGTGGAACCCACCTCCGGCGTGGTCATAGATCCCACCCGACGCCATGGCTGCGAGGGTTTTCTCGGTCATGGACAATGCCAGGGAGGAGGGGACGCGGCGGGCATAGCGGAGAAGGAAGCGAAAGACGGCCGGCCTGGGAAATTTCGGGCCACTGCCAAATCCTCCACGCTCGCCGTCAAAGGTCTGCAGGAGCTGGTTGTAGCATTTGTCCACAGCGGCAGAGGAGGCCTGTTCCCCGGCACTCCCCGCATCTGCCGTGTCGCGCAGAAAGGCTGTAATCTTCCCCGCGGAGTCCATCACCTTTTCACGTTCGGACGTCCAGATCGCGTGTACCCGATGCAGGACTTCCGGAAAACCTGTTTTCCCATAGCGCGAAGTGGGTGGAAAGTACGTCCCGCCCCAGAATGGCTGTCGGTCGGGCGTAAGAAACATCGACATTGGCCAACCCCCGTCCTGTCCCATGGCCTGGAGGGCCGTCATGTAGATCCTGTCGATATCCGGCCGTTCCTCGCGGTCGACCTTTATGGAGACAAAGTGCTGATTGAGGAGCGCAGCAATCTCCTCATTCTCGAATGATTCCCGCTCCATGACGTGGCACCAATGGCAGGTGGAATAGCCAACGGAGAGAAATATCGGCCTGTCTTCGGTGCGGGCTTTCGCAAATGCGTCTTCTCCCCACGGATACCAATCGACGGGATTCAACGCGTGCTGGAGAAGATAGGGGCTCTTTTCAGCGGAGAGCCGATTGGGGCGGCGGGACTGCTTTTCCATGGCTATGGCGTGTTCCGGCGGATCATTGAGCAGCAATGGAGACTTGACCTGTACTCTCCACTTCTTCGCCGATCTGCTGACGCCAGAGGGCGTAATAGAGACCTTTCTGTGCGAGCAAATCGTCGTGTGAGCCCGACTCGACAATCCGGCCCCGCTCCAGGACAAGAATCCGGTCGGCGTGCATGACGGTGGAGAGGCGGTGAGCTATCGACACAGTAATCATATCCCTCCGGGCGGAGATCTCCCTGACGGTCGCGGTGATTTCTTCCTCTGTCATCGAATCGAGCGAGGATGTTGCTTCGTCGAAAACGAGCAGCTCAGGTTGCCGGAGGAGAGCCCGGGCAATGGCAAGGCGTTGTTTCTCCCCGCCGGACACCTTCACGCCTCCTTCGCCGATGACGCTGTCAAGCCCCTTGCTAGCTTTTTGCAGGAGAGAATCGCAGGCCGCCTTTCCGAGTACCTCGAGGCACTCGGCATCGGTCGCATCTGGTTTCACGAAGAGCAAATTGTCGCGAATCGTGCCGGAGAACAGTTGTGTGTCCTGTGTGACAAACCCGACACGCTCCCGGAGACGATCGAGGTCAATCAGATCCTGCCCCACGCCATTGTATCGGATACTACCTTCCTGGGGCCGGTACAGTCCAACCAGAAGCTTCACGAGTGTGGTTTTCCCTGCCCCTGACGGGCCGACAAAGGCAATCGTTTCGCCCCGCCCGACTGTGAAGCTGACGCCATGGAGCGCATGACCCCGGCCGGATTGGTGACGGAAAGACACCCGTTCAAATGCGAGGGTCTCCAGAGGTCCAAGCGGAATCGGGGAGACTGGCTTCAGCTCGATCGGTGTGCTGAGGATCGCCTCGAAATTGGCGAGCGACACTTCCGTCTCCCGGTAGACGTTGATGACACTGCCCAGCTCCTGCAGGGGCCCGAAGATGAAAAACGAGTAGATCCAGAGGGAGAAGAACTGTCCGACCGTGATCTCCTGTGCGAATATCAGATAGAGCATCAGGAACAGGATAGAGGTTCGCAGGAAGTTGACGGACGTCCCCTGCACAAAACTCAGGCTGCGCAGGTACTTCACTTTCTTCAACTCGAGTTGAAGGATTCTGCCGGTCGTGCCATTCAGCCGATCGATTTCTTGCTGAGCGAGACCCAGGCTCTTGATCAGCTCGATGTTTCTCAGCGATTCCGTTGTCGCACCCGCAAGTGCGGTTGTCTCCGCGACAATCGTCTTCTGCACGGTTTTGATCTTGCGGCTCAGCACGGAGCTCAGGTACCCCAGGAGCGGCACGGTGAGGAAATAGACCGGAGCGATGAGCCAGTGCACGCTGAGCGCGTAGATCATTACAAAAATCACACCGACCAGGGTGCTGAAGACGATGTTAATGGCCGCGGCGATGAACCGCTCGACGTCGCTGCGGACCTTTTGCAGTTTTCCGAGTGTTTCCCCGCTTCGCTGGTCCTCGAAGACCTGATACGGGAGCTCAAGCGAATGGCGCAGTCCGTCGGAATAGAGCCGTGCCCCCAGTCGCTGGGTGATCAGGTTAATCACATAATCCTGAAAGTTCTTGGCCACACGCGAGACGAAGGCCACCCCGACCGCTGCCAGCAGGAGGAGCACGACCCCCCGGAAGAATTCGCCCGACGTAAATTTCGTGTACTGGAGCGCATACTCGTCGATGACGTGCCGGAAAATAAGCGGATCAAGAAGCGAAAAAACCTGGTTGACTGTAGCAAGAAAGAGGGCGAGGGCGATGAGCCGCCAGTACTGTCTGAGATAAGAAACGAGAGTTTTCATGAGGAAGAACAGGAGCATCGACAATAGTGCCCCCCCGACCAAACGATGCTGGGCAAAATCACCGTCGTCCGCACGGGGTTCCCCCCCTGCCTCATGAGAGGCACTGAGGCGGTCAGGCACCATCCACAATTGTCAATCATGGCGTGGAATTTCCGCGCATGACACCATCGACATCGTGAATGGCACCCCAGGCATAAAAAGCCACAGGAAAATAATACCGAATCAGAGGGTCAATCGCAATCTCGCATCCAGATCGCATGCTCAATCCCGGGGGTGGCAACTGTTTCCTGGTTCCTCTTTTCCACCCGCAAACCGACCCGCCGGGGGAAGTCTGGCGACTCCCGTTAAGCGGAGACGGTTACGACTGCGGAGAGGCGATCAACCGATCTGCCGACGAGTTTCACTCTTGAACAGAACTCCCCCCAAGCGTTCAATCCGACGACAGTGGTCAGGTACCAGGTGCCGGTGGCCAGCCGGGTGATGCTCTCGCTGTACGACCTGCTGGGCCGCGCGGTGGCGGATCTGGTGAATGAACAGAAGGCTACCGGCCGATATGAGGTCGACTTTGACGGGAGGGGTTTACCAAGTGGGATCTATCTTTACAGGCTGATTTCGGGGAGATATGGAGAGGCCCGCAAGATGCTGTTGCTCCGATGAATTCTATGCAAAGAAGCAGCAGTCCCTCCGTTTTCAGGCGGGAGTAGTGGTGCGTTGAGCGAACAATCATACCGGTTCGCCCATGGATTCTGAATTCTGAAATCTGATTCCAGAATATGAAAGCCCCGCCTCAAGGATTCACCCAAGATGGCGGGGCTTTCGTGGAGCTGAGGGGGATCGAACCCCTGACCTCGTGAATGCCATTCACGCGCTCTCCCAGCTGAGCTACAGCCCCGGAACAATTATCAATGGAGAACTGAGAACAAAGGTGGCATAAGATACGAAAAGGCAGAGTCTCAGTCAACAAAGCCCCCCAGGATCCCCGCTTGAATCTCCCCCACTCATTCCGTACCATTCCCCTGTACTGAGGAGTGCGACCATGGACGACATCGGAAAGGCATTCACCTTCCCTTTCTACCAGAAGGAATGGGGACTGAAGGTGTTCATCGGATCTCTCTTCCTCCTCCTTTGCATTGTCGGGCTGGGAATTCCGGTGATCGCAGGGTACATGGTCAGGGTCTGTCAGCGGGTGATGAGCAACGAAGAAGAATTGCTCCCTGAATGGTCGGACATCGGCATCCTGTTTGTCACGGGAATAAAGTATATCGTCGTCTACATACTCTACCAGCTTCCGATCATACTCCTGATGATCCCTTTGCTCTTCTTCGTTGCTCTGGGCGCGATGGTCGACCTCTCGGAGTCGGCGGCTCTGATCATCGCCGTGTACACCTTCGCGTTCCTGCTCCTGGCCATCCCTTATTCGCTCCTCTTCACCCTGCTCATTCCGGTAATCACCTATCGCTTCGCGATGAATGAGAAAATCGCTGACGGCCTGGACATCGCGGGGGTGTTCAGGGATTTCAGACTTCAGTGGCCGACCGTGACAGTATTCGCAATCCTGATCGTGATCGTGAAAATCCTGGCTATGGTCGGGATCCTTATCTTCCTGCTCGGGGTGCTCGCAACGTATTTTTACTCAACTCTTGTCTTTGCCGCGCTGTCGGGGTTACTCTATCGAGGGCTGCATCCCCCCGCAGGTGCAACGGGATGAAAACGCCGCCCCGCGTCCTCCTCGCAGCCTGTGTGCTTCTCGGAATCGGGGGATGCAAAGATCAGAATCCGACCGGCGAAGACGGAAGCCCCTCCAACATCATCTTTCCTGTGTCGGGCGTAAGCTACCAGTATCACGTCCAGCCACTCTTTACCCAGGCCTGCAACTTCTCGGGCTGCCATGGGAGCGACGCGCCCGCGAACCTCGTCAAGCTCACATCCTGGGGCGAGTTGATGACCAGCGGCGGAGGGACAGGAGTGGTTATTCCGGGCCAGCCCGAGAACAGCACTCTCGTCTTTCGCATCGAGGGGCGGGGGATGCGAATGCCCCCCTCCGGCCTCCCTCTGAATCAGAACCAGGTCAACGGCATACGCGCCTGGATCGCGGAAGGCGCAAAGAACAACTGACAATCGTGGATTGTCGGTTGATCTTTTTCATGTGCGTGCATCCTGTCCCCAGAAGAGTTTTGCCCGCAGGACATCGAAGTACGAACGCCCCATTCGTCGTACCAGTCGCAAGGAATGGCGCGCCTTCCGTATCTCGAGTTCGGCGGGTGTGGCAAGGTACTCTTCCGTTTGTCCGTCCGCAGAAAAGAGAACTTCCTGCTGGTGGGAATGGATTTGCACGCGGATGACAGCGTTGTCCGGAATAACCAGCGGTCGGCCGCTGAGGGTGTGGGGCGAGATCGGAGTGATCCCGATGACCTTCGTGGTGGGTATGACAATGGGGCCGCCGTTGGAGAGGGCATAGGCTGTCGATCCCGTTGGGGTGGAGACGATGAGTCCGTCCCCCCGGTAGGTAACCGCATACGCGCCGTCAATATACGTGGCAACGTCGATGATCCGCAGCGACCGGGAGCGGGCAATGACGAGATCGTTCACAGCATAGGTGATGTGGTCCTGGCCTCCGGGATGCGAGGCCTCGAGGACAAGGCGGTCTTCGATAATGAATTGCCGGGCCAGAATTTCGCCGATTGCCTTCTCCATGTCATCAGGCGACACCTCGGCCAGGAAACCCAGCTTGCCGAGGTTGACGCCGAGGATGGGGATCTGGCGGGTGCCCACGAGTCGCGCGACGGAAAGGATCGTTCCATCCCCTCCGAGTGCCACGACCATGTCGGCGCGCGTCACGCATTCTTCCTTGCTCGCCCGCGGAGAACGTCCTTCCAGGCCGCACCGCGCTTCGAGTTCCTCCTCGAGGTAGAACTCCATACCGGACCTCTGCAGAAGCGCGATGAGCGTGCGGACCGCTTCCTTGAGGCCCTGCTTCTCCAGGTTGCCGATAATTCCGAATGTCATCTGCTGGCTCCTTCCCCGGGGGAACGGGTCGTGTGCATCATGCCTTCGGGTTTTGTCCCGCCGCCGGTTCCGGCTTCCCGGCTTCGTCCACGTAATTCAGCTTCAGCTCCTGGAGAACCTGCAACAGCAGACGACTCTCGTCAGCGGAGAGGTTCCCGGTCGTCTTCTCCTTCAGCATCTCAAGAAGATCGATGGAATTCTGGGCGGCTTCCAGACTCCGCTCGAGCGAATCCGTCAGAGGATTTTTCAACTTCCCGAGCTGTTGCATGGCCGCTGTGTGAAACATCAGGACCAGCTGGGTGAACATGATTTCGTTCTTCTGCTTACCCTCCATGGCTCTCTCCTTTCCTCCCGGGGTCGCGTTCAATCTCCCAGAGTTTTGCATATTTGGTGAATGTATAGACTGATGAAAGAACAGAAAGGAGGAATCCCTGGAGACCGTCCAGGATTCCTCCCCGGAGCAGATACATCTTGGTAAACTGGAACAGGGGGCGCACCAAAAGGTCCGAAAGGCGGAACGGTCGTCCGGCGGCATGGAGATCCTCCGCGCCCAGGGTCGTGTACCTGTTGAATTTTGCGAGATAGTGGTGCAGGGTCGGGTCCGTGAAGTGCAGGAGATCGTGCCGGGTCTCCCGGATCACGCCCGCGATCTCGAGCCGCTCATGTACCCGCGTTTCGGTGAAACGCCCCCGGTCTTTGCGGAAGAGGCGGACCACGCGCGACGGGTACCACCCGCAGTGTTGTATCCAGCGCCCCAGGAAATAGGCCCGACGCGCAATTGCATACCCCGCGACGCCGGAATCGCCGGTTCGCAGGATGCTCCGGAGTTCCTCCCCCAGCTCAGGTGTCACGCGCTCATCTGCATCCAGCCAGAGGATCCACTCCCCCGTCGCCTGCGACAGAGCATAATTCCGTGCGGCACCATACCCCGGCCATACAATCGTGAAGATCTTCCCGGTGTAACGACGCGCCGTCTCGAGCGTTCCATCCGTGCTCCCGCTGTCGACGACGATAATCTCGTCTGCCCAGCGGACGCTCTCGAGGCACTCCGCAATGTTGGCGGCCTCGTTCATCGTCAGTGTAATGACGCTCAGACGACT
>Ga0326726_10003710_pt1 | contig 14040 bp, 12 predicted proteins | sample MHFenrmetagenome_2_FD_207603 | JGI IMG/M metagenome (GOLD analysis project Ga0326726, IMG submission 207603) | Lab enriched peat soil microbial communities from Michigan Hollow, Ithaca, NY, United States - MHF15MN | ecosystem: Environmental > Terrestrial > Soil > Wetlands > Peat | place: USA... | reverse complement strand
GAGATCATATCGGGGAGATAATCCTTGGAGCGTTCCAGTTCGCCGAGTTGGTAGTCGATACTCTGCAGTTTCAAGAGCAGGTTCACCGCCTCGGACATCGTCGCCTTGTTTGCCATAGTCGAAGTCAGCATCTCTCTGCGGATGAAAAAACGCGCGCACCTTGCCGGTGCGCGCGTGATGCGAGGCCGGGATGTGCGCTACTTCCCGGCAACAAATCGTTAATGAGCGTCTTGTGCGCCGTCTGGTATCGAGTCATCGTCCGAAAACCAAATGGTGGGCGATACGGGATTTGAACCTGTGACCTTTCGGATGTGAACCGAACGCTCTAACCAACTGAGCTAATCGCCCGCCCTCTCCTACCGACCAGTCCCAGCCGTGTTTTATGTTCGCGACTCCGTTTCGATCCGTGCCATTTCAACTGCGTTGGGATCCGGCCCTTCAGTCCCCCCTCTGGTGGGCCCACCAGGACTCGAACCTGGGACCTACTGATTATGAGTCAGCAGCTCTAACCACTGAGCTATGGGCCCAAGATTGTGGAACCATGCCGGGCCGCTGCCATCCCTGTCCCGCAACAGCGGGGCTAACCCGCATTATGACAAGACATTCGACGATCAGTCAAGGTCTTTTTGGAAATGCGCGACACATGATCGCATGCTGTTGGCGAACAAGGAGTCTCGCCCTGAGCAGTAGCCAGGAGGCGCGGGCTTCAGCCGGCGCTCATGAATGTGTGGCCGCCGCAGGCCCCAGTCCCTGACAAGGGACGTAGGGGCGACGCTCGTCGCGGCCATACGGCAACATTCACATCCCCGGCTCGCGCAGGGTCGCGTCTTTACGATCCAGACGCATGGCTTCAGCCAGATCGGCCGTCAGGCGCTTGGCGGTGTCGACATCGCCGACACGCTCGGCCTGCGCAATCAGTTGCCGAACCTGCAGCGCGGGGCGATGCTTCTTTGCCAACTCCTTGAGGTGCCCCTCAACAGCCCGCTCCGCCGTCTCGGGATCGATCGAGTGCGACAAGAGACGCGACCAATGCTCAATCTCCTCGGGATCATCGGCCAATCCCTGCGGCGTCTTCGGAAAGGCGCCGTCGGCGGTACGTTCGAGAAGCGTCTCGTACATGTTGCGCAAGACGGGGTGATCGAAATCGTCGGGCAAAACCTGTGTGCGGGCGCGCTGCACATAGTCGGGTGACTCCAATAGCAGACGCAGAAATTCAGCATGTGGCGATAGCACATCGCGGCGCGGCTGTGGCGGGGCCTTGGAGGCGGGGCGTGACGTCGGCGTCAACGCGGGAATGAGACGCGACATCGTGGCCGCGTCGATCCCGAGGTGCGCGCGCACTTCCGCGAGGAATGTCTCGCGGCGAGTCGGATCATCGAGCCGGTTCGCCAGTTCGGCGAATTCCTTCACAAGCTTCTCTTGCGCGAGGAAATCGAGGCGTCCACCAGCAGCACGCGACCTCTCACCATCGACGCGATACTCGACAATTCCAAATGCGCCCGTGAGCGCACGTTTCATCGCGTCGACACCCTGGTGACGGATCAGACTGTCGGGATCTTCGCCGGCCGGCAGAATCGCCACGTCGGCACCGAGTGCCGCGTTGAAGACGATGTCGATCCCGCGCAACGCGGCGCGCTGTCCGGCGGCGTCGGCGTCAAAGAGCAGCGTGACCCGTTCGCAGAAACGCGCCAGGAGCTTCGCCTGCGTGTCGGTGAGCGCGGTTCCGGAGACGGCGACAACGTTATCGATTCCCGCCTCGATCATGGTCAGCCAGTCGAGGTATCCCTCAACAATGATCGCACGATTCTCACGACGAATCGCATCGCGCGTGGTCGCCAGGCCATACAGGAGGCGCCCTTTCTGATAGAGGGCGGTCTCGGGGGAGTTCATGTACTTCGGCTGATCTTCATCGGACAGAGCACGAGCCCCGAAACCCACGGTTTTCCCCGAGAGATTGATGATGGGAAAGGTGACGCGATTGCGGAAACGGTCGTAGGGCGAGCCGCCCTTGGTCGATGGCAGAATCAGCCCGGCGGCTTCCAGCGCTTTCGGCGAAATCCCTCGCCCTTGTCCTGCCTTGAGGACTGTTTCATAGGACGGCGGCGCATAACCGACGCCGGCGCGCTTAAGAGTTTGGTCCTGAAAGCCGCGTTTGCGCAAGTAGGCGAGCGCATGTTGCCCCGTCGACGAGAACAAGGCGCGGCGATAAATCTCATCGGCGAGGGCGAGTGCCTGGGCCATCTCCTCGCGAAGACGAGATTGCGCGTCACCGGGATCGCGACTGGATGGAAGTTGAATCCCGGCGCGGTCGGCGCAGTACTTCAAGGCTTCGGGAAAGCTCCAGCCCTCGTGCTCCATAAGAAAGGTGAACACGTCGCCACCCTTGCCACAGCCGAAGCAGTGGAAGAACTGGCGGTCGGCGTGCACGGTGAACGAGGGGGTCTTTTCGGTGTGGAAAGGGCAAAGGCCGGTCAGATTGACGCCGCGACGTTTGAGCGTGACGAATTGCCCGACGATCGCGACGATGTCGGTGGCCTCTTTGACCTGTTCTTTGACGGAATCGTCAACCATCAGGGATCTTATGGGTCCCATAGGTCCTATAGGACCTATGCCTTCAGTTTCGCAATCGTGACGCCATCGGCGCCTTCGTTCCACTCGCCGAGGCGTTTGGACTCGACCCGCACGTCGCGCGCGAGATAATCCCCCACGGCGCGACGTAGCGCCCCGGTCCCCTTCCCGTGGACAATCCGTACCTCCTGCCAGCCGGCGAGGCGGGCATCGTCGAGGTATTGATCCAGACGCACGATCGCATCCTCAACGATCTCCCCGATCAGCATCAACTCCGGACCGACCTCGCTGGTGCTTGGCAGACGGATCTTCGTCACCGGACGTTGGGCTTCTCCGGACGGCTTGTCCAGCCGGCGCACCGCCGCACGTTCGAGCGAGTACAGAAAGTCGCCGATGCGGACTTTGAGCTTGCTGCGACCGGTGTCGATATCGACGACCTCCCCTTCCTTGCCGAAGGCGTCGATCCAAACAAGTTCACCGACTTGAACTGGGCCTTGATCGACCGGGGGAGGCGGCTGCGGGGGAACCAACTTGTGGCGTTGATCGCGAATTTCGTCGAGACGCGACGCCAGAGTCTTGTGAGTCTCCTTGACCGTTTCCTTCTGCGCCTGGGTCTCACGGATATCGCGGACCAGCTTCTCCATCTCTTTGCGGGTCGATTCGACGATGCGTTCGGCCTCGGCCAAGGCCTCTGATTTCTTCTGGGATTCGGTCTTCTGCAATTGCTCGACGCGGGCGCGGAACAGGTCTTCCAGCGCCTGTGCCGCTTTGCGGCTCTTCTCCGCATCGTCTTCGCGTTCACGCAACGAGCGCAGCCGTTCTTCCAATTCGTTGAGCAGCGCCGTCAAATCACGTTCCTGGGCATCGACCAGCGTGAGAGCGTGGGCGATGACCTTCTCGGACACGCCAAGTCGTTTGGCGATATCGATCGCATACGACGCGCCCGGCAGACCAACGCGGAATTGATAGGTCGGCGTCAGCGTTTTCACATCGAACACCAAGGATGCGTTCTCGATGCGGGGATCATGCTGCGACAGAGTCTTGAGCGCGGAATGATGCGTCGTGACCACCAGGCGCGTGCCACGTAAGGTCAGTTCGTTGATGATTGCCTCGCCGAGTGCGGCGCCTTCCTTGGGGTCGGTGCCGGCGCCCAGTTCATCGAGAAGCACCAACGTGTCCTGATCAGCGCGTCCGAGGGCATCGTTGATGCGCATCAGGTGCGAGGAAAACGTCGATAGCGACGATTCGATCGATTGCTCGTCGCCGATGTCGGCGATGATGTGACGGAAGACGCCGATCTCTGTCCCCTCCCGTGCGGGCAGGGGCCAACCCGCGGCCGCCATCAGCGTGAGCAGGCCGACGGTCTTGAGTGCAACCGTCTTGCCACCGGTGTTCGGGCCGGTCACAATAATCGCGGTGACCTTCTCGTCGATCGCCAGGCTCATCGGCACTACCGGCTGGCGCTCGGCTTTCGGCGCACGCGCGCTCTTGAGGGCCAAGAGCGGGTGACGCGCTTGGCGGAGAATGACCGATGGGACTGGGGCGCGATCCGGGACGACCCCATCGACATAGAGGCCGAAGCGAGCGAGCGCGTGAATCGCATCTAATGCCCCCAGGCTCTCGACGTCGTCATGCAGCGCCTCTTTGTTGTCTCGGACCAGATCGGTGAGCTGCAAGAGAATCCGCCGAACTTCGCGCGTTTCCTCAAGCCCCAACCGCTGCAGACGATTGTTCAGCTCCACAACCGCCATCGGCTCGATGAACAGCGTCGCCCCGGAGGAGGAGCGATCCTGAATGATTCCTTCGCTGGCGGCGGGATCGCCCTCGCGCACCGGGATGACGAAACGATCATTGCGCAGCGTGATCACATCGTCCATGCGCGATGGGTCGGTCTTGCGTTGCGCGAGAAGCCGTTCAAGACGCCCGACCACCGCATCGCGGGCACCACGTTTCTCGCGGCGAATCCTTCCCAGTTCGGGCGACGCCGAATCGGACACATCGGCCTCGGCCGTGATCGACCGCAGGATCGCCTGACGCAACGGATAGACCGCGGAAAGGCCGTCGAGATAGTCTTCGAGCCGCGGATTCGTTTCCGCCGAGGTCTTCGCAAAGCCGAGGAGCGCATCGACACCCGAAAGCAACTCGCCGATCTGGAGGAATTCTCCCGGATCGAGGTAGGCGCCTTCGTGAGAGGCTTTCTCAAGATGCGGGCGTATGTCGGGCAGACGCGAAAGCGGGAAGTCGCCGGCCGCCGCCAGACTCATCATTTCCCGCGTTTCCTCACGGCGACGGTCAATCAGATCGGGGTCGGCCAGCGGCCGCCGGGCGCGGATCTTTTCGCCGCCCATCGGGGTGAGGCAAAAGGCAGCGGTCGCCTCGACGATCTTGTCGAATTCGAGGACCGAGAGTGTGTGCGCGTTGGCAACGGCGTCAGGCATGGGAGGCAATATAAGCGCTTTGCCGCCCTCTGTGTTGGGCAGGGGCACAGACATTCTTGTCTGTGCGCACAGGCAGGAATGCCTGTGCCCCTAAAGACAGGGCCGCCGCAGAGAAAAACGGGGCGGCATCCGTGCCGCCCCGTGGTACAGAAAGAGGTGCGTGTGGTAAGGCTAATAATCGGTGGACGCGAAGTACTTCTCGATCCGGTCGAGGAAGTCGTTGACGCGCGCTTGATCGGTCTCGCCGACCTTGGCCGCACGACGCCGGCTGGAACTGTTCTTCTGCGAGATGGCCAGCGCCTCATCCAGTGTCGATTCCATCTTCCCCATGAAGTCGCCCTGGGAGGGATGAAGTTTGGCGGTGGTCTCATACAGGAACGGGACCGTCGAACCCATCTTCATCGCCAGCACGGTGTCTTCGAAGCGCTGCTCGACCGAGATCGGCAACGGCAGGAACATGGCCAGGAACACCAGGTACCCCATCATCACCCATCCAAAGATCAGCCCGACAAAAGCGCCGCCGAATTGATCGTTTTTGCCCATCTTCTGCACGTTGGCCACCCGGAAGAACAACTTCGAAGCCAGGCGGAATAGTGCGAAGAGGAGCATCGAGGCGATGACAAACGACCACATCGTCACCCACAAGGGTGAAGCGTGGAAGTACTCCTCGAGTTGGCGGGTGAACGAATCGTTGTAGTGCACGGCGATGATGATCGCGATGCACAGTCCGATGGTGATCATCACCATGCGGACAAATCCGCGTTTTGCCCCCCAGCCGGCGCAGGCGACGACACCGATTAGGAGTGCCAGGTCGATCAGGTTCATCATGCTGCCCCCTCCGTCAGTATTCGGCGGGCCCGGCGCAGAGTGCGCATGATAGCGCGGCTTGCGGTCGTGACCCACCGTGCGGCGAGTCCCCTGCCCCGTGCCGAACCGCAGACGTCCTAGTGTTGAAGATCCGTGTTACGAAGCTCGATCGGTTGCCCCCCGAAGCGAGAGAGCGGCCCGCCGGATCGCACCGTCCGGGCCGCCTTGGAACTTGTTCCGTTCAATCGCTCAAAAAACACCTCGTACGCAAGTTACTCAGTGCTGTCGATGGCTTAGTAGCTGTCTTCCGAGCTGCGCTTACGGTTGCGCCGCCGGGCCTGGTTCATCTTGCGCTTTCGCCGTTCTGATGGCTTCTCAAAATGCTGGTGTTTCTTGACATCCGAGAGAATCCCTGCTTTTTCGCAAGTCTTGTTGAAGCGTTTCAGGGCCTTCTCGAACGATTCATCGTCGCGTACGCGAACGCCGGTCATTCAAGCGTTCAACTCCTTTCAAACCGGATCTAGGCAGTTAAAGTGTTTATAGCACAGTACTCCCGTTATTTACATAGTCTCATGTGGCGCTCGTGGGGACTCGCCACCAGCCTACAAGTACGCACAAGGGCGAAAAGTTGTCAATTGGAACCCGGAATTAAATGCCCGGATCGGGCGTTGGCATAATCCATTGCCCCGCAGTCTGTTATGAGATAAGACCACGAACTGTGCGGCCAGAGGCTACATTCCCCGACGATGATATCCACGCGAAAACAAGCGGTGATCTTCGATATGGATGGAGTGCTTGTGGACTCAGAACCGGTCCATTTCGAGTCGACCCAGCTCCTCTTGGCGAACTACAAGCTCCCCTTCACTGAAAAAGACAACCGCGAATTTCTCGGCTCAACCGACCGTCGCATGTTCGAAGTCCTCACGGAACGGCATCAGCTCACGATTCCGATCCCTGACCTGATCTCCCTGCGCAAGGAAATCTACATGGGGCTGATCGAGAACGGCGGCTTACCCTGGCGGGATGGTATCCTCGCACTGATCCCGGACTTGGCGGAGCGAGTGCCACACCTTGCGGTGGCCTCGTCCGGATTGCGGCGCATCATCGAGCACACGTTGGAACGGGGCGGGATTCGTCGCCACTTCGGGGCGGTCGTCTCGGCCGATGACATTCCCGCGCCGAAGCCGGATCCCGCGATCTACCTTGAGGCGGCCCGACGGCTGGGAGTGCCGCCCCAATCCTGCTGGGCGGTCGAGGACACGGATGTGGGTGTGCGATCCGCCAAGAATGCCGGCATGACGGTGATCGCCTTCCCCACACCAACAACTTCAACCATGGATTTCACCGTGGCCGATTTTCGCGCCGAGACCGTGGACGATATCCGCGAATTTCTGAGCAATGGATCGTAGGGGTGCACGGAGGTGGGCACGGCAGGCCGTGCCGCTACATTCCACGCTCGTCATCGCGGGCGTCCCAGCCCCTGCCAAGGGGCGGTGGGACAACGTGGCGATCTTTGTTGTTTTGCGGGGATCGAACTGGCAAGGTGCGTAGGGGCCGATCGAGATCGGCCCTGGGCGGCTCGCGAGCCGCCCCTACGAAAGCAATTCTATCAATTCGTCGTGCACGCGGCCGTTCGAGGCAATGAAGGTGCGGATGTCCGTGGTAACGGGGTTGCCGTCAATGTCCGCGGCTCGGCCGCCGGCGGCTTCGACAATCGCCGCCGCCGCGGCGATGTCCCAGATACGAATTTGCGCTTCGAGGTTCGCCTCGAACCGGCCGCTGGCAATCAGGTGGTAGGCCCAGCAGTCTCCGAACGCGCGCACGCGCCGTGACTGGTTCAGAATGCGCAGCATTCCCGGCTCGCGTCCGATCTTGCCGAAGTAGTTGATCCCCCCGAATGAAATGCGGGCGTCTCTAATTCGTGCCACATCGCTGACACGGATCGGCTGATCGTTGAGGAATGCCCCTCTCCCCTTCTCGCCATAGGCGAGTTCGCGCAGCGCCGGGCAGTTCGACACGCCGAGAACCAGTTCGCCTTTCACCATCAGTGCGATCTGTGTCCCGAACATCGGGATGCCAGTCATGAAGTTCTTGGTGCCGTCGATGGGATCGATAATCCAGACATGATCGGACCACCCAGTATGCCCGAACTCCTCGCCGAGGAAGGCGTGATCGGGGTGCCGGGCGCTGATTGTCGCGCGGATGATCTCTTCGGCGGCACGGTCGGCGGCGGTCACCGGCGACCCGTCGGCCTTGGCCTCATGCGCGACGTGCGGGCCAAAGTGCTGCATGATGATGGGCTCCGCGGCGCGGGCGGCATCAAGAGCGGTGCGTAGAAAATCGGAATTCGGCATTTGTGGTCAGCGGCTGATGGGATAATCGCGCGCACCGGACGCTGGGCGCTTGCCCTGTTCATACAACTTGTAGAAGACCCGGCAGGCGATCGTGGGTGGAAGCGGTTCACGCACGAGCACGCGCTCAATGATACGGTTGCGGCTGTAGGTCTCTGGTGAACCTTGCCAGTGCAGGATTTCCGGCGCCGACAAGGGGGCATACATGATCGCCACCGAGTCCACATTCGCCGAATCGGTGGCAGACTCGCTATTGCGCAGGATCTCGGCGTTCAACTCGAAGGATTGTTCTCCTCCGGACTCGACCGTCTTCTCCATCGGTGTCATCTGCACGCGCAACTTCCATTGCGTACCGATCGGCTCCCACGGATCGTGACGCTGGTAGAGTGTGTGACTCGCGCAGCCAACGAGTATCAGCCCCAAGGACACGAAGATCGGCAAGACCCTGTTCAATACTCGTCGGGACCGCACTTCAGAGTCCCCCCATCTGCTTGCCGGCGAGGAAGTGGTAGTGCAAGTGGAAGACCTCCTGCCCAGACTCGCGGCCGTTGTTGATCACGAGCCGATATCCGCGCTGATCGAAGCCCAACTGCTTCGCGATCTTCTGCGTCTCCTCATTCAATTTCGCCAGCACTTCGGGCGGCGTTTCGCTGAAGGTGGGGTAATGTGCCTTGGGACAGATGAGCAAATGCGTCGGCGCCTTGGGGTGGATGTCATTGAAGGCGTAGACGTGCTCGGACTCGTAACGCACTGTTGACGGAATCGACTTAGCGATGATCTTGCAGAAGATGCAATTCGGATCAGTCGGATGTGTTTCTGTCATAACTCCCCCAGACGTTGCATAACCAGAACCAGCGCGGCGATGGCTGCGGTCTCAGCGCGCAGACGCCTTTGCCCGAGACGAATCAACTGCGCCCCGTGGGTGAAAAACAAGTCCCGCTCCTCGGGTGAAAAGCCCCCTTCGGGGCCAACAATCAGCATGACCTTCAACGTCCGTGCCGGAAGTGGCTGCGTCTCCGCCAGACGGATCCCGGTGGCATCAGCCAACCAGGCGCGATGGTGCTCCTCGATCAAGGGAATCGCGGCCTCGGGCGTGGTGATGGGATCGACGACGGGAAGAACTGATCGCAACGACTGCTTCATCGCTCCCAGTGCGAGTCGGCGCCAGCGTTCGCCACGGCGCGCTCCGGCCTCTTCGCCACCGATTCCCGACGGCGAATGCTTGCAGCGCAGCGGTACAATGCGCGCCACGCCCAGCTCAACCGACTTTTCGATGATCCAGTCGTACACTTGTGGGCGCCCGATGCCCACAGCGAGCGTAACATGCGTGACCGGCTCGCCGATGCGGCGGTGGGTGCGGATGATCTTTCCAGTGACCTCCTTCGGCGTGGCCGCGGTGACCTCGCAATCGTAGGCGTTCCCCTGCCCGTCGCAGACGGTCATCATCTCACCTTTGCGCAGACGGCAAACCAAGACCGCGTGTTTGGCCTCCGGCGCGGTGAGCGTGACGATACCGTCGCCGACGTGGTCAGGCGGGGTCCAAAAGAAGCCGGGCGCATCCATCTCCCGCTGCTTGTCGGTGTAAGGCATGACCCTGAAATGTAGCGGCACGGCCTGCCGTGCCCAAGGGCAAGATTGAACGTGAATGGGAGGACAAGGGGCTTTCAGCCCCTTGAGACGACGGGTGGCCCTGACCCTCGGGGCTGTTGAAAAACCTCGGTCGCTGCGCGACCGTAGACAGACAAGAATGTCTGTCCCACTGGATTTCCATAGGGGGACAGGCATTCCTGCCTGTCACGCGCCCGAAGGGCGCGAGCTCTTTCAACGGGCCCCCCGGCCAGGGTTCACGCAAGGATGTGCGCAGACTGAAGTCCGCGCCTCGTTGTTCTCGATTGCTAAGGAGGCACAGGCTTCAGCCCGTGCCCCTGTCATGGCGGAGCTCACGCAAGCCCTGACCGGGGGTCAGGGCCACAATGCGAGGGGTGACTACGACCCGAATGTGTCGCGCAGTTTGTCGATGAACGATTTGTCGGCTTTGGGGGCTTGGCCGCCACGGGACTTGGAGAGCTTCTCCAGAAGCGACTTCTCCTCAGAGGACAGATTGCCCGGCACCCAGACAATCGTCTGGACCAAGAGGTCGCCGGAGCCGAAGCCACGGAGGTGAGGAATGCCCTTGCCCCGCAGACGGAATAGCTTACCGGATTGCGTGCCTGCCGGGACTTTCAGCTTCACCTCGCCGTCGAGCGTCGGCGCGATGACGCTGTCGCCGAGCGCGGCCTGAGGAAAGCTGATGGGCAATCGGAAGAGCAGGTCGTCGCCATGGCGCTCGAACAGTTCGTGCGGGACCTCTTCGATCATGACGATGGCATCGCCGTCGGGGCCGCCTCGTGGACCGGCATGGCCAGCACCACGCACCGTGATGTAATTGCCGGCCGATACTCCCGCCGGGACGTTGACGCTAACGACCGAGTTTCCTTCGACGCGTCCCTGGCCACGGCAGTCCGGGCACGGTTTCTCGACAATTTCGCCTGAGCCATGGCAGCGCGGGCACGTGCCGATGTTGATGAACTGCCCGAACACCGAGCGCGAGACCTGGCGCACTTCGCCGGCGCCCTGGCATTGCGGGCAAGTGATCGGCTTGGAGCCCTTCTGCGCCCCCGAACCAACGCAGGTATCGCAATGCACCATGCGTTTGATGCGCAGTTTCTTCTCGGTGCCCTTGAAGATTTCTTCGAGCGTCAGTTTGAGATGAACACGAAGATCGGCGCCGCCCATAGGACCGGAGGGGCCGCGACCGCGCCCACCGGCGCCGAAAAGATCCTCGAATGCTCCCCCTTGCCCGCCGAAGTCGCGCATGAAGGCACGGAGCGCATCAGATAGATCAAACCCGGCGAAGCCGCCCTGGAATCCGCCCTGCCCGGCGCCGGAGATGCCGGCGTGGCCGAATTGATCGTAGGTACGGCGTTTCTCATCATCCTTGAGAATCTCGTACGCCTCGGTCGCCTCTTTGAATTTCCCTTCGGCGTCCTTGTCGCCCGGGTTCTTGTCGGGATGGTAGCGGACAGCGAGCTTGCGATAAGCCTTCTTGATTTCCTCGGCTTCGGCATTGCGCTCGACACCGAGAATCTCGTAGTAGTCGCGTTTGGCGCTTGCGGGTGACATGGCAGGATGTTGCGTTGGGGCGGCAATTCCCCGTGCCAAAATAAGGGCGCGACATTCGCGCCCCTACTGGAAAAGCAGATCCTTCACTTCGTTCAGGATGACCATGAGTGGCCGACAAGGTCGGCCCCATGGTCACTTCTTATCTTTGTCGTCGACCACTTCGTACTCGGCATCCACCGCGCCATCCTTGCCACCTCCGGCGGGTTTCTCCGCCTCGGGGGCTGGACCAGCGCCGGTGGCCTGTGACGCGCCCGCACTGGCGGAAGTCTGCTTGTACATCTCCTCGGCCAGTTTGTGCGATGCACGCATCAGTTCATCGACCGCGGCGTCAATTGCCTGCGGATCGCTTGAGTCCTGAAGCGACTTCACTTTGGCGATCGCCTCTTCGATGCGCTTCTTGTCGTCGACCGAGACCTTGTCCCCGAAGTCCTTGAGCGTCTTCTCGGTGGTGTAGACCATCTGGTCGGCTTTGTTGCGCGCCTCGATCAGGGCCTTCTTCTGCTTGTCCTCGTCGGCGTGCGACTCGGCGTCGCGTACCATCGACTTGATCTCCTGCTCGGTCAACCCGGACGACGATTCGATCCGAATCTTCTGTTCTTTGCCGGTGGCCATGTCCTTGGCCAAGACATGCACGATGCCGTTGGCGTCGATGTCAAAAGTGACCTCAATTTGCGGTACGCCGCGCGGCGCCGACGGGATGCCCACCAGGTCAAACCGGCCCAGCGTGCGGTTGTCGACCGCCATCTCGCGCTCGCCCTGCAAGACATGGATCGATACGGCCGTCTGGCTGTCGGACGCAGTCGAGAAAATCTGTGATTTGCGCGTCGGAATTGTCGTGTTGCGGTCGATCAACTTCGTCAGCACGCCACCCAGCGTCTCGATACCCAAGGACAAAGGCGTGACATCCAGAAGCAAAACGTCTTTGACATCCCCAGCCAGCACACCCGCCTGGATCGCGGCGCCCACGGCCACGACCTCATCGGGATTGACGCCACGATGCGGCTCCTTGCCGAAGGTCTCCTTGACGATCTCCTGCACTTTGGGCACACGCGTCATGCCGCCGACCAGGACGACCTCGTCGATGTTCGTCGGTGACAAGCTGGCGTCTTTCAGCGCTTGGCGGCAGGGACCGACCGTGCGTTGCAACAGATCATCGACCAGCGTTTCGAGCTTGGCGCGCGTGAGCGTCAAATCCAGATGCTTTGGACCCGACTGATCGGCGGTGATGAACGGCAGATTAATCGAAGTCTGCATCGTGCTCGACAACTCGATCTTCGCCTTCTCCCCCGCCTCCTTAAGGCGCTGAAGCGCCATGCGGTCCTTGCGCAGATCGATTCCCTGCGATTTCAAGAACTCCTCGGCCATCCAGTCGATGATGCGCTGATCGAAATCGTCGCCTCCCAAATGGGTGTCACCGTTGGTGGAGCGCACCTCGAAGACGCCTTCGCCAAGATCGAGCATCGAGATATCGAACGTGCCGCCGCCTAGATCGTAAACGGCGATCTTTTCATCCTTCTTCTTGTCCAGGCCGTAGGCCAGTGATGCCGCGGTCGGCTCGTTGATAATGCGGAGCACTTCAAGCCCCGCGATCCGTCCCGCGTCCTTGGTGGCCTGGCGCTGTGAATCGTTGAAATACGCCGGCACCGTGATGACCGCCTGCGTCACCGGCGATCCCAGGTAATCCTCCGCGGCCTTCTTCAACGATTGCAGAATCATCGCCGAGATTTCCGGCGGCGAATACTCCCGTCCCCCGGCGGTGACACGCACATCGCCGTTGGGGCCGGCGGTGACCTTATAGGGCACCAGCTTCATTTCCGAAGTGACTTCGTTGAACTTCCGTCCCATGAACCTCTTGATCGAGAAGACGGTGTTTTCCGGGTTGGTGATCGCCTGGCGTTTGGCAATTTGCCCGACCAAGCGCTCTCCGTCCTTTGTAAAGGCGACAACCGATGGGGTCGTACGGCCGCCTTCGGCGTTCGGAATTACGGTCGGCTGCCCGCCTTCCATGACCGCGACGCACGAGTTGGTCGTTCCCAGGTCGATGCCGATGACTTTACCCATTATGCTCAGCCTCCATTCTTTTCCTTCTTCTTACACGATCTAAAGGGGCCGATGCCCCTTGTTTAACGCCTGATACTACTGCCATCAACAGGCACGGCCCCGCTTTGCGGGATCTTCGACAGGCCGTGCCGCGACAAACTCCTCTGTGGACGCCACCCGCCCTCGGGTGGCGGTTCTTGCTGTCATGTGCGGCTCGAGAGCCGCCTCTACGAAATCTGTTTTGTGACTGTCAGCCCTGGGGCTGACGGCGAGCGGCTCGAGAGCCGCCTCTACGGTTACTCCGCAAGCTTCCCCTGCGAGACGACGACTCTCGCGTGACGCAGGATCTTGCCGCCGAGGCGATACCCCGGTGAGATCTCCTGCACGACAATGCCTTCGTCGTACTCATCCGAAGGCAGACGCATCATTGCGTCGTGCTCCTCAGGATTGAAAGGTGTGCCCACCGTGACCAGCCGTTCAAGGCCGCGTTTTTCCAGTGTCGACCAGAACTTCGCTTGAATCTGGGTCACGCCCTGTGCGAACTGCTCGACCGATTGCCCCTTATGGTCGGCGCCGACCGCACGCACAAGATCGTCGAAGACCTCGGTCAAGTCGCCGATCAAATCGCGCTCGGCCCCTCGCACCAAATCGCCGAATTCCCGCGCGGCGCGCTT
>Ga0326726_10003709_pt1 | contig 14042 bp, 15 predicted proteins | sample MHFenrmetagenome_2_FD_207603 | JGI IMG/M metagenome (GOLD analysis project Ga0326726, IMG submission 207603) | Lab enriched peat soil microbial communities from Michigan Hollow, Ithaca, NY, United States - MHF15MN | ecosystem: Environmental > Terrestrial > Soil > Wetlands > Peat | place: USA... | reverse complement strand
CCGTCATCTTCGTTCCCGTGAGAGAACAGGTGCATCTTTGCATACGTTGAAAGTATCCGTCCATCCCTGTCGATTGCAACAGCAGTATTTTTTGGGAGAGGATCGTGTGCCTCCCTGAAAGAGCCCAAGATACCAATGCCGTATTCTTTCGCATATGCCTGAAGGGAAGATACAATGATGCCGTGAATATCCTGAATATTTTTGCGCGGCTGCGGATCCCAGCCGGTGGCAAACTGCTCGGGAAAGCAGATAAGGGCTGCACCGGAAGCCGCAGCGTACCGTGTAAAAACACCTGCCTTGTCCAGGTTTTTTTCCGGCTCTTCCCAGATGCTGGAGATCTGGGCACTGCATATTCTGACAACAGATGGGTTTTCCATAAGCTGGCCTTCTTAAAGCGGGGGCGGGCTCCTCGGGATATTGAAAACAATCAGGGCTGCACTCAACACGATAAGTACGGCAGTAGTCAGAAGGAGAAAGGGGGCAAGAGCAATCCGTACCCCGAGGAGCATCACGCCAATAATAGTGCCGGCAATAGTTATACTGCTCCCGATAAGTACAAGTCCGACCGATACGAGATCCCAGTCCTGCATGGTTAACCGCCTGCCAGCAGGGGAAACGCAGCCCTGATTCCCGTAAGAACAAACTGCACGGCAATAGCAATGAGCAGCATACCCATCAGCCGGTTAATCGCCCGATATTCCCGCTGGCCGATTTTTGACATGATATAGTCTGAATTCAGCATCATATAATAGGTGATCACGATGGAGAAGATGATCGATAAGAAAACCACACCGATTGCAAAAGGTGTAAGAGCGATCGCTTCATTCATCAGGACAATCGTTGTTGTGATCGCACCCGGTCCGGCAATCATGGGGATCGCAATCGGCATGATCGCAATATCGTCAGCCTCGCGGGATTCATATTTCTCGGTGGCTGTGAGCTTGGTCCGTGATGTTTTCGCATAGACCATTTCCATACCGATGCCAAACAGCAGGATTCCTCCGGCAATACGGAATGCCTCGAGGCTGATCCCTAATAACTGGAGGATCCAGGAACCGAGCACCGCAACAAAGAGCAGGATAAAAATTGCATACCGGCAGGAGTCCCGGGCAATGACATTCCGTGCAGGCCTGTCCAGCGTTGTCGTGAGGGAGACGTAGATCAAGGTTGCACCGAGAGGATTCACGATAATCAGGATAGAAGATATCGCCAGTAACGCAAAACTGAGCACATCTCCTGCCATTAAGGATAGTGCAGTCGCAAAGAGTAATAGATATTATGGTCTTTTTAAAAATATTTAAAATCAGTATTCGTACAACACGGATTCATCAATCCGCGTGTACGTAGAGAGTTCCTGGGGTTTGAAATGAATTCCAATTTCCCGGGCTGCACTCTCCGGCGAATCGGATGCATGGATGACATTGCGTCCGATGTCAATGCCGTAATCGCCACGGATTGTCCCCGGCGCTGCTTCCTGAGGGTTCGTTGCACCGATCACCTTGCGTACAATCGATACGACGTTTCGCCCTTCCCAGACCATGAGAAAGACCGGGCCTCCCATGATATACTGCTTGAGGGAAGGGAAGAAGGGTTTTGAGAGATGTTCCTTATACTGATCGCTCACCCGCGGTTCGGATAATTTCTCGAACCGGGCTGCTACCAGCTTCAGGCCCTTCTTCTCGAGCCGGGAAACGATCTCGCCCACAAGACCACGCTGGACACCATCGGGCTTGACCATGACGAAGGTGCGGTCCAAGAGATTTCACTCCTTCTTGCTGGCAGCTTTCCTGCCAGCAGCGGTCCATTCTACACGGCGGGGAACCCTGCCGAGCTTGTGGTTATTCTCGCACTTTGTGCTGCAGAAGTAAAAGATGGTCCCGTCTTTTTTTACGAACATCTTGCCGGTGCCCGGCTCAAGCTGGACACCACAGAAGGTGCAGACATGCTGTTCGACCATTCCTACCGCCTCGACATTTTCTTTGCTTCGCGCTCGGTCTCGAGGAGCATGATGATGTCTCCCTCGCGAATCGGGCCAACCGTGTTGCGCGTGATGATCCGGCCCTTGTTGTTGCCATCAAGGATGCGGCATTTCACCTGCATTGCCTCACCGTGCATGCCGGTTGAGCCAACAACCTCGATTACTTCTGCCGGCGTTGCATCGTCTGCCATGGTAAGAACCTCACGCCTTCAGCGCGGCAAGCTGCTTTGCAAGGTCGTCGATCGTTTCTTTTGCCTTGCCGGGCTTGACAATGGCTGCTGCGGCAGAACCTACGTCGAGGCCGCTGGCGGCACCGATGTCGTTCTGCTTGTTGATGAAGATGTACGGGATCTTTTTCTCATCACAAAGAGGGCCGAGGTGCATGACGATCTCCTCGGGCTCGACATCGGCACCGATGACCACGAGCGCTGCAATCCCGCGCTCAATGGCTTTTGTTGCCTCGTTGGATCCCTTCTTGATTTTTCCGGTGTCTCTTGCAACCTCAAGGGCTTCGAGCGCCTTGTTCTGGAGCTCCTCTGGAGCCTCTGTTTTAACGTAACCTTTTGCCATAACTCACCTCATTCAGGAGTTGAATGCTCCTTCATTACTCATCAGTCAGCAATGATGTAGCCATATCAGTTCGACAGGAACGGAAATAAAGGTTTGTGCACGGGGGATCGGCCAGTCACGTACACAGAAAAACCCGTCCCTGGCTCTCCTGTTCCGGATCATCCTGAAAGCCTGTAAATTTCTGTCCCGCGGGCTGAATAAATTTTCTCCAGTCCCGTCGCCGGCAGTGACACGTTATACCGTTCGCGCTCCGCGTCCCCGACATAGAGCAGCGTAGCATTATATTTTTTCATCAGGGTGACAGACTGGTCCGGTTTTTCATAAATCGCCCTGATATCAGTATTGCGGGTGCTGTACCACCCGTCCTTATCGCCCCTCCACATGAACTCGTGAAACGGCATACCGATAACGGAGGGAATCCCGGTGAAGGAGGAGACGCGGGAATAATAGGAATAATCCCCTCCCTCGGCTTCGACAATAAGTTCATTACCGGGAAGTGATCGGAGGAAAGCGACGGCCTCGGCCTCGGCCGGGTGCGTGCCTTCGAGATATGCCAGCCCGTCAAGAGTGCCGGTACCGTAGTTGTACGTGAACGAGACAAGGAACGGTGTGGCGAACAAACACATTATAACTGCCACGGCAGCAATGGCAGAACACTTGATGGGTACCCGTGGGACTTTACCCCATTCCTGCAGCCATATCGCAACCATGGAAAACGCTGCAATCCCGAGCATCAGCCATGCCGGAAGGTAGCACTTAAAGACCGTATTCATCCGGAAATACGTATCGCCCATGCTGTCTTTGAGGTAAATTATTTCGCACAGGACAAGAATCACCAGCCCGACGATGGCAAGGAGATCGGGAAGTCTCTTCTCATTTTTGAGGATAAAATACACGAGGGGAATTGCAGCGATTGCTGCCGCGTAATATCCCGCAATGGCAAACGGCAGTACTGCGAGGAAGTACCAGGGACGTTTCCGTATCTCTTTTGAGAGAACTGCAATAAAAATTGCAATGAACAGTCCGTTCACGAGAAGGAACTGAAGCGGTTCTGTTGGCGTACGGACTATGGCGATCCCGCCGGTATTGGTCACCAGCTGCAGGTAAAACGGCAGATATACTAGGATGGAAAGTGGCGGAATAGTAATAAGGAACATCCATGACGAGGGATCCCGTATCGTCAGCCGGTTCCTCCAGAGGATCAGTGCCCCGAAAAAAAGGGTGATAGGTGCATACAGCAGCACGTCCCAGGTATTGATGAGCGGCATGGAGCCCAGGCTCAGGGCGCATAACAGGCACACAGTCCAACGGCTGCGTGATTCCAGCAACTCCCACCGCTTATAGGCAAAGAGCAGGAGAAAAAGAAGGAATGCCTGGTTGAACAACGAGATGACATGGGCATGAACATCTCCCCAGAGGAAGGAGAAGAGTGGGTATTCATTGATAGTATTGGTGATGGTCCGTGTGCTGTCCCACATAACAGAACTCATCGGTTTGCCCAGAGCAAGCTGGTAGAAGAAAGAAGGGTTCGGGATAAAGAATACGAGCAGGGGCAGCCAGCGGAACCGCTTGAGAACTAAAAACCCGATGGCATACACGTTTATTGCGGCAAGAGCGAATACCGTCGGGAGGGCAAGGTTGAACGCGATATTCGAGGGGACGCCACTCACAATGGCAAGACAGCCAAAAAGCCAGTAACCAAGATAATAATACACGTTGAGTGTACCACCGCCGAACCAGGGATCGAGCGGGGGGACGACCGGCGATCGGATGACTGATGCAAGGAATGCATGGTCCATGAATTTTTCCGCAAAGGATATGGTAGGATTCACAAACCGTACATCGAGCATCAGGAAAAAACAGATGAAGAACAGGAGGCCCCAGTGCCATTCACTCTTCAGCTCATCGATGGCGTAGTGCTGGTACCAGATATGGTATACGAGGAGGAGGAGGAACGGGATAAGGGACAGGAATACCGGTATCCGCATGAGGCCGCAATACCACGACAGGATAGTAAAGAGCAGGAGTGACGCAGAGAACGAGACCGGAAAAGCAAAGCTGCCAAATGTCCGTTTCAGGGAGGGATAGAACGAAATCTGGAGCAGAAGGAGCACAGCGAGCCAGCTGATTACAAAAAGGATTTGCTGTTCAGCTGACAGGAGGATCCCCCCCGCCAAGCTTGCTGTTGAGCGCAGTCTTTATGCTTGGGATCACCCAGTCACCAAAATAATAGATCGAAACAACGCCGCCGGCAAGGGTAACGAGGTTTTTAATGAGATGGTCGATAACCGCTATCAGAATTGCCGAAGTAGTCGAGACCCCTCCGGCAAGACCAAATGTAATTGCAAGGGAAGCTTCATACGTTCCTATCCCTCCAGGAGTAAGGGGAACGGCTTTAACCAGATTGCCGATTACGATAGCAAGTACGATGATCGCAAAGGGGATCTGCTGTTCGAACATATTTACTACGGCCACACAAACAAGGATATCAAGCAGCCATATGATGATTGATGTTGTTCCGAGAACGAAGATGGATCTCGCGGTGAGGGAAGCTCTTTTGATCTCGTGAAGCATGGTGAGAATGATAACCAGATATTTGTTTTCTGCAGAGAATTTCCCGACGAACAGGAGGAAAATAAAAAAAATAAGTCCTGCAGCCAGCGGTATGATTATCAGGGTTGTGAACCACGGGGGGGCGTTCAGGACAAATAATAAAGACAACGCCCCGAGAAGTGCAACTGTGAAAATATCGAAGACCCGTTCGACAACGAGAGATGAGACCCCTTCCGAATAGGTTGTATTGTATTGGTGCCTCAGGATGAAGACACGGACAAAATCCCCAAGGCGTGCCGGAACCACGAGATTTACCGTCTGGCTGACAAAAATACACGCCGTGGAAACGGTAACTCCCACGGTATAATTCAGGCTTTTCAGGATTGAATGATATCTCCAGCCGCGGAGCCACCAGGCTGACAGACAGATAGCCACTGCGACGAGGAGGTAGAGGGGTATGATATGCTGAAGTGCGACAGGGATCTGATCGCGGATACTATAGAGCATATAGCCGAGGATGCCTACTGCAATCAGGGTTGGTATAACAATGGCGCTAATCTTTCGATACATGGATCTGCCACCACAGGCGCAGGATTGCTGTGCCCATTTCAAAAATATCCTTGAACTTTACTGTCGTCCCTTTTCCTGCACGCCACCGGACCGGCAATTCCGTTACCCGGTAGCCGGCCCGCTGGGCACGGACGAGGATCTCGGTATCCCAGAACCAGTGGTTCGACCGGATTGCAGGAAGGAGCGGAAGGATCCGATCCTGACGAAATGCTTTGAACCCACACTGATGGTCATGGATCCTGCTTCCTAAAAAAAGCCTGACAAGGAAATTATAACTCCGGCTCGCTATCTCGCGGCCTTCCGTGCGTACAATATCGCTGGCAGGCAAAAGCCTCGAACCGGTCGAGATATCCGAACCGTCACGAATAGCCGATATCAGGGCGGGGAGGTGCTGCATGTCCGTAGCAAGGTCAACATCATAATAGCAGACGATTGTCCCCCGTGCCTCCCGGATCGCCCGGTTCAGGGCCCGGCCCCGTCCCTGGCGCTCATCACAGTGAAGGAGACGGACTCGGTTGTCCTGTGCTTCGTACTGCCGGACAAATCCGGTACTGCCATCAGTACTCCCGTCTTCTGCAACAATTATTTCAAATTCGCTGGTTATACCGGACAAGGTTTCAAGGGAAGATTTGAGGGCAATCTCAAGAGAAGGGCGGTCGTTGAATACAGGGATAATGGCAGTGACTTCAACCCCGGTCATGAGAGTCCCTCCTCTGTATGCAGGCTGCCACTTCAGTACCAGCCCTGATCGATCCCTCCATGCTCCGCTCGGGGTAATTTGTCATCGAGAACATACCCGCCATAAACAATCCCCGGTTTTCATATGCCGGAACCTGCGATTTATATCCCGTGGTATAGACCGGGCCTGCCCACGGGTCGACTGCTACTCGGTGCCACCGGATCTCATTTCGGGCAAGGGAAAAACGGGTACAGAAATCATCGATCAGGGTCTTGTCGATACGAGCCGGCATCGAACCGGAGAAGTATGAGGCCAGGTATACCAGGTGCTCCCCATACCGGTCAACAGGGATAAAATTCGTATGACTGACTACAGCTCCGTACGGTGCGTTGTCTTTCATGTTCAGCCAGTAAATGCCCCGGGTTACATCCCGGTCCAGGGCAAGGGTTACACATGCCGCTCCCTGGTAGGGAACGGGCGGCATGTCAGGCCCTCCGGCATGCCGGAGTTCCTGAGGCGGAATCGTTGAGATGACCGCATCAAAACGGGTATCGTTGACACGCCAGCTCCCCGCTTCACGGGATATCGAGGATACCGGGCATCGGGTCCGGATGGTTCCCTGGTTTTTCTCAATGGTTTTTTCAAGAGCGTCGATAATTCGGTGGAATCCGCCATTGAGATATCCAAGGCGTTCGCCGGATACCCCGCGGTCTGACCGGATAGCGATCCGGCTGAAAAGCCATGCAGCGGAGACCTCCTTTCTCCGTTCCCCGAACTTGCTCCTGAGAAGCGGTTCGAAAAACGAAGAATAGACATTCCGGCCGAGATGATCGATGATATAACGTTCCGCCGGAACATCGTCAAGGGCGGTGAGGTCGGCCTTTTTTGCCGTAAACGTCAGGAATGCAAGCCGTGCCTTGTCGAAGAGACTGAGCTCGGGGTACCTGAGGATCTCCCAGGGTGTATTCAGGGGATAGATTGTGCCACCGGAATAATACCCCGTTGTCCCGGTCCTCCATTCAAGACTCTCAAAGAGTCCCAGCCCGCGGAGCAGGGCAAAAAGGTGATTGTCCCCGGAGAAACAGTGGTGGTAATACCGCTCGATCCAGTAGCCATTCACCTCATAGGAAGAAAGGCAGCCGCCAAGATATGGCATCTTCTCAAGCAGCTGGACTTCATGCTCACCGGCAAGTGCGTGTGCTGCGACAAGCCCGGTCAATCCTCCGCCGATGATGCATATCCGCATAATACTGATCCATAGTATTTTTCATGGCGAAATGAAAAAGGCTCCGTAAAAAAAGCAGGAAAATCCCGGTACACCCCGTAGACAGGATAAGAAAGTTTTTGTACTGTCGAATTAAAGTTCATACGAGTAAAAGAACTTAAAAGGAATCAAAAGAAAATAGTTATCCGTTAGCCCATTGGATGGTGTAACCAGATGCGCGTATTTTTCATAGGTTTTGGTCAAGCGGGCGGTAAAATTGTCGATATGTTTATCGAACAGGACAAGAAGCTCGGGACCAACAGTTTCCGGGGGATTGCTGTAAATACTGCGCGAACCGACCTGATGGGATTAAAGAACATCGAGATGAAAGACCGGATCCTGATCGGACAGACCATGGTAAAAGGACATGGTGTAGGCACTGATAACGTGACCGGCGCCCGCGTTACCGCGGATGAGATCGACAGCATCATCAGCGCTATAGACGTGCGCGGCACCCACGATGTGGATGCATTCGTTATCGTTGCCGGTCTCGGGGGCGGAACAGGTTCCGGGGGATCACCGGTACTTGCCCGCCACCTCAAGCGGATTTACCGCGAGCCGGTCTATGCACTCGGGATCATCCCGGCACCGGAAGAAGGCCGCCTGTATTCATACAATGCTGCGAGAAGCCTGACTACTCTTGTTAACGAAGCCGATAATACCTTTATTTTTGACAATAGTGCCTGGAAAAATGAAGGCGAAAGCGTAAAAGGTGCTTTCCAGCGCCTGAACAATGAAGTAGTACGGAGGTTTGGTGTACTCTTCCGTGCCGGTGAAGTAACCAGGATGGGAGTCGGGGAAATGGTAGTCGACTCCAGTGAGATCATCAATACCCTCCGCGGCGGGGGCATCACTTCCGTAGGATATGCAATCAGCGAAGTGACAAGCAAGCGTACAAAGGATAAGCGGGGGCTTATCGGCGGGCTTAAGAATAAATTCGGTGCCAAGAGGGATGCCAACGAACAGGTCCTGCTCGGGGAAGACCGTTCGGCAAAGATTGTAGCGCTCGTACGGCGGGCCATGCTCGGCAGGCTGACCCTTCCCTGTGATTACTCGACCGCAGAACGTGCACTGGTCCTTGTTGCAGGTCCTCCGGATGAGATGGATCGTAAAGGCGTTGAAAAGGCGAAGAGCTGGGTTGAGGAGAATATCGCCGGTGTTGAAGTCCGGGGAGGAGACTACCCGGTACAAAGTGAGTATGTTGCTGCTGTAGTCATGCTGGCAACAGTGGGAAATGCCCCGAGAATCAAGGAGCTTCTTGATATCGCAAAGGAGACAAAAGAAGATGTTATCAAATCAAAGGAGAAAAAAAGCAGTATGTTCGAGGAGAGTATCGACCCCTTATTTGAGTGAGGTTAGTAATGAAGGGATTAACTAAGTGGATTATAATTGCACTATCTCTGATATTTTGCATCCACGCAGTTTCTGCGTTTGGAGTATCAGCAATAACGATTGATCCATCCGGGTCGCTAACCCCGGGAACTCCGGTGATTGTCACATACAGGGTTGACTTTACAGCCTCCGGCTCCGAGACATTTCCTTCAACCAACGAACTGGATATGTCGACAGATCTGGAAAAGCCGAAATGGACCTATACCCTTGTTCTTGACGGGGTGGAAACTCCGCAGCCCGCCAACTCAGGCCGCATGATCTCCGTATCCGGCTGGATTCTCTCGTATCCTGCAGCAGTAGAAGAATCGATGAAAGTGACCATGGAAGGAACTGCACCGACGGTATCGACGACAAGCAATAAGACGATCATCCAGTTGCAGGAAGTAGACAGCCATAATAATATTGTTTCCGGTTCGACTGTCAAAAGGGAAGCCGTGATCGTGAATGTCGCCGAAGTACAAGCAAAAGTAGCCGAGAAAAGGTCAACTCTCCAGACATTCCGGTCCCATATCGATGAAAAATCAGCCATGGGTATTGACACCGCTGAAGCGGAAGCAAAATATTCCGAAGCAAAACAAAAAATTGACACCGCCGAGAAGGCACCCTCCACCCAATACGTACAGTCATTCGCCAACCTTGACGCTGCACAGAAAGCGATTGATGACGGAGAGGCAGCTCTCGACCGTGCATGGGCAGAAAGTGAGGTTACCAATGCACAGGTACCCATCACCAACGTGGATGGTATCATTGCATGGTTCAAAGGCAATGCCAGTACGAAGGATGATGCGCAGCTCCCGGCAATCATTGCGAAAAGGGAAGTTGCGGTGAGTTATATCTCAACTGCCAATGACGATGTCAGCAACGGTAATTATGCCCAGGCACGAAGCAAGGCCCAGGAAGCGTACGATAAGGGAAACGAGTCCTACACGGATGCCCTTGCCCGACAGAAAGTCCTTTTATCCGGATGGCAGTTCCCCGGTCTTCCCAATTTCGGTAAGCTCCCGATAATCCCTATCATCGCCGTAGTCGTTGTTGTGCTTGCAGTGGTCGGATATGTTATTTATCGCAAACGCTCCCACTGGGATGAACTCGGATAGATTCTTTTTAACCCAAGTGCTCCTTTTTTTGAACAAACCTTGAATGAGGTTTTTTCATCGCGAGTATGATTCCGATCAAAAATGGGATCCGGATCTGTCAAACCTTGATTTAAAATTTTCAACCAGACTCTGGTTTTTTATTTTCAACCACACCCTGATTGGAAAATTTTTGCCGGACCCTGATTGAAAAATGGTGCACCGGCCCAGTCTTCCGTCGTGAACGGTTCTTGTGCAATAGTGCACATGTGGTTAACTTTTTGCAACCAGACCTTGATTGAAAATTTTCCATCAAACCTTGATTTTATTTTTTCAATCGCACTTTGATTGAAAAATTTTCAACGCGATCATGATCGCGATTGAAAAACCGATCCGGATCAATCAGATCCTGATTGAAAAAAATTCATCGCGATCACGATCATGATCAAAAAACGATCCGGATCGATCAAGCCCTGATTTTATTTTTTCAATCAAACCCTTGTTTAATTTTTTCATCACAATCTGATTGAAAATTGTAACAGGTTCTGGTTTTCATAACCGTAACGAGATCCTGTAGTAAAATACCTGACCCCTTCACCGGGTTCTTTTTTGGTAAAGAATACGAATATCATATACATGCAGGTTACCTTCCTTGGCACTAATGGATGGTTTGATACTCCTACCGGCAATACAGTTTCTGTACTTGTCCGTACACGCGAATATGACCTTATCTTCGATGCCGGCAACGGGATTGCCAAGGCCGACCGGTATATTTCGCAGGAGAAGCCGGTATATCTCTTCCTCAGCCATTTCCATATCGACCATATCGCGGGCCTCCACACACTTGTCAAGTTCCGGCTGAAACAGGGCCTGAAGATCTTCTGCATGCCGGGAGGATCGGTTCTCCTCCATACTTTCGTGGGGGAGCCATTTACCATACCCCTTGAGAAGCTCCCGTACCCGGCGCATGCCATCGAGCTTGAGGAGGGCGTGCACAAGCTTCCCTTCACCGTAGAGTGCCGCCCGCTCGTCCACCCGGCCCCCTGCTACGGCTACCGGATAGAGATCGATGGAAAAGTCATCGCATTCTGCACAGATACCGGTGTCTGCGATAACGCGGTCGCCCTCGCCCGTAATGCTGATCTCCTCATCACCGAGTGCGGCTTAAAACCCGGGGATAGCAGCCCGGACTGGCCCCATCTCAACCCGCAGGACGCAATCGGGATTGCACAGAAAGCCGGTGCAAAGCGCCTGGCTCTGATCCACTTCGGCGCAGAAGTATACAAAACCCTTGAAGATCGAAAAGCCGTTCTGGATCAATTTGAACATCTCAGTCCCGGGCTTATCGTGGCAACCGATGACCTGACGATAAACCTCTAAAAGGGATTATTCGTTTATCTTCTTCAGCAGCCACGCCATATTGGCGCCCAGCGTCTGCATGGTCATGGCCCCTTCATCATCGGTCTTCACATCTCCCGGTGCAAGCCCGATCCCGATGTTCCAGTAAGATGAGCCGGGGACAATCATCTGGCTGATGAAGAAGAAGTGGTTCATGGTGTCGAATGCGTGGATGGCCCCGGCACGGCGGACAGCAACCACTGATGCCCCGACCTTGCGCCGGAACATGTCCTGGTTTGCCTTTGCTACAAAGCCGGCCCGGTCAATCAGGGCCTTCATCTCGGTGGACACATCCGAGAAATACGTAGGCGATGCGAGAATGATGCCATCAGCGTCCAGCATCTTTTCAATGCAGTCATTCAGGATATCCCCTTTCACCGCGCACCGCTTGTCCTGGTTAGTGAAACATTTCCCGCAGGCGGTACAGCCCCGGATCTTCTTTCCTGCCAGCTGGACGAGCTCAGTTTTGATACCCGCTTTTTTCAGCTCCTTAAACACCGTGTTGACAAGGATGGCGGTATTTCCGTCCTTCCGTGCACTGCCGTTGAATGCCACGACTTTCATGGTACACCTGTACACTGGATGTTGGTATCCGCATATAAAAAACCGGGTGGCCGGGCTGCAGCGTATGCCCTCCTGTCTCAGTGCGCCATCTTATGAACTCGCACGCCAAATGGTGCTGCGATATGAATTCTCGTATACAGTTTTCCGATTTTAACCTGTCAAAGGAAGTCGGAAAAGCCATTGAAGATATGGGCTTTGAAGAGCCCTCACCCATCCAGGCACTCGCCATTCCTCTCATCCAGGCCGGGCGCGATGTTACTGCCCAGGCACAGACCGGTACCGGCAAGACTGCCGCGTTCGGGATCCCCATCATTGAAAAGATTGACCCGACAAAACGTGTTGTTCAGGCAATCGTGCTCTGCCCGACCCGCGAACTCGCTATCCAGATTGCAGAAGAGTTCTCAAACCTCCTCGCGCACATCCCCCGCATTGTGGTGCTGCCTGTCTATGGCGGCCAGCCGATTGACCGCCAGCTTCGTGCACTCCACCACGGCGTCCATATCGTGATCGGCACCCCGGGACGTGTCATGGACCATCTCGAGCGCCGCACGCTTGCGCTTAACGATGTTTCAATAGTTGTGCTTGATGAAGCCGACCAGATGCTCGACATGGGATTTCGTGACGACATCGAGTGGATCCTAAAGAAAGTCCCGCAGAACCGGCAGACCCTGCTCTTCTCGGCTACGATGCCACAACCGATCATCGACATCTCGAAACGGTTCCAGAACAAGCCGGAATTTGTCCGGGTCCAGTATGCCGAGCTGACCGTTCCCCAGACTGAACAGTCCTATATCGAAGTCAAGGACCGCGAGAAACTCGATGTGCTCTGCCGGGTAATCGATCTCTCAGATCCCCAGCTTGCAATCATCTTCTGCAACACCAAGCGCCGTGCAGAAGAACTGGCCGGAAAGGTCAAAGCCCGGGGGTACCGTGCTGAGGAACTGCATGGCGATATGAAACAGTCGCAGCGCGACCGGGTGATGGGCGGGTTCCGCAAGGGACAGATCGATATCCTGATTGCAACCGATGTCGCGGCACGCGGGATTGATGTGGATGACGTCGACATGGTGATCAACTTCGATGTCCCGCAGGACGTTGAATATTATGTCCACCGTATCGGCCGGACCGGCCGGGCGGGAAAAAGCGGTAAGGCGATAACCTTTGTCGCACCCCGGGACTTCACAAAACTCCGCGAGATCGAGCACTATGCCAAGATTAAGATCCCCAAAATCCCGATACCTTCCCAGAGCGATGTTGCCAAGACCCGGACTCTTTCAATGCTTGAAAAAGTCCGCGAGACCATCCGCGAGGGCGGCCTTGAGGCATACACCCGGATCATCGAGGACGAGACCGAGGGCGATCTCACATCGGTCGAGATCGCAGCTGCGCTTTTAAAACTCCAGATGGAACAGGGCACTGCGGAACCCGTTGTGAAGAAAGAGGAGATCGCTTTTGAGGATACCGGTGCTGAAGTGGGAATGGTCAGGTTCTTCCTCGGTGTTGGCAGGGAGCACAAGGTCCAGCCAAAGGATATTGTGGGTGCGATTGCCGGTGAGACAGGTATTCCCGGGAAGGCGATCGGTGCAATCCGGATCCTTGACTCTTACTCATTTGTTGAGATCCCCAAGGAGCACGCATCTGAGGTCTACTCGATCATGAAAGAGCGGACGATCAGGAACCAGCCTACTAAGATCGAACCTGCACAGGGACGGCGGGGTTAACCGCCGCGGTTGCGGAATTCACCCCATAAACCTCTTATATTTTCCGCGGGCATCTTTTGTGTATGAAAACACGATCTCTGTTCATCGCGTTTACCATTCTGGCCTTCCTGCTGATCGTTGCGGGATGTTCACAGCCGGCACCTCCCGCACCAACACCCGTTCCTACGCCTGTTGAAACGCCACCAATAACAGCACCCACGGTTCCTCCAACCACGATCTCGTTTACCACGGAACCGACACAGGCACTCCCGGAAATCTGGGGCCTCGAAGTTCAGGTATA
>Ga0326726_10003707_pt1 | contig 14043 bp, 11 predicted proteins | sample MHFenrmetagenome_2_FD_207603 | JGI IMG/M metagenome (GOLD analysis project Ga0326726, IMG submission 207603) | Lab enriched peat soil microbial communities from Michigan Hollow, Ithaca, NY, United States - MHF15MN | ecosystem: Environmental > Terrestrial > Soil > Wetlands > Peat | place: USA... | reverse complement strand
ACTCCGAGAGCGCGCTCGCGATCGCCGAGTTCCTCGTGAAGCGCAAGGAGGTCGCGCGCGTGTTCTATCCGGGGCTCGCGAGCGATCCGGGCCACGCGCTCGCGCGCAAGCAGATGAAGGAATTCGGCGGCGTGCTGACCTTCGACCTGAAGGCGAGCAAGGAGCAGACGTGGGCGTTCATCGATGCGCTCGAGCTCTTCACGACGACGTCGAGCTTGGGGTCGACGGAATCTTTGGTCGCGCCGGTGCAGCTCTATCTCGGCTCGGACCTCACGGCCGAGGAGCAGAAACGGGCTCAGATCAAGGATTGCACCGTTCGGATCGCGGTCGGACTCGAGCACGTCGACGACCTGATCGCCGATCTCGACCAAGCGATGCGCAAGACCGTCCGCTAGGGGCGTCCGGCGGCGGCGTTGGCGGCCCGCTGCGTCGCGACGACGCAGACTTCCTGCCGATTGAACGCGAGCTGTCGCGCGCGCACGTGCTCGTATCCCCAGCCGCGGATGCGTTTGTGAAACGCCGGCAACTCGGCGGTCAACCGCGGGTCGGTGAGTTTTAGCGTCAGCACGAGCCCTTCGGGGTGCACGTCGCGCGCCGTCACAATGGCTTCGACCGTATCGAGCGTGTGCTTAGGCGCGACGTTCGTGTCGGACATCAGCCAGCGGGCGTCGCGGAATACGGCGCGCGGTACTTCCCTGGCGCGGGCGCGGACATGAGTGAAACGCGGATTCGCGAGGACCGCCGGATCCATCTCCGCCGGGTCGATTCCGGTGACGATGCAACCGCGTTCGAGCAGCGCCGCGCACGAACCGCCGGGCGCGCTGCCGATCTCGACACAGCGGTCGCCGGGCCGAATCGGGAGCTCGGTCCAGCGCAGTGCCTCTTCCATCTTCAGGTACGCTCGCGAGATCATGCCGGCCGGGGCACCGAGCAGCGGCACGCCGCCGGGCCAGCGCGTCTCCGGCGACTCAGCGCGGTGCCAGCCGACCCACCATTCGTGCGGCTCGACGAGCACGCAGTCGAGCACCGTTTCGCCGGCCGGGACTTCGGTGTTCAAGAACAGCGACGTTGCCGAGGCCGGCCGCTGCGCAAGCAGCTGCGCGCCGGCCGCTTGCGCCGGCGTTTCGACCGCGGCATTGAAGCCGTCATCGCCGGGCAACGCGCCGTCCCGCTGCCACACGTGCAGGTGGTGGAACCGTGCGCTGCCGCTCCGCCCGTGCTGTGTCGCGACCGCCATCCAGACCTGGCGACCGAGCTCGGCCATGTCGGCGCCCGTTACTTTGCCGAGCGAGTGACCCCAAGTGCGTGCGAAGGGGCTGTGCAGCGTCGGCGACGAATCGTCGGCCGCGTCGTCGGCGACGCGAAAAGTCACGAAGCCGGGACGCGAAAACGCGAACAGGAGGCTCGGATGCCGGCGAGCTACATCGCCCTTTAATGCCGCTTCGGAGCCGGGTTGGCAAGCGGCGAACAAGAAACGCGTCACGCGTGCATTCTACGCGCTCGGGTCCAGTGCGATCAGTACCTCGCTCGAATCGCTGTGAGCCGTGCTCGACGCCGCACCGCGGCCATGCGCTAAGCTGCTGACCATGATCAATGAGAGAACATCGCAGTTCCCATGACCGCATCGAGGCAAGGCAATCGGCTGACGAGCGTCATACTCGTTGCACTGATCATCGGTATCGGGGCGGGCTACGTCGCGCACGACTTCTTTCCGCAGTCGAGTGCGCGCTTCGCCGACGCAATCGCGTTGCTCCCGACGGCGTTCCTGCGGCTCGTGAGGATGATCATCGCGCCGCTCGTATTCGCGACGCTGACGGTCGGCATCGCGAAGATGGGCGACATCCGGACGGTCGGGCGGATCGGCACGAAGGCGCTCGGCTGGTTCCTGTTCGCGTCGCTCGTCTCGTTGACGCTCGGGCTCGTGCTCGTCGACTTCCTCGAGCCCGGCAAGGCTATGCATCTCGCGGTTCCGGCCGGCGACGCTGCAACCGGGCTCAAGCCCGGGGGGCTGTCGCTCGAGGAGTTCGTAGCGCACACGATCCCGACCAGCGTCATCGACGCGATGGCGCGCAACGAGATCCTGCAGATCGTGGTCTTCTCGGTGTTTTTCGGCATCGCGATGACCGTGCTCGGCGAGCGCACGAAGATCGTGCTCGAGGGTCTCGAAGGCGTGTCGCTGATCATGCTGCGCGTGACGGGCTACGTGATGCTCTTCGCGCCGCTCGCCGTATTCGGCGCGCTCGCGAGCACCGTGGCGCAGGAGGGACTCGGCGTCATCAAGGTGTACGGGCTGTTCGTCGGCGAGTTCTATCTCGGCATATTGCTCTTGTGGGTCGTGCTGACCGTTCTCGGCGCGTTGTTCGTCGGCTCGCGCGCGCCCGAGCTCGTGAGGCGCGTGCGCGAGCCCGTGCTGCTCGCGTTCTCGACTGCAAGCTCCGAAGCGGCCTATCCGAAGACGCTCGAGGAGCTCGAGAGATTCGGCGTCAGCAATCGCATCGCGAGTTTCGTGCTGCCGGTCGGCTACTCGTTCAATCTCGACGGCTCGATGATGTATTGCACGTTCGCCGTGATGTTCATCGCGCAGGTATACGGCATCGATATCTCGATCGGCCAGCAGATCGTGATGGTCGCCATCCTGATGCTCACGTCGAAGGGCATGGCCGGCGTGCCGCGCGCGTCCCTCGTCGTCATCGCCGCGACGCTCGCCCAGTTCGACATACCGGCGGCCGGGCTCGTGCTGCTGCTCGGCGTCGATCACTTCCTCGACATGGGCCGCTCCGCGACCAACGTCGTCGGCAACAGCATCGCGACGGCGGTCGTCGCGCGCTGGGAAGGCGAGCTTCGACGCGACGATGGGCCGGCGTCGGCTGCGCTCGCGCGAGGCACCGAGGAAACTAGCTAGGAGCCGTTACCGACGCGAGCGCGGCCGCTCGTGCGAATGGCGCACGAGGCCGAATCTTTAGCGCGCCGCCACTTCGACCGGAGCTTGCGGCACTGGCCGCCACCTAAGCTTCTCGGCGGCGTTCACCGATTTCGCGGGTAGATGATTCGGCTTGTATGTGAACCTGACCCAGACCGGGAATCGCTCGTCGATCGAGTTCACCGACACGACCTCACCGCCGTGGAACGCCCAGAGATCGTGAACCAAATACGAGCGCTCGGGTGGGTGTCCGAAGTAGCGCTCGGGTCCGTGGGTCTGGACGATGTCGCGCGTGACCATCACGATCGGCTCGATGCGGCCGAACGTCACGAAATCCTCTGGATCCGGCCACATCGTCCAGAGCGTCCAGAACCGATAGCTCGCGCCGTCCGAGAGCGCGACGAAGCGCTGGTAGAACGCGGCTCCAAGACCGTTGCCGTGGCCCGAGATCGTCGCGATGAAATCCGTAACGCCGTCGTGGTTCAAGTCGTCGCAGACGGCGTTCTTCACGAGGTCGAACGACATCACAGCCGACACCGGGATAGGCGCTGAACGCGGCTGATCCCCGACGAAGACTTGCGCCTCGAAAGCCTGGTCGTCGATCGTAATCCGCAACCGCGCATCGAGGCCGGGACGCGTGTATTCGATCCGGCCCTCCTCGGGCGGCACGTGGCCGAGCGTCGCTTGCGGAGACCAGCCGCCGCGCACGTCGAGAGCGCCTTCGCATGCCGTTGGACGCGCGACGTTGTGCTCGGTCGGCCCGAAAGGCCCATACCCTCCGCGTTGAGCGGCGGCCGGCAAAGCCGCAACGACCAAGAGCAACGCTACCGGTCTCGCCGGGCGCCGTGAGACGGATCCACCTCTGGACTGGGCGTTCATGACGCGAGCCGCTCCAACCAGGAATGCGCGAGGCGTGCGCGACGGCGACTAGGGCTGTAAGAACTTCCGCGCGCGGCCGAGCGCCATCAACGGAAAGTAGTGCCGATAGAGGTTGTAGTTCAGCATGAAGCCGCGCTGCAGCTCCGTGCCTTGCGCGATCCGCTCGAGCGTACGCTTGTCGCGAAAGTCCATTCGTTCGCCGAACCCGTAGCCCGGGAAGCCCGTGCCCGTGTAGTACGGCTCGTCCCACGTGCCGTCGTCGCGCTGGCGCGCAACGAGGAACGCGACGCCGTGGCGGATCTCGCGCTCATGGGCGCGGTCGCCGGTCGCAATGAGCGCGAGCAGCGCCCATGCCGTCTGCGACGCCGTGCTCGGGCCGCGTCCGCGCAGCGCGTCGTCCATGTACGACGCGCACGTCTCGCCCCAGCCGCCGTCCTCGTTCTGATGAGCGCGGAGCCAATCCGCCGCGCGCCGCACGAAGTCCTGGGACATGTCCTCGCCGAGCGCCGCGAGCGCCGGCAACACCGCGGCGGTGCCGTAGATGTGATTGACGCCCCAGCGGCCGAACCAGCTGCCGTCGGATTCCTGCTCGGAGCGGAGGAAGTCATAGCCGCGCTTGACTGCGCGGTGGTGGCGGTCGAAGCCGAGGCTCGCGAGCGCTTCGAGCACGTGCGCGGTCACGTCGGCCGACGGCGGATCGAGCGCCTCGCCGAAGTCGCAGAACGGAATCTTGGTGATGATCTTCCAGTCGTTGTCCTTGTCGAACGCCGCCCAGCCTCCGTTGCTCGACTGCATCGCGAGCGTCCAGCCGAGCGCACGATCGATCGTTGCACGGATGTGTGGCTGATCGAGCATTGCGCGCGGTAGCCGCGCGAGCATCAACAGTGCGACGGCCGTGTCGTCGATGTCGGGATAATGCAGATTCGAGCGCTCGAACGCCCAGCCGCTCGGCTCGACGCCCTTGACCTTCTTCGCCCAGTCGCCGCGGTAGCGGACCTCGTTCGCGAGCACCCAATCGAGCGCCTGCTGCATCGCTGGCGTGAAGTCGCGATCGCAGTCCTGCATCGCGAGCAGCGTCAGCAGCGTGTCCCAGACCGGTGACTCACTCGCCTGGATGTGCAGCGTCCCGCCGCGCTCATATGCGAAGTGCGAGTCGAGCGCCGCCAACGCCTTCGCCATCACGGGATGATTGAGCTGGTAGCCCTCGACATTAAGCGCCATCAGGCTGTAGATCCACGGCGGTTGAATTCCGCCCCATACGCCGTCCGCGTCCTGGTGGCGCACGATCCAGCCGAGGCACGCGTTGATCGCGGTCTCGCGGAACGGCGTGAGGCCTATCTTTTGATACAGATGCAAGAACCGGTCGGAAAACAGGAACAACCGCCGCCATGAGAGCCAAGAGCCGCGCCGCGGCAGTCGGTAATCCATCCGCTCGCGGCCGCGAGGGAACAGCTCGTCGAGGCGCCGGTCGGGCGGCAGCGGCCGCACGGCACGCCGTGCGGACAGCACGGCAAGGGGCAGCAGCGTCGTCCGGGCCCAGCTCGCGAAGTTGTAAATGTTGAACGGGAACCAGCGCGGGTTGGCGATCACCTCGGGCGGCAAGTTCGGCGTTGCGCTCCACGGCCACTCGCCGAGCAGCGCAAGCCAGTACTTCGTGAACACGCGCACTTGCTTTAGGCCGCCGTGCTCGAGGATCCAGCGTCGCGCGCTCACGAGCGGCGGCGAATCCGGGCTCATCCCGACGCAGCGCAACGCCGCGTAGCACTCGACCGTGCTGTTGATGTCGCCGTTCGGCGCCCCGTAGTAGATCTCCCAGGAGCCGTCCGGACGCTGCGCGTTGAGCAGCGTGCCGACTAGGTCCGCCTCGCGCGGATGCCGGATGCCGAGGAAGTGCATCGCGAGCAGCCACTCCGCCTCCATGCAGTAGCTCGACTCGAGCATCCCGACCCAATAGCCCTCCGGCCGCTGCTCGCGGTCGAGCCAATCCATAGCCTTCTCGAGGGCCGCGCGGAGCTGGTGGGAGGCGTCTTGGAGAAGTCTCGGAGCGGACGCGGCCAAAGGTGTACCGGCTGGCGTGCGGTATTGCAGCCGCGGATTATCGCACAGCCGCCGGGGGGTCGCTGGCTGGCCGGTAGACCGGGCGGGCTCATGCGCCGTACGGCCGGTTGCGCGGCCTCCCGGGATCGAAGAGCATGCGGGCCTCTGCTTGGGTTACCGAGCCCCCGCCGATGCGAGCTCTTCGCACGCTTTCCCTGGCCGCCGCCGCGGCCCTACCGGTCGCGTGCGCGGTCACGACGGCGGACGGAACGCGCCTCGGTCTCACGTCGGACGAGTTTCGCGCCTACGTCGAGCGAGTCTTTCGCGATCAGAACAAGGTCGCGAGCGATCTCGCGTTCGCGCTCGACGACGCGACGACGTCAGGCGGCCCGGCACCGCCCGAGCTCGCGGCTGCGGAAGACGCGCTGCTCAAGGCCTGCTCCGGGCTGAACGAGCTCGCGACGTCGCGCCGCGACCAGGCAGAGCTCGGTGTCCGAAAGAGCGCGCGCGCGGCGCGAAGCGCGCCGGACTGCGAACGCGCGACACGGGCGGCACAAGCGGCGCTACAAGAACGCGCGCGTTAGCTGCGACGGGGAGAGACACGCGTCGTCGAGAACGATGCGCTTGGACTAAAGGCCCGGCGGCAGGAGCCGGCCGACGGCAATCAGCTGCTCTTGATAATACGGAGTGTCGATCCGCGCGACGCTGACTTGCCGCCCCGTCTCGGGCGCGTGCACGAACAGGCCGTCGCCAAGATAGATACCGACGTGCGAGAGCTTCGCTTGGTCCTGGAAGAAGAAGAGATCGCCGGCGCTCGCGTTCGCGAGCGCGATCTTGTGCGCGGCTCTGAACTGATCCTCGGGCGTGCGCGGTATCGGGTAGCCCGCTTGGTCGTACGCGTAGAACGCGAGCCCGCTGCTATCGAATCCTTTCACCGGATCGGTTCCGCCGAGCCGGTATCGTGCCCCGACCATGTCCGCCGCGAGATCGGCGACGGCGCCGCCGAGGTTGAGGACCGACTCGTCGCCCGCCGCTGCGCGCGGCGCGACCGCGACGACGGGTGAAGGGGCCGCCGACTCGGTGGGCGGCGCGCTCGCGCAACCCGCGGCCACCGCCGCGATCGCGAGCAAAGCACCTAAGGATCGACAAAACCGTAACGACATGGCGTTCAGTTTGGACCCCGGCGACTGAATCGCGGCTGAACGCGCGCCGCGCCGACGGTCAGCGGTCGAGCCAGGGCGGCGTCGGTAGACCTTTCGAGCGCAAGAACGCGGGATTGTACAGCTTCGACTGGTAGCGAGAGCCCGAGTCGCAGAGGATCGTGACGATCGTCTTTCCCGGCCCCAGCTCGCGAGCGAGTCGGATCGCGCCCGCGACGTTGATTCCCGTCGAGCCGCCGAGCAGCAGGCCTTCGGTCTGCACCAGGTCGAAGCAGATCGGCACCATCTCCTCGTCTGGGATCTGAAACGCGTCGTCGATCTTCGCGCCCGCCAGATTGCCGGTGACGCGGCCCTGGCCGATACCCTCGCTGATCGAGCTGCCGCTGCCCTTGAGCTCGCCCGTCTTGATCCAGCTGTAGATCGACGCGCCCATCGGATCGGCCGCGGCCGTCACAATGCTCGGGTTCTTGTGCTTCAGGAACTCGCTCACGCCCGCGAGCGTGCCGCCGGTGCCGACGGCGCACGTGAAACCATCGATCTTGCCGTCGGTCTGTTGCCAGATCTCGGGACCGGTGCTCTGCGTGTGGCCGTCGCGGTTCGCGGTGTTGTCCCACTGGTTCGCGTACAGCACGCCGTGCGGCTCTTTCGCCGCGAGCTCCTCCGCCGTGCGCTTCGCGACGTGCACGTAGTTGTTCGGATCCTTGTACGGCACCGCCGGCACCTCGCGGAGCTCGGCGCCGCAGAGCCGCAGCGCGTCCTTCTTCTCTTGCGACTGCGTGTTCGGCATCAGGATAAGCGTGCGATAGCCGCGGGAATTGCCCACGAGCGCGAGGCCGATGCCCGTGTTGCCGGCTGTGCCCTCGACGATCAGCCCGCCGCGCTCGATCGCGCCGCGTCGCTCGCCGTCGAGCACCATGTACTTCGCCGCGCGATCTTTTACCGAGCCGCCCGGATTCAGGAACTCGGCTTTGCCGAGGATCGTGCACCCGGTGAGCTCAGAGGCCTTGCGTAACTTGATCAGCGGCGTGTTGCCGACCGCTTCGACGAAGTCGGAACGAATATCCATCGCGAGAGCTGCGCGTTCAGCTACGGTTCAGCGCGCCTATTGCACGGTGATCGTGATCTTTTCGGAATGAACCGGCGGCTGATGGGGGACATGGTTCGCATCACCGAGCACGAGCTGCAACGTGTGCTGCCCCGGCGGCAACGTGAGCTCGACCTCGGTCTGCCCCGCGCCGAAATGCCGATGCTTGTCGTCGTTCGGGATCGGCAAATTGTCGGGTGGGAGATCGGTGTCGATCAGCAGGTGGTGGTGACCGGTGTTCGCGTTCGTGACGCCGGCAGGTGCGATGCCCATTCCCTTGAGGCCGAAACGGACGGTGAACGGCGAGCTCACCTTGGCGCCATTCTGCGGCGAGATGAAATATTCCATCGCGCCCGCAGGCGAGGCGGTGCGAGGCAATGTGGCCGGCGCTTGGGTCGCGTTTTGAGCGTGACCCAGCGCGGGAAGAAACATTAGAAGCAGGCTACAAATCGGTGCTATCGTTCTCATGCGCGTTGCCCCTAATCGATGTTGTGAGTGTGCTCGTGCGAGCGGCACATAGTATCAGGGTGCCACCCCGGTCAGCTCTGCCGGCGCCGTGGGCGTTATGGAATGTTTTCGGCTGTGCCGCCCGCTCGACGCGTAAAGTGAACTTCGCACGACCGTCGAGTAACTAACGGTGAAACCCACTCCGACACAGCGAACGACCTCGACTGAGATCGAGGGAGGACAATCATGGAACTGAAGGTCATGCGCTCGGTGCTCACAGGCGCCGCGCTGCTCGGATTGATTGCCTGCAGCAGCCAGCAAACCGTCGGTCCACAGGGCGGAAGTAGTGGTGTGAGCATTCCGATGCCGTCGAGCTCGAGCGGATCGAGTGGCGGATCGCAGTCCTCATCCGGCGGCGGGTCGCAGGGCGGTTCAAAGTCGTCTTCATCGGGTGGCGGCCAATCGGGCGGCGGCTCGCAATCCTCGTCCGGCGGCGGCTCGCAGGGCGGTTCGAAGTCTTCTTCATCGGGCGGCCAATCCGGCGGCGGCTCGTCCGGGGCGCAAGGCGGTTCTTCCGGAGCACAGGGCGGAGCGCAGGCCGGGATACCGGGCGGGTCGCAAGGCTCGTCCGGCTCGTCGGGTTCGTCCGGCGGTGCATCGGGGTCGAGAGGCGGCTCTTCATCGAGCTCGGGCGGCGGCGGCAGTTCAGGCGCTGGCGGTTCGGGTTCGCCCGGCTCTGGCGGCACTGTAGGCGCTGCGGGCTCGGCGGCCGGCCAGGGTGGCTCGCCGTTCCCGACCAGCTCCTCGGGCGGCGGCGGTGGCTCGTCGGGCTCGACCGGCTCACGCGGCGCCCAGGGCGGCGCGCAAGGTTCGGGCGGCGCCGGTTCGCAGAGCTCGACGTTCCCGACCGGCAGTATCGGCGGCATCGGGGGTTCGCAGAATCCTTTCCCGACGGATAGCTCGGGCGGCGGCGCCGCAGGCGGCACGCAAGCGGGTGGGGCCGGCGGATCGCAAGGCGGCTCGAGCGGCGCGGGCGGCTCGCAAGGTGGCGGCTCGAGCGGCGCGGGTGGCGGCGCGACGGCCGGCACGCAGGCGGGCGGCGGCGCGTCGGGCGCGGGCGGTTCGGGTTCACCCGGCTCGGGCGGCACCGTAGGCGCCGCGGGCTCGGCGACCGGTCAGGGCGGTTCTGCATTTCCGACCAGCACGGGTGGCGCGAACGGCGCCGGTGGCGGCACGGCCGACGGTCGTAGCGCGCAGAACGGCGCTGGTGGTCTCGGCGGCGCGGGCTCCGCGGGCGGCGGCGCGGCAGGCGGCGGCGCGGCGGGCAGCGGCGGTGCGGCGGGCGGCGGTGCAGCGGGCGGCGGCGGTGCGGCGGGCGGCGGTGCAGCGGGCGGCGGCGGTGATAGCCCGTTCGGCGACGCTCAGGCTGCAAACGGCGGTGGCGGCAGCGGCGCCGGCCAGGAATTCGATCGTTCGCTCGGCGGCTTTGATGCGCGCATGGGCAAGGAGCAAGACGCGGTCGCGCGTGCCGGCGGCGGCACGGCGGCCGATCAGGTGCTCAAAGAGGCGGGCCAAGGCGGCGGCGGTGATGCGGCGGCCGGTGGCGCGGCGGCCGGTGGAACGGCGGCCGCGGGCGGCGGCGGGTCGGGGCAAGGCGGCCAGGCCGGCAACGGCGCCGTCGGTGGCTCGAGCGCCGTCGGCGGACAGCAGGCCGGCGCGGCCGGCGCTAGCCAACGCCGCAGCGACGACGCGGGCCCGGACAAGCCTGCGGCGACGGTTCAGGGCTGCAACGATACCGACAAGGTCGCGCGCCAGCTTTGTGAGGCGGCGACGGCGGAGAACGATCCATTCCTCCGCGCTTCGCTCTGGGACGAATACAACCAGTACAAGAAGATCGTTGCGCGCCAATAGGCGCGCCGAGGGTCCAATATGCGCCGCGTCGCGATAGCTTTCGTCGCCGGGTTGTCCTTCATTGCGGGTTGCACGAGCACCGAAGTGCTGGTCGCGCACGCGGTTCCGCTGGAGAAGAGCACGACCGAGATCGCGGAGACTCAGCTGCTCGATGTCGGCGTCGCGGTGTTCGACTCGGGAGTGCCCGAGGGAGAAGTCGACAAAGACGTCCTAGAGCACCTGATCAAGGAAGGCACGTTCGTCCAGATCCGCAGGAGCGAGGCGATCTACCAGGCAGTCGTGCTCCGCAACACCCTCCAGAAGAGCGCGAACTGGGGCACCGTCTGGGTCACGCCGAAGGATTCGACCGCGGCCGATCTCAGCGTCGACGGCAAGATCCTGCATTCCGACGGCGACTACTTCCAGCTGCACGTCAAAGCGACCGACGCGACGGGCCGCGTCTGGGTCGACAAGAATTACGAAATGTCGACCGCCGCCGGCGCGTTCAATCGCCAGCGCTACCCCGACCTCGATCCGTACCAAGACGTGTTCAACGAGGTCTCGAACGATCTCGCGAAGGCGCGCAAGGGCCTTTCGGCGAAAGACACGCAAACGATTCGAACCACCGCAGGGTTGCGCTACGCCGCGGACCTGAGCCCCGCCTCGTTCAGTGGTTACGTGGTCGACAACAAAGGGCAGTACAAGATCAATCGCCTGCCGGCCGACGGCGACCCGATGTATGACCGCACGGAGCGCGTGCGCCAGCGCGAGCGGTTGTTCCTCGATACGATCGATGAGCACTACGACCAGTTCTATAAGGACGCGAGCACGCCCTACAACGGCTGGCGCGAGAACGCGCGCGAGGAGGCGATCGAGGTCAAGGAGCTGACCAAGTCCGCGCATTGGCGCACCGGCATGGGCGTTGCGTCGATCCTCGCGTCGATCGTCTACGGCAGCAGTCACGGCGGCGAGTTCACCGAGCGCATGCTGCGCGACGCGGTCCTCTATATCGGCGTCGACATGCTGCGGACGAGCCAAGTCCGCAAGCAGGAAAAGCAGATCCACCAGCAGCAGCTCGAGGAGCTCAACGGCTCGTTCGATGATTCGATCAAGCCCGTCGTCGTCGCGATCCAAGGCACCGAGCACCGGCTGACCGGCACCGCCGATGCGCAGTACAACGAATGGCGTGACCTGTTGCGCCAAATCTTCATCGAAGAGAGCGGCTTCGTGCCGGACGACTTGACGGTCTACGCCGGCGAAGTGGAGCCGGCCGCCCCGCGTCAAGATCCGCTTCCCGGCCTCGCGTTGAAGTTGCCCGCCGGCGGCATACCGGCGGCTGCCGAGGCCGGGGCGGCCAATGCGCCCACCGGTGCCGCCGCTGCGCCCGAGCAAGCATCCGAAGCCAGTCCTGCGCCGGCGGAAGGCGCGAGCGCACCGGCGCCCGCATCGCCGTCCGCGCCCTCGAGCGAAGCGGCCGCTCCCGCAGAGTCTCCAGCCAATGCCACTTCGAGCGCCGCCAACGGGGGCTGAGCGCGACGCCGAGCCGGACGTCCCGTACAGCGCTGACGCTCCGCTGCGTTCGACGCGCGATTTGTTCGCGTCCGCCGGCTTGCGCCTCGTCGAGAGGGTCGGCGTCGGCGGCAGCGCCGAAGTCTGGCGCGCGCTCGACGGACGCGAGCGCAGTATCGCGCTGAAGATTCCGCTCTCCGGCGCACCCGACTCGTTCGCGCGGCTCGAACGTGAGCACGACGTGCTCGCGGCCGCACAGCACGGCCACATCGTCGAGACGCACGGCCTCATCGAGCACGACGGCATGTGCGCGCTCGCGCTCCAGTACCTACCCGGCGGCGACCTCGTTTCCCTCGCCGGGGCACACCCGCGCCACTGGTTGCGGGCGGCATACGCGGTCCACGCTGCGCTCACGCATCTGCATTCGCGCGGTTATGCCCACCGCGACGTGAAGGCGCGCAACGTGCTGTTCGATGCGCGCGGACGCGCGCGCCTCATCGACTTCGCTTCCGCGTTGCCGCTCGGTGCTCCGGCCCAATACGGCGGCACCACGGCCGCACACCGACGGGCTGGACGCAACCCGATTGTCACGGCCGCGGACGACGCCTATGCGTACGCGGTTCTGCTGTACGAGCTCATTGCGGGCCGGCTACCGTACGGTCCCGCAGGCCGGCAGCCCGTGTCGCGCAAGCGCCTCACGCCTCCCGGGGGGCGCAAGAGCCCCGCGGCCGCGCTCGCCGCGCGAGTCCGCGACGTGCTCGAAGCCGATCCTAGGCGTGCGCCAGGACTTTCGGTCTTTGCGGATGTCTTAGAATCTGCCATTCCGGCCGACCTCGAGCCGGCCGAGATCTGATCTAAGCACAAGCGTCGAACGCCAGTGGAGTCGAGCCAAGCACAACACGAAGAGACCGTCGTCCCGATCAAGCCGGGGCTACGTGCCGCGCGCGCGGATACGGCTGCGCCTCCCGCGGGCGCGATACCGGTGCGCTCACGCACGCCGTTTTGGCAGTACCTCGGCGGCGCGCTGCTGATCGCGGCCGCGGTGTTCGTCTTCGCCTTGTTCCCGCGCCTCATGCAGCCCTCGCCCGACCGGCCGGTCGCCACGGCGCAGCAGCCGAGCGCGCCCGCCGCGCCGCAGCTGTCCGCCGAGGAGCTCGCCGCGCTCAAGTCGCAGGCCGACGCGCTGCTCGCGAAGCTGCTCTCGCAGCAGAGCCAGCTCGATGCGCTGCACGTCGACTCCTGGGGCGGCGACCAATACGCGCGCTACAAAGAGCTCGGTAACGCCGGCGAGGACGCGTTTCTTGCCAACGACTTCACGAAGGCGGTCGCCAAGTACATGGACGCGACGACCGTGGGCTCCGAGCTGCTCGCCCGGTCGGCGGAGATCGTGCAGCGCGCTATCGCGGCGGCGCAGGAAGCGTTCGCAGCCGCGAACGCCGAGGTCGCGATCGCGCAGTACGATGTCGTGCTCGGCATCGAGCCCGAGAACGCGACCGCCAAGGTCGGGCGCGCGCGCGCCGAGCGTCTGCCCGAGGTCCTCGCGCTCGTCGAGCGCGGCAACGCGGACCGCGAGGCGGGTGAGCCGCAGAAGTCGATCGCGGCTTATCGCGAGGCACTCGCGATCGATCCGCATTGGGAGCCCGCGAGCCGCGCGCTCGCGGCTGTGAGCGCCGGCGTGCGCGATTCGGACTTCGCGCTCGCGATGTCGCAAGGCTCGAAGGCGCTCGCCGCGGAGAGCTACGCGGAGGCCGAGAAGCTGTTCCAAACCGCGCTCGCGCTGCGCCCGCAGGCGCGCGAGGCGCAGGACGGGCTCATTCAGGCGCAGGAGGGCGAGAGGCTCGGCAAGATCGCGCTCACCGAAGCGCGCGCGCTCGCCTTCGAGCGCCGCGAGCTCTGGGACCAAGCGATCGCGCAATACAAGGGCGCGCTCGCGGACGATCCGACGCTCGTGTTCGCAAAGACGGGCCTCGAGCGCTCGGAGTCGCGCGCTGGCCTCGACGCGAAGCTCCGCAACTTGATCGACAATCCGACGCTGCTCTTCGGCGACACGGTGCTCGCCGACGCGCGCAAGCTCGTCGTCGAGGCGCGCGGCGTTGCCGAGCCGGGCCCGGTGCTGA
>Ga0326726_10003706_pt1 | contig 14044 bp, 6 predicted proteins | sample MHFenrmetagenome_2_FD_207603 | JGI IMG/M metagenome (GOLD analysis project Ga0326726, IMG submission 207603) | Lab enriched peat soil microbial communities from Michigan Hollow, Ithaca, NY, United States - MHF15MN | ecosystem: Environmental > Terrestrial > Soil > Wetlands > Peat | place: USA... | reverse complement strand
GGCACCCCGACGTACGTGAAGGTGATGACGGCGCCCGAGCTCAGGAAGGCGCTCGGCCTGCCGGCGAAATGACGGCGGTGGCCGCAGCCGAGCAGCGCACGACGCTCGGCTTGCCGGCGAAGTCACGGCGATAGCGGCGAGCGGTCTGCGCAGGGTCCGAGTCCTGGCGGCTCGCCGACCGAACGTTTTGGGCTATCACGCGTATCACTCCCGCGCGATTGTCACATGCGCGGACGATATAAGCGGATTTGCAACATGGGGTGACAATCCCGCGACCAACCCCCGCCACACCATGACCGCGCCCGCCACTCCATGACGCTCACCAGGCACACACCTGCCATGCCAACGTGCCCATCTGTCTAGATGTCGACATACACAGGGCGGTGGGGAGCGGTCGTTCGATTCCGAAATCTGGAATCGCCTTTTTGAACCCGAGAATTCGCTGCGAGCAAATGAGCCGATTTGTCGCATCGCGGATCCATCGCTGCCACATGATCGCGCAAGCGGCGGCGATCACGCCTTCGGTTCCCCCGGACCGCGCTCGCCGCTAAGGTTCCTCGGTTTCGCCGACGCGTGCGCTAACAACGAGCTCTACCCGTAGCGAGAACGGAGACGCCGACTTCGCTCCAGCACGCTGGAACTGAGCGGCGACTTGGCTGTCCGGCCGTCGACGCACCGTCGAAACGCATTCGACGCAGCGTCGACGCGCATTACATCCGCTCCGCGGGGAACTTCCCATTTCCGATCGGAACGCTGGCGGACCAGGCCGCAGCCGCCGATGTCGCCAATCGGCACGAATCCTGCAGAGGCTCAAACCAAAGACCGGAGCTTTGTCGCGTCCCTGCGCGTTACGTAAAACGCAAACACCTGTTGGAAACCGAAGGGAGATCGGGCTATGCGAGAGCCGTCGTCGTCGCCGCCGTTCGTCAGCCGCGCGCACCGCGCGACGAAGCGCTACCTCTACGCCTGGGGCGACGGACATGCCGATGGTGACGGGTCGATGCGCGATCTTCTCGGCGGCAAAGGCGCGGGGCTCGCCGAGATGACGAAGGCCGGGCTCTGCGTACCGCCCGGATTCACGATCACGACCGAAGCCTGCAACGACTACTTCGCGAGCGGCGAGCGCTTGTCCGACGGTCTTCTCGACGACGTCACCGCCGCGATCGCGGCGCTCGAGCGCAAGACCGGCAAGCGCTTCGGCTCGGCCGAGAACCCGCTGCTCGTGAGCGTCCGCTCGGGCGCGAAGCTGTCGATGCCGGGCATGATGGACACGGTCCTCAATCTCGGCTTGAACGACGCGACGCTGAAAGGGCTCATCGCGTTCACGAACGACGAGCGCTTCGGCTGGGACGCGTACCGACGCTTCATCCAGATGTTCGGCCGGATCGTGCTCGGCGTACCGGGCGAGCGCTTCGAGGAAGCGCTCGAGGCCGCGAAGCACCGCGCCAACGCGCATCAGGATGTCGAGCTGAGCGCGGCCGCGCTGCGCGACCTCGTCGCCGACTACCGCGCCATCGTGCGCGCGGAGACTCACTGCGAGTTCCCGAGCGACCCGCTCGTGCAGCTCGAGCTCGCGATCGTCGCCGTGTTCAAGAGCTGGTTCGGCCAGCGCGCGCGCGACTACCGCAAGTTCCACAAGATCCCCGACGACCTCGGCACCGCGGTGAACGTGGTCGCGATGGTGTTCGGCAACCGCGGCGACGACTCGGGCACGGGCGTCGCGTTCACGCGCTGCCCGAACACGGGCGGGAATGCGCTCTACGGCGAGTACCTCACGAACGCGCAAGGCGAGGACGTCGTCGCGGGGATCCGCACGGCGCCGAAGATCGCGGAGCTCGAGCGCGCGATGCCGGAGGTCTACGCCGAGCTAGTGCGGATCGCTCGACGACTCGAGCGCCACTATCGCGACGTGCAGGACCTCGAGTTCACGATCGAGCGCGGCCGGCTCTACATGCTCCAAACGCGCGCCGCGAAGCGCACGGCGGCTGCGGCCGTCCGGATCGCGGTCGATCTCGCGAACGAGGGCATCATCTCGCGCGAGGAAGCCGTCGCGCGCGTGACGCCGGCGCAAGTCGAGCAGCTCTTGCGCGATCAGTTCGACGAGAAATCGCGCGCCGAGGCGCCGCGGCTCGCAAGAGGCCTGAACGCGTCGCCCGGTGCGGCCGTCGGGCGCGCGGTGTTCACGGCCGACGACGCGGTCGCGTGGACGGAGCGCGGCGAGCGTGTGGTGCTCGTGCGCGTCGAGACGTCGCCGGACGACTTCCGCGGCATGGCGGTTGCCGAAGCGATCTTCACGGCACGCGGCGGAGCGACATCGCATGCGGCCGTGGTCGCGCGCCAGATCGGTAAGCCGTGCGTCGCGGGCTGCGCGGAGCTCGTCGTCGACGCGGGCGCCAAGCGCGCACGCTCGACCGAGACCGGCCTCGAGATAGGCGAAGGCGACTGGCTCAGCGTGGACGGCAGCAGCGGCGAAGTGTTCGTCGGCGAAGTCCCGACGGTGTCCGCGCGCTTCGAGGACCAGCCCGCGCTGCACACGCTGCTCGGCTGGGCCGACGCCGTTCGGCGCCTCGAGATCTGGACGAACGCGGATAAGCCCGAGGAAGCGGCGATAGCGCGCCTCTATGGCGCGCAGGGCGTCGGCCTCTGCCGCACGGAGCACATGTTCCGCGAGGGCGATCGGCTGCCGATCGTGCGGCGCGCGATTCTCGCCGCGCCGCTCGCGATGCGCGCGAAGGCCACGCGCGCCATGGGCGAGGCGCCGACGCGCGAGGAGTCCGCGGCGTGTGCGACGTTCGACGCCGCGCTCGGCGAGCTCGAGCGGCTCCAGCAGAGCGACTTCGAGGGCCTGTTCGACGCGATGGACGGCCTGCCGGTCGTGATCCGGCTCATCGATCCGCCGCTGCACGAGTTCCTGCCGAACCTCGAGGAGCAGCTCGCGAAGGTCGTGCGCGCCGAGGCGCTCGGCACGGCGAGCGACGGCGACACCCGGCTGCTCGCGGCGATCCGCTCGCTACACGAGCAGAACCCGATGCTCGGCCTGCGCGGCTGCCGCCTCGGGCTCATGGTGCCGGACTTCGTGAAGATGCAGACGCGCGCGGTGCTCAACGCCGCGATCGCGGTGCGCCGCGCGGGCGGGCGGCCTACGCCCAAGATCATGATCCCGCTCGTCGGCCACGTGAACGAGCTCGAGCGCACGCGCGCACTGCTCGAGGCCGAGGCGCGCGAAGTGGAGCGGCGTGCGCGCGTGAGCGTCGAGTACACGTTCGGCACGATGATCGAGGTGCCGCGCGGCGCGCTCACGGCCGACGAGATCGCGCGTTCGGCCGACTTCTTCAGCTTCGGCACGAACGACCTCACGCAGATGACGTTCGGTTATTGCCGCGACGCGGCGGAGCGCGGGTTCCTGCTCGAGTACGTCGAGGAGAAAGTGCTACCCGCGAATCCGTTCCAGACGCTCGACGACGCGGTCGTGGACCTGATGCGGATCGCGGTCGCGAAGGGGCGCGCGACGAAGCCGTCGCTCCAGCTCGGCATCTGCGGCGAGCACGGCGGCGATCCGGAGTCGATCGGCAAGTGCGAGCAGCTCGGGCTCGACTACGTGTCGTGCTCGCCGTTCCGCGTGCCGGTCGCGCGGCTCGCGGCCGCGCACGCGGCGCTCGCGCAGCGGGCCGGCGCGGCGTCGCCGCGTCCGCCGCCGTCGCTGCGCGTCATTGGCGCGGGAGCCCAGCGGTCCAGTTGACGATCACGTGCAGCGGCAGGTCCGGCGCGACGGCGGCCGCGGCCGGCTGTCCGGGCGACGAGCTCGAGACCGTGGCAGGCACGTTGAGCAGGAACCGTTGCCCGTCCGCCGCGACGTCGTAACGGCTGTCCGGGATTGCCTCGTCGGGCGGCCGCGGCGAAAGCCCGAACAGTCGGCGCGGGGTGCCACTCGTGAACACATCGCCCGCGGTGTCGACGTCCACGGCCATCAGGTCGTCGTTCGGCGCCAAGAAGTAGAGCTCACGGCCGTCGCTCCGCCAGCGCGGGTCCGCGCCGCCCTGCATGCTGACCTGCCATTTGCCGCGGCCGACGTCCGGGAACGGCTGGACGACCACCTCGATACGTTTCGACTCATCAGTGGCATACGCGAGCCAGCGCCCGTTCGGCGATAGAGAGGCGGGTACCTTGCGCGCCGGCGATTCGACGAGCGGTCGTGCCGTGCGCTCGCCGTCGAGCTCGAGCGTCCAGAGATCGAAGCGTTCTGTCGTCGTGATCGTGCTTCGAGCGAACAACAGCAGGCGGCCGTCATGCGACCAATCTTGCGGTACCAAGATGTCGTTGTCGGGGGCGCCCCCGAGCAGCAGCTCGTCGGCGCCGGCGCCGTTCGCTGCACGCCGGTAGAGCGCGCTCGGGAGTCGCTTTAGCTTGGCCCTGCGGCTGGAGCTGTACGCGATCTGAGCGCCGTCGGGCGACCAGATCGGCACGCCGTCGTCCGCGTCGTCGAACGTGAGGCGCGTGGGTGTGCCGCGCTCGGCGTCGAGCGTCCAGATGTCGCCGAGTCCGCTCTGGAGCGGCGCAGCGAGCGCGATCTTGGTGCCGTCCGGCGACAACGAGGGAGACCGGTAACCCGGCGGCGCCGGCACTTCGCTGACGCGCTCGCCGCGGCGGTCGACCCAGACGAGCCGACGCTCGGGCGCGGAGCCGGGCGCACGGCTCGCCGCAGGTCGCCGCTCGAGCTCGCGATAGACGAGCACGCCCGTGCCGGAGACCGAGAACTCCGCGACGTTCTCGGCGACGGCGAACGGCGCGCCGCGCACCGCGAGCGCCGTCGCGTCGAACGGCAGCGCCGACAGCGTCCCGCCGTTGCCGGAAAGGAGATACAGAACGTAGCCGTCCGCGTACGCGATTGTCGTTGCGGTCAGGCTATTCGGCACCACGTCGTCGCCCACCGGGAAGTCCGCGAGTCGAGAAGACTTGCCGGTCGCGAGCGAGCCGACGAACAGCGTGCGTCCGCTCCGGCCGAGCGGCAGCGCGGGGCTCACATATAAGAAGTGATCGCCGTCGGGCAGCTTCTCCGGCAACACGCGCGGCGCGTCGTCGGCTTTGGGCTGCGGAGGCCACGACCGCTTGTCGCCGCCGCTCGTGGGCGCGAGGCCGAACGTCGTGACCGTCGCGTTGTAGAGGATCGTGCCGCTCGCGCTCCACGTGCCGCCGTAGAGATTCGGCAGCAGATCCGCGATCGTCTGCGCGGGGCCGCCGTTTACGTCGAGCTTCTTGAGCTGCCCGTCCGCGCCGAACGCGAGATAGCGGCTATCGGGCGACCAGAACACCGCGCGCGCGCCCTCCGTGCCGGGCAGTGCACGCGCTTCGAGAGCGTCGATCGGCCGCAGCCAGATCTGGCGCGTGCCGCCCGCGGCGCTCACGTACGCGATCCGCGTCCCGTCGGGCGAGATCGCGAGCCCGTTGATCTGATAGCCGGGCGCCGGGATCGTGAATTGCATCCGCTTCAGGATCGGCGGTGCCTTCTGGAATCCCCAGCGCAGCGCGCCGACCGCGACGACGGCGCCGACCGCCATCCAGACTGCGGCCTCGCCGACGAACCACGCGACGCGCCGGCGCCGCCGCTTCTCGACTGGCGCGACCGCCGTCTGCGCTCCGGTCTTGCGCGTCGCGCGCCGCAAGTCCGCGACGAGATCCTGCATCGTCTGATAGCGATCGGCCGGCTCTTTCTCGAGCGCCTTATCGACCGCGTTGCGCAGGAGCTCCGGCACGTGCTCGGGCAACGGCGCGGGCGTCGCGTGCGCGATCGACTTCAAGAGCTCGAGGTCGTTCGCCGCGTCGAACGGCCGCCGGCCCGCGAGCAGCTCGTAGAGCACGATGCCGAACGAGAACACGTCGCTGCGCGCGTCGAGCGGCTGACCCGTCGCTTGCTCCGGCGACATGTACGCGACCGTGCCGACGACGAGGCCCGCGCGCGTGTGCTGCGAATCGGCGCCCGCGCCGCCGCGAGCGTCGGTCCAGCCGCGCACGAGCTTCGCGAGCCCGAAGTCCGCGAGCTTCGCGTAGCCGTTACCGTCGATCAGGATGTTGCCGGGCTTCACGTCGCGATGCAGCACGCCCGCCGCATGCGCCGCGGCCAGCGCGTCGGCGACGCCCGTGACGAGCTCGGTGCACTGGCGCCAACTGCGTTTCGCCGCGCGCGTCCAGTCCTCGAGCGTGCCGCCGTCGACGAGCTCGCTCACGATGTACTGTCGGCCGGCGTGCTCGCCGACGTCGTACACGGTGACGATGTGCGGGTGCTGGAGCGACGACGCCGTTGCAGCTTCTTGCCTAAAGCGGCGTTCCGCGTCGTCGTCCGCGACCGCTGCGCTCAGGAACTTGATCGCGACGGGGCGGTTGAGCTTGGTGTCGAAGCCGCGGTAGACGGTGCCGCTGCCGCCGCGGCCGAGCAGCGCGTCGATGCGGTAGTGACCGAGCCGCGTGCCGGGAGCGAGATCGGCGCTCGGCGCCGTGCGTGCGCCGTCGTCGGTGGCGTTTTTCGTGTCGCGGGTGTTCGTCAAGGGCAGCGGTGGCTATGACAGAACCCGAAGTACCTTAGCAAAACTCGACATGCCGAGCCTCGCGCGCGTCGCCAGAGGCGGCGGCGGGCTGCTATTGTTGCGCCTCTCGCGCCGGTGTGTCGAACAATGAGAATCAGGACGGTCGCTTCGCTGCCCGCAATCGTCGGTGCGCTGTGCGCCGCGTGCAGCAAGCCCGCGCCGCCGCCCGACACGCCGCCGACCGTGGAAGTTGCGACGCCGCTGTCCGAGCGCGTGGCCGACTGGGACGACTACTCCGGCCGCTTCGAGCCCGTCGACTCGGTCGAGGTGCGGCCGCGCGTGTCGGGCGCGATCCAGTCCGTGAGCTTCGACGACGGCCAGGTCGTGAAGCAGGGCGAGCTGCTGTTCGTGATCGACCCGCGGCCATACGCGGCGCAGCTCGCGCACGCGAAGGCGCAGGTCGCGGGTGCGCAAGCGCAGCTCGCTAACGCGGACGCGGAGCTCAAGCGCGCGCAAGCGCTCGTCAAATCGAAGCTCGTGAGCGAGGCCGACGCCGAGGTGCGCATCGCGGCGCAGCTGCAGGCTGCGGCGGATCTCGCGGCCGCCGAGGCGACGGTGCAGACGCAGGAGCTCAACCTCTCGTTCACGCGCGTGACGGCGCCGATCGCGGGCCGCGCTTCCTATCGCCGGCTCGCCGTCGGCAACATCGTGACCGCGGACACGACGCCGCTCACGACGATCGTCACCCAGGACCCTATCCGCTTCGTGTTCGACGCGCCGGAGTCCGCGCTGCTCAAGTACAAGCGCGCGTCGGACGGCGCGCTCTCGAGCCGCGTCGAGATCCGGCTGCAAGACGAGACCGAGTATCGCTGGAAGGGCCACGTCGACTTCCTCGACAACTCGCTCGACCGCAGCTCCGGCACGATTCGCTTGCGCGCCGTGGTCGACAATCCCGACGGCTTCATCTCGCCCGGCATGTTCGGCCAGATGCGTTTGTTCGCGACCAAGCCGTTCGACACGCTGCTCGTGCCGGACCAGTCGATCGTCACGGACCAGACGCGCCAGGTCGTCTATGTCGTCGACGCGCAGGGCGTCGTCGGCCAAAAAGTGGTGCATCCCGGCCGGCTCATGGACGGGCTCCGCGTGATCCGCGAAGGTCTCGATCCGCGCGACCGGATCGTGATCAGCGGCGTGCAGCGCGCGCGCCCGGGCCGCAAGGTCACGGTGAAGGAGGGGGTCGTGAGCGGGTTCCCGACCGGCGTGTCGCGCGGCGAGAACAGCACGCTGTCGCTGCCGGCTCCGCCTGGCGGCGGCTCGAGCGCGGGTGCCGGCGGCTCGAGCGCGACGAGCGAAACGCCGAGCCCGCCTGCGGCGAGCGGCGGCCGCTGAGCCGCGCACGCCGATGCGCTTCTCGCACTTCTTCATCGACCGGCCGATCTTCGCGGCCGCGGTGTCGGTCGTCATCACGCTGACCGGCCTCATCTCGTATCTCACACTGCCGGTCGATCAGTATCCGGCGATCGCGCCGCCGACCGTGTCGGTCAATGCGCTGTATCCGGGTGCGACGGCCGAGGAGATCGCGGACACGGTGGCCGCACCGCTCGAGCAGCAGATCAACGGCATCACCGACATGCTCTACATGTCCTCCTCGTCGACGAGCGAGGGGCGCATGACGATCACCGTGACGTTCAAGAACGGCACGAATGTCGACATTGCCCAGGTCGACGTGCAGAACCGCATCCAGTCGGTGCTGCCGCAGCTGCCGCAGACCGTGCGCGACCTCGGGATCACGGTGCGCAAAGGGAACACGGACATCCTGCTGATCGTGCATATGTACGCGGCCGACTCGAGCGTGGACCGCAAGTACATCGCGAATTACGCGAGCCTCCAGGTTCGCGAGCGCCTGCTGCGGACGCCAGGCGTCGGCGACGTGGGCGTGAACGCGGCGCGCGACTACGCGATGCGCGTCTGGATCGATCCCGACCGCGCGGCCGCGCGCGACCTCACGGTCGACGAGATCGTCGCCGCGCTGCGCAACAACAACCTCCAGGTCGCGGGCGGTGCCATAGGCTCGCCGCCGTTCAACGACAATCCCGCCGCGTACCAGCTCAACATCCGCGCGCAGGGCCGGCTCGACACACCGGACGAGTTCGCCGACGCGATCATCAAGCGCGACGCCCAAGGGCGGGTCACGCGGATTGGCGATGTGGCACGCGTCGAGCTCGGCGCGCAGAACTACGCGGTCAACGCGTATATGAGCCTCGAGCCCGCGGTGTCGCTGTCCGTTCAGCAGGCACCGAACACGAACGCGCTCGAGACGTGGGACAACATCCGCAACACGATGGAGGAGCTCAAGGCGCAGTTCCCGCCCGGCGTCAAGTACGACATCATTTTCAATCCCGTCGCGTTCACGCGCGCGGCGGTCGACGCGGTGCAGGAGACGCTTACGGAGGCGATGATCCTCGCGGTGATCGTCGTGATGCTGTTTCTGCAGCGCTGGCGCACGGCCATCATCCCGCTGCTAGCGATCCCTGTGTCGCTGATCGGCACGCTGTCGATCATGTCGCTGTTCGGCTTCTCGCTGAATAACCTGTCGATGTTCGGTCTGGTGCTGTCGATCGGCATTGTCGTCGACGACGCGATCGTCGTGGTCGAGAACGCGGAGCGCCACCTGCGCGCCGGCATGAAACCGCGCGAGGCCGCGCACCTCACGATGGACGAGTGCGGCGGCGCGCTGATCGGCATCGCGCTCGTGCTCGTGGCCGTGTTCGTGCCGACGGCGTTCATGGGCGGCGTCGCGGGCGCGTTCTACAAGCAGTTCGCGCTGACGATCGCCTCGGCCACCGTGATCTCGCTGCTCGTGTCGCTGACTTTGTCGCCGGCGCTCGCGGCCGTGATCCTGACTCCTCACGACGCCACGCCGTCGCGCACCCGGATCGGCGCGCGGTTGCACGTGCTCGCGGAAAGCGCCAACAGCTGGCTCGAGCGCCTCTCGGGCGGCTATGCGAGTTTCACCGGAGCGGCGTTGCGCCACCGCGCGATGCTCGTGGCGCTGTACGCGGGCTTGGTCGCGCTTACGGCCTGGCGCGTGATCGACACACCACGCGGCTTCGTGCCGGCTCAAGACCAGAACGACGTCGCGGTCTCGCTCACGATGCCGCCCGGCACCAGCCTCGCGCGCACGGATGCGGTCGTGCAGCAGATCATTCCGATCGTTCTCGGCACGCCCGGCGTGTCATCCGCGTCCGTGTACGCGGGGATGGACGGTGCCGCCTTCACGAACGCCACGAACGCGGGCCAGATCTGGGCCATCTTCGACCCCTTCGAGAAGCGCATTCCGAAGGGCCAGTCGCTGGCCTACATCTCCGGCGAGTTGCGCAAGCGGCTCGCCGGCATCACGGCCGGCGAGATCCGCGTCGTGAACCAGGCGTCCGTCCGCGGCATGGGCAACGCGGGCGGTTTCCAGATGATGGTCGAGGACCGCGGTGGGCTCGGGTACCGCGCGCTCGAGCAGGCCGTGCAGCAGCTCACGGAGGCGGCGCTGAAGGATCCGGCCATCGCGCAGTCGTTCAGCAACTTCAACACGCGCAACCCGACGCTCGACGCCGTCGTCGATCGCGACAAAGCCGAGATGCTCGGCGTGCCGGTACGCAATGTGTTCGCGACGCTGCAGACCTATCTCGCCGGAACCTATGTCAACAACATCAATATGTTGGGACATACTTTTCAGGTAATTGCGCAGGGCGACGCGAGCTATCGGCAGGACGAGGAATGGGTGGGGCAGCTCAAGACGCGCTCCACTTCCGGCGCGATGGTGCCGCTCAACGCGATCGCGAAGCTCGTGCCGGCGACCGCGCCGTACCGCGTGCCGCGCTACAACTTGTACCCGGCCGCGGACATCCAGGGCGACACCGCGGCGGGCCACTCCTCCGGCGAGGCGATGGCCGCGATGGAACGCATCGCGCGCGCGACGCTGCCCTCCGGTATGACGTTCGAGTGGACGGGCCTCGCGTACCAACAGCACCTGTCGGGCGACGCGGGCGCGCTCGCGTTCGCGCTCGGAGTCGTGTTCGTGTTCATCTTCCTCGCCGCGCTCTACGAGAGCCTCACGCTGCCGCTCGCCGTGATCCTGATCGTGCCGATGTGCCTGCTCGCGGCGATCCTCGGCGTGAACCTCCGCGGCCTCGACAACAACATCCTGACGCAGATCGGCATGGTCGTGCTGATAGGCCTCGCGGCGAAGAACGCGATCCTGATCGTCGAGTTCGCGCGCCAGGGCGAGGAGCACGGGCTCTCGAGCGTCGACGCGGCGATCTCGGCCGCGAAGACGCGCTTGAGACCCATTCTGATGACCTCGGCCGCGTTCATCTTCGGCGTGATCCCGCTCGCGTTCGGCAGCGGCCCGGGCTCGGAGCTGCGTCAGGCGCTCGGCGTCGCGGTGTTCTTCGGGATGCTCGGCGTCACCGTGTTCGGCCTGGTCTTTACGCCGCTGTTCTACGTGCTGTGCCGCAAGCTCGCCGCGCGCTTCTCGCGCGGGGGCGTGCCGCGTGTGCGCCTCGTCGATCCCGGTCGACCCGGGTCGGTGCCGCCGTCCGCGCCGGGGCCGCCGCCGGGTAACGACCCGGTGCGTGCGTGAGCTGCACGGGGCAGTGCCACGACGGGCCGCCGCGCGCTACAGTACGCAGGCCGAGCACCGGGATCCGGCCGCTGAGGCGAAACGAATCGAACAGTAACAACACGGGGTGGGGGAGATAGTCATGTCTAGGGTATTCGCTCTTGGCCGCTACGGCGTGGCCGCCGCGCTGCTGCTCGTCGTGGGAGCCGCGTTCGCGCAGGCGCCCGCAGCGCAGCCTGAAAAGCCGAAGAATCTCAAGGTGCTGCCGAAGGATTGGTCGCGTGACCAGGTCGTCGCGGTGATGCAGAACTTCACGGCCGCGCTCGGCGTCGGCTGCAACTTCTGCCACGTCATCAATCAGGGGCAGCCGCCCGACTTTGCGTCGGACGATAAGAAAGAGAAAGACATGGCGCGGGCGATGATGAAGGTCGCCACGGACCTCAACGCAGAGTTGCCGAAGGCCCTCGGCATGGACCCGAAGGAGACCACGCGGATCGGGTGCATCACGTGCCATCGCGGCGTGCCCGAGCCGAAGCAGATCGGCGAGATTCTCGCGAAGACATCCGCGGAGAAGGGCTTCCCGGCCGCGGCCGCGCAATACGACGAGCTCAAGGCGAAGTACTACGGCGCGCAGGCATATGACTTCACCGACCAGGGCTTGATTGCGACCGCGACGCCGCTGAGGATGACTCGCACCGACGAGGCGATCCAGTTCTTGAACTTGGGCCTACAGAAGTTCCCGCAGTCGGCGCCGACTTACGTCGCGCTCGCGCAGGCGCAAGAGGCGAAGAAGGACACCAAGGCGGCGATCGCGAGCCTCGAGAAGGCGCTTGCGATCGACCCGAAGAACGCGGCGGCGACACGCTTGATGGGCGAGCTGAAGAAATAAAGCAGCGCTGGCCGGGGCGGCGGTGAGCCGCTCGGCCAGTGGGTCTTGTCGTTCCAACGCGCGCGGCGGCCTCGTTCGGGGCCGCCGCGCTTTGCTTTAGAGCTCCCGCGTCATCTCGATCATCGTGCTGCGAAAGCCGACGCTCGCGAAGAGCCGCTGCGCGGCCTCGTTCTTGACGGCGGTCGACAACACGACTTGCGGCGCGCCGCGGGACTTCAAATAGGCGAGCGCCGCGTCGAGCAACAGGCGCCCGACGCCCCGGCCGCGAGACGCAGGGTCGACGATGATGTCGTGCAGGATCCCGGCGGGCCCGCGCAGCGACATGTAGTCGTAGGATTCGAGCGCGACGTACGCATAGCCGAGAACTTCCGCGCTTTGCTCCGCGACGAAGATCGCGGCGTCGGGCTCGTCGAGCTGCGAGCCAATGAAGGACGCGTAGCCGCGTAACGTCCCGCGCGTCGCGCCGAGGAAGCGCTGCGGGTCGAACGCGTGATGCGTCTCCACGAGCAGCGCGCCGAGCGCGCCGATGCGCGGCAAGTCTTCGCGCGTCGCGCGGCGGATGCTCGGACCGGCCGTCGTCATGTCTTGCCGATCAACGCTAGCCAGCCGTCCTCGTCGAGCACCTGCACGCCGAGCGCTTGCGCCTGCTTGAGCTTCGAGCCCGCACCGGGCCCGGCGACGACGATGTCCGTCTTGGCCGAGACCGAGCCCGCGACCTTCGCGCCGAGCGTTTCCGCACGCGCCTTGGCTTCGTTGCGCGTCATCTTCTCGAGCGTGCCCGTAAACACGACGGTCTTGCCCGACACCGGCGAGTCCGCTTTGACTTGCTCGAGCGGGCGCGCGTGCACCGAGCTCATGAGCCGCGCGACCACCTTGCGGTTGCGCGGCTCGCGAAAGAACTCGACGATCTCTTGCGCCACCGTCTCGCCGATGCCGCCGATCGCATCGAGGTCCTCGAGCGCGCGCTCGCTCTCCATCGCCGCGACGAGCTCCTCGAGCGTGCCGAAGTTGCGCGCGAGCAGGCGCGCGGTCGTCTCGCCGACGTGCCGGATGCCGAGTGCGAAGATGAGACGGTCGAGCGCGATCTCGCGGCGCGCCTCGATCGCGGCCATCAGGTTCTGGATCAGCTTGCCTTCGTCCTTCGCCTTGCTCTTCTTCGCGGCGGCCTTTTTCGCGGTTCCCGGCGCGTCGCCGGCGGCGGCGTCCTTTGCCTCGGCGCGCAGCTCGCTGAGCTCCTGGCGGCGCTTCTTGAGCACGCGATCGACCTCGTTCACGCGCCCGGGCAAGCGAAAGATGTCGGACGGATCCTTGAGCAGGCCTTCCTCGTGCAGCGTCTCGAGATACGTGGCGCCCAAGCCCTCGATGTCGAACGCGTGCCGCGAGACGAAGTGCTTCAGGCGCTCGACCGCCTGCGCGGGGCAGATCAGCCCGCCCGTGCAGCGGCGCGCCGCCTCGGCTTTGCCGGTCTTCTCGTCGACCTCGCGCACGGCGTGGCTGCCGCAGGCCGGGCAGCGGTCCGGAAAGACGTACGGCTCGGCGCCGCGCGGCCGGCGCTCGACGATCACGCGCACGATCTGCGGAATCACGTCGCCCGCGCGCTGCACGACGACCGTGTCACCGATCCGCACGTCCTTGCGCGCGATCTCCTCCTCGTTGTGCAGCGTCGCGTTCGAGACCACGACGCCGCCGACTGTGATCGGCTTGAGCTTCGCGACGGGCGTGAGCACGCCGGTGCGACCGACTTGGATGTCGATGTCTTGGAGCATGGTCTGCGCTTGTTGCGGCGGAAACTTGTGCGCGATCGCCCAGCGCGGCGCGCGCGAGACGAAGCCGAGCCGCTCCTGCCAGTCGAGCCGATCGACCTTATAGACGACGCCGTCGATGTCGTAGCCGAGATCGGCGCGTTGGTGCTCGATCTCGTGATAGAACGCGAGCAGCTCGTCGGCCGTGTCGCAGAGCCGCCAGAGCGGGTTCGTCGGGAAGCCCCAGCGCTTGAGCGCCGCATAGATCTCGCTCTGCCGC
>Ga0326726_10003705_pt1 | contig 14045 bp, 10 predicted proteins | sample MHFenrmetagenome_2_FD_207603 | JGI IMG/M metagenome (GOLD analysis project Ga0326726, IMG submission 207603) | Lab enriched peat soil microbial communities from Michigan Hollow, Ithaca, NY, United States - MHF15MN | ecosystem: Environmental > Terrestrial > Soil > Wetlands > Peat | place: USA... | reverse complement strand
AGCTGTCGCAGGCCATCGGCCGCGGCGGCCAGAACATCCGCCTCGCGAGCGAGCTCACGGGCTGGGATCTCAATGTCATGACGGAGACCGCGGCCGAAGCGAAGAGCGAGTCCGAATCGAAGCTCCTGGTCGAGACTTTCAAGAAGTCGCTCGACGTAGACGAGGACGTCGCAACCATTCTCGTGCAGGAAGGCTTCTCGACCATCGAAGAGGTCGCCTACGTCCCGGCGAGCGAACTCGCCTCGATCGAGGAATTCGACGACGAAATCGTGAAGGAACTGCGCAACCGCGCGCGTGACGTGCTCTTGACGCAGGCGATCGCGAGCGAGGAATCGGTGGAGCAGTCGCTGCCCGCGGATGACCTCCTCATGCTCGAAGGCATGAGTCCCGATCTGGCATTGAAGCTCGCTCGGGCCGGCATTCGCACGCGCGATGATCTCGCGGATCAGGCGGTCGATGAACTGCTCGTGATCGAGGGCATGGACGCGGAACGCGCCGGCACGCTGATCATGAAGGCGCGGGCCCATTGGTTCGAAGCTGCGGAACGGCAGGTTTAAGGTCTTAAGGAGCGCCCATGGCAGAAGTTACCGTTACGCAATTTGCCGAGGTGCTCAAGGTCCCGGTTGAGCGGCTGTTGACGCAGCTCGACCAGGCCGGCATCAAGGTGGCCGGCGAACACGACACCATCACGGACGAAGCCAAAATGGAGTTGCTGTCGCACTTGCGTCGCAGCCACGGCCTCGCCGAGGAAGATACCGGCAGCGCCCCGCGCAAGATCACCCTGAGGCGCAAGTCGCAGACCGAGCTGAAGCTTGCGAGCACACAGGGCCGGGCGCGCACGGTCAACGTGGAAGTGCGCCGCCAGCGCACCTATGTAAAGCGCGATGTGCTCGAAGAGCAGGTGCGCCAGCATCAGGTCGAGATCGACAAACAGCGCGAATCCAGTGACGCCGTCAGGCTTGAAGCCGAGCGAGTCGAGCAGGAACGCCGTGACGGCGAACGTCGGGAGCGCGAGCGTCTCGATGAGGAGAATCGCCGGCGCGCCGACGAGGAAAGCCGCAAGCGTGCGCAGGACGATGAGGTCCGCCGGCAGGCGGAAGCGCGCGAGAAAGAAGAAGCCGAGCGGCGGCGCAAAGAGAAAGACGACGCGGCGCGGCCGAAGGCGGCCCATGTCCGCACCGCAGCCGAAGAAGAAGCGGATGAGCGCGGCACGAAATACGGCCGACAGGAACTGCACGTCGCCGGGGGACTCTCCGCGCGGCACAAGAAAAAGAAAGAGCGACGGCGTAATGTCGCCGTCAGCGTCGATGCGCGCCACGCCTTTGAATTGCCGACAGCGCCCGTAAAACGCGAAGTCGCGGTGGGCGAGACCACCACTGTCGCCGAGCTCGCGCAAAAGATGGCCGTTAAGGGCAGCGAGGTCATCAAGATTCTGATGAACATGGGCGTGATGGCGACCATCAATCAGCCGATCGACACCGATACCGCGGTGCTGGTGATCGAAGAGCTCGGTCACACCGCCAAGATCACGCGCGAAAACGCCGTCGAGTCCGATCTCGAGAGTGGCGTTGAAGAGCAGGGCGAGCTCCTGCCGCGGCCTCCAGTCGTGACGGTGATGGGACACGTCGATCACGGCAAGACATCGCTACTCGACTATGTCCGGCGCACCAAGGTGGCGGCGGGCGAAGCGGGCGGCATCACGCAGCATATCGGCGCCTATCACGTCGAAACGCCCAAGGGCGTCATCACGTTCCTCGACACGCCGGGCCACGCGGCATTCACCGCCATGCGCGCCCGTGGTGCGCAGGTCACCGATATTGTCGTTTTGGTGGTGGCGGCTGACGACGGGGTGATGCCCCAGACGATCGAAGCGATCGAGCATGCGCGCGCAGCGGAAGTCCCCATTGTTGTGGCCATCAACAAGATCGACAAGAGCGATGCGGATCCGGAGCGCGTACGCACGGAACTCACGAAGCACAACGTGATCGGCGAGGACTGGGGCGGCGATACGCTATTCGCGCGCGTATCGGCGCGTACGGGTGAGGGCGTTGATCAACTACTCGACACGATCCTGCTCCAGGCGGACGTCCTCGAGCTGCGCGCGGCGCGCGGCGGCCGAGCGACCGGTGTGGTGCTCGAGTCGACCCTGGAGAAAGGCCGCGGCCCCGTGGCCACGGTACTCGTCAAGCGCGGCACCTTGCGTCTTGGCGATCCGATCAACGCGGGCCAGGAATTCGGGCGAGTGCGCGCCATGTTCGACGAAACCGGCGGCGCCGTGACGGAGGCCGGACCGTCGATGCCGGTCGTCGTGCTGGGTCTGCAAGGTACGCCGAACGCCGGTGACGATTTCCTCGTGGTCGAGAGCGAACGCAAGTCACGGGAAGTCGCGCTCTACCGCCAGGGCAAGTTCCGCGACACGAAGCTTGCGCGGCAGCCGGCGAAGAGCGACGACATCTTCCAGCAGATCGCGGACGCCAAGGTGAGCTCGATCCAGATCATCATCAAGGCGGACGTGCAGGGCAGCGCCGAAGCATTGAAGGACTCGCTCACGAAGCTTGCGACTCCGGAAGTCGAGGTGCGCGTGATTTCGAGCGGGGTCGGCGGCATCACCGAATCCGATGTCACGCTCGCCGCGGCATCGCGCGCGCGGATCATCGCGTTCAACGTGCGCGCGGACGCAGCGGCCCGCAACACCATCAAGGAAATGGGCGTCGACGTTCGCTACTACAGCATCATTTACGAGGCGATCGACGACGTCCGGCAGGTGATGACCGGCATGCTGACGCCCGAAGTCAAGGAGCAGATCGTCGGCATAGCGGAAGTCCGCGAGGTGTTCCGGTCGAGCAAATTCGGTACGGTTGCGGGCTGCATAGTCGCCGACGGCTTTGTGCGCAAGAACAACCCGATCCGCGTGTTGCGCGACAACGTTGTCATCTTCGAAGGCGCGCTCGAGTCGCTGCGGCGCTTCAAGGACGATGTAAACGAGGTGCGCGCGGGCACGGAGTGCGGCATCGGCGTCAAGAACTACAATGACGTGCGTGTCGGCGATCAGATCGAGTGCTTCTCGCGGGTCGAAGTGGCCCGCACGCTCTGATACTGAACATGAGAACCGGGCGGCGCGAGTTTCCGCGTGCAAGGCGCATCGAGAGCGAGCTGCAGCGGCGGCTCGCGGAGCTGTTGCGGCGGGAGGTCAAGGATCCGCGCGTTGGGCTAGTCACGATCACGGCGGTCGAAGTGTCGACCGACTTGAGTCACGCCAAGGTCTTCTATGGCGTGCTCGGCAAGGAGCCGACCCCCGAAGTGCAGGAGGGGCTCGACCATGTGGCAGGATTTCTCCGCGCGAAACTTGGGCGTCTCCTGAAAATGCGGCAGGTGCCGGAAATTCATTTCACTCCCGACGAGATGATCGAGCGCGCGGCTCATCTCACCTCCCTCATCGACCGAGCGGTGGCTGACGACAAGAAGCGCTGAGCGAACGAGGGGTCGGATTGTTTTCTTGTCAGAAAGACCGCGGCGATCGGATGCGGCGACGGTGACTGGTCGGGGGCCTGTTTTCGGGATCGTGAAAAACAGGACGTTTTTCTCGAAGCCCCCATGGATGGGTTTACGGCGGTCCCGAACGGAGATCCCCAGCCGGTCATCGCGCTCCTCAAGATCCTGACATGGAGACAGCGACGAAACCCGATACGCAGCCAGTGCACGGCATCGTGCTCCTCGACAAGCCGCTCGGACTTTCGTCGAACGCGGCGTTGCAGCGCGTGCGGCGCCTCTACGGGCGACCGACGGCCGGGCACACGGGGAGTCTCGATCCGCTCGCGACGGGCATGCTGCCGATTTGCCTCGGCGAGGCGACCAAGATCGCGGGACTCCTGCTGGGCGGGCGCAAAGCCTACGAGACGCAAATCGCTCTCGGACGACGAACCTCAACCGGCGATGCGGAGGGCGAGGTCGTCGAGGAGGCGCCGGTGCCGGCGCTGACCCGCGTGGAAGTGGAGGCACGGCTGGCGCGGCTCGTTGGGCCGCAACTGCAGACACCGCCGATGTTTTCCGCGGTTCACGTGGGCGGCAAGCGGCTCTACGAGCTGGCACGCCTGGGAATGGAGGTTGACCGGCCGGCACGTCAGATCGAGATACTTGCGCTCGACCTCCGGCAATTCGCGACCGACCGATTGACACTGAGCGTCGTCTGTACGACCGGCACCTACATCCGAACGCTGGCCGAGGATGTCGCCAAAGCGCTGGGAACCGTGGGGCATGTCGCTCGCCTGCATCGACTATGGGTCGAGCCTTTTCGGACAGCTCCCATGCACACGCTCGAAGCTCTGGAGCGCATCGCGGCGAGCGGGGCGGGCGCACTGGCGCAGCTCGTGCTGCCCCTGGAGCAAGCGCTCGCCGGGACCCCGGACATCCACCTGGACGCCGAGGCTGCGCGTCGTCTGGCGCAGGGCCAGAGAGTCCCGGCAGAGGGGGATCCGGGGCTCAAAGCTGTCTACGGACCGATGCGGCACCTGCTCGGCCTCGCGGAACTCTCCGCGGATGGGTCCCTCAATGCCCGAAGGCTGTTCACTTGGGCAATCGACTCAAAGGCTTGCGTCCAACCGAATGCGGTTGAGAGGGACCCGAGCGGCAGGTAGAATGCGCGCCCTCTTAAAGGGGACAAGACGGATTCCAGAGGTTTTTTGCCAATGACATTGACGCAGAGTGAGAAGTCGGGCGTGGTCGCGAAATTCCAGCGCAGCGCCAAGGATACGGGTTCGCCAGAAGTGCAGGTTGCGCTGCTGTCGGAGCGTATCAATGGGCTCAGCCAGCATTTCGGGACCCACAAGCGAGATCACGCTTCCCGCCGCGGCCTCCTCAAGATGGTCAACCAGCGCCGCAAGCTCCTCGATTACCTCAAGTCGACATCCCCTGAAAAATACCAGTCCGTCGTCGAAAGTCTGGGCCTCAGGCGCTGATGGCGCCGGCGGCTGCGACAAGACGTACGTGACGAGAGCCGACCCTTTGAGGTCGGCTTTCGCATTTGTTCAAAGGTTTAAGATTCGACAAGGGGAACAGCGTGGCGGTTAGCAAGAAGACGTTTGCGTTTGGTGAGCACAGTGTGACGTTGGAGACCGGGGAGCTGGCTCGTCAGGCCGGCGGCGCAGTGCTCGTGACGATGGCTGACACTGTCGTACTGGTGACCGCGGTCGCGGCCAAGACGGCGATTCCGGGACGCTCCTTCTTTCCCCTGACCGTCAACTACCAGGAGAAGACCTACGCTGCGGGACGCATTCCCGGCGGCTTCTTCAAGCGCGAAGGCCGGCCAACCGAAAAAGAGACTCTGACCTCACGCCTGATCGACCGCCCGATCCGGCCTCTCTTTCCGGATGGCTTCAATAACGAAGTGCAGGTTGTCGCGACCGTCATCTCGCTGAACCCGGAAATCAATGCCGATGTTCCCGCCATGCTCGGCGCTTCTGCCGCGCTCTCGCTTTCAGGTTGCCCCTTCAATGGGCCGATCGCCGCTGCCCGCGTGGGTTATATCGACGGCAAGTACGTCCTGAATCCCGGCGCGAAGCGGCTCGCGGATTCCCAGCTCGATCTCATCGTTGCCGGTACTTCGGAGGCGGTGTTGATGGTCGAGTCGGAAGCTACGGGCTTGAGCGAAGATGTGATGCTTGGCGCGGTCATGTATGGCCACGTTGAAATGCAGAGGGCCATTCAGGCCATCAATGAGCTGGTGCGTGAAGCGGGCAAGGAACGCTGGACGTGGCAGGCTGCCGCCAAAGACTCCGATCTCGAGAAAGCCGTCAATGCGGCGGCGAGCGGCCCCGTGGAAGAGGCCTATCGTCTCACCGAAAAACAGCAGCGCTACACGCGCATCGGCGAGATCAAGGCGCAGACGATCACGCAGCTTACAGCCGGCGAGAAACCGCGCTGGAACGCGGAGCAGGTCGGCGGCGAATTCTTCAATCTGGAGAGCCGCATCGTTCGCGACCGCATTCTGGCGGGCGAGCGGCGCATCGACGGCCGCGATACGACGACGGTGCGTCCCATCAACATTCGCGTCGGCGTCCTGCCGCGCACGCATGGCTCGGCGCTCTTCACGCGCGGCGAAACCCAGGCGCTCGTTGTTACGACGCTCGGCACCGGCCGCGATGCGCAGCTCATCGATGCACTTGAAGGCGAGCGCAAAGAGCGCTTCATGCTGCACTACAACTTCCCGCCGTTCTCGGTCGGTGAAACCGGCATGATGACGGGACCGAAGCGCCGCGAAATCGGCCACGGCAACCTCGCGCGCCGCGGCATCAAGGCCGTGATGCCCGACATGGCGGTGTTCCCCTATGTCATTCGCGTCGTCTCGGAGGTTCTCGAATCGAATGGCTCGAGCTCAATGGCGAGCGTTTGCGGCACGAGTCTCGCGTTGATGGATGCGGGCGTACCGATCAAGGCACCGGTTGCCGGTGTCGCCATGGGTCTCGTGAAGGAAGGCGATCGCTTCCAGGTGCTCACCGACATCCTCGGGGATGAGGATCACCTCGGCGACATGGATTTCAAGGTGGCGGGTACGCGCGACGGCATCACGGCCCTGCAGATGGACATCAAGATCAACGGCATCACGCGCGAGATCATGCACAAGGCGCTCGAGCAGGCGCGCGCAGGGCGCCTCCACATCCTCGAGAAGATGAATGCGGTGCTCGCGACACCGCGCGCCGCCATGTCCGAGTGGGCGCCGACCATCATTACGATCAAGATCGACCCGGAAAAGATCCGCGAAGTCATCGGCAAGGGCGGCGCCGTGATCCGTGCCATCACTGAAGAGACCGGCACCAGCATTGACATCGAGAACGACGGCACGGTGAAGATCGCCGCGGTCGACGGGGCGGCGGGCCGCGAAGCGCAGCGGCGCATCGAGCTCATCACGGCGGACGTGGAAGTGGGCCAGATCTACGAGGGCAGGGTCGTGCGCCTCATGGACTTCGGCGCTTTCGTGACGATCCTGCCGGGTAAGGACGGTCTCGTGCACATCTCGCAGATTTCCGATGAACGCGTGGAACGCGTGAGCGACAGGCTCAAAGAGGGCGATGTCGTCCGCGTGAAAGTACTCGAGGTGGATCGTCAGGGTCGCGTGCGGCTCAGCATGCGCAGCGTCGACGCGGCCTGAAGCCTTCGTGATTGATCAGGGGCGATGAATCAAGGGCGAGGCCGGCGCCAGACAGCCCGGCCTTAGCTTTTCATCACGGCGCAGGTTTGTCGGAGTCGCCGTCGTCCCGGCTCTTGCTGCCGGCGTTCATCAGCGTACGAAAAATCTCATCCTGCACCGACCGCCAGCGCTGGTAGTTTTTCTGCGCGATGCCGGCGACCGTCTCGATCGGATCGACCCCCACCATGCTCTTGACGCGGTCGCGTATCTGCTGCTGCTGCGTATTGAAGAGCTTCAGACTCTGCTCGAGGTAGCTGCCGACGACGCCCTGCATGGCGCCGCCATAGGAGCGGATGATCTGCGAGAGGAAGTCCTGACTCATGAGCGGTTCGCCCTGATGCTCCTGCTCCGAGATCACCTGCAGCAGAATGCTGCGTGTGATGTCCTCCTGAGTCTTCTTGTCGACGACCACGAAATCGATCTTCTCGATTACGAGGCGCCGGATATCGGCGAGGGTGATGTAGCGGCTCTCGACTGTGTCGTAGAGCCGGCGGTTCGGATATTTCTTGATGACGCGCGGTTCGCTCATTCTGCACCTCGCCGTCTGCATCCGTGCGCGCCGCCACGTCGGCCGGCGTTCGCTCATGGCTAAGAAACATACAATAGTACAAACCCGTGGCGATCCCAAATCCCCGGACAAGTCCAAGGGCAAATTTCCGGCCTGAACTTCCGGCTTAGACTTCGGACCCGGTGGGCGCCGCGACCGATTGCAGGCCGCACAGCCGCTCACCGCGCCAATTCGCAACCGCCCAGGTCCACACTTCGGGTAGCTGAGCCCGCGCAAGTTCCTGCGGCACGCTCTGTGCGAGGAGCGTCAGGACTGTGGCAAGAATCGTGCTGGGCGAGCGACTGTCGACTCCGATCGCGTGTGCCGACTTCGAGAGCTTCTGTCCGTCCGGAGCAACGATGAGTGGGGCGTGCGCGTACCCCGGGCGCGGCAGTCCGAGCGCTTCCTGCAGCAGAATCTGGCGGCTGGTACTGCCTGCCAGGTCGCAACCGCGTACGACATCAGTTACGCCCTGCAACGCGTCGTCTACGACCACCGCGAGTTGATATGCGACGATGCCATCCCGGCGGCGAACGATGAAGTCCCCGGCGCCCTGCGCGACATTTTCCTTGCGTTCGGGCTGCCAGCGATCGGCAAACACAATGTCGCGATCGGGCGCAACGAAGCGCCACGCCGCGGCCCGTCCGGGATGCCGTGCGCCGGCTCGGCAGCGGCCTGGGTAGTGCAGTTCTTCTTCGCTGTCGGCCGATTGGCGCGGCACCAGCGCAGCGATTTCGGCCCGGCTGCAGGTGCATTCGTACACTTGGCCGAGCTGCCGCAGCCGCCCAAGTGCCGCCTCGTAGACCTCGTTGTGCTCGCTCTGCACGCGCACCTCGCCGTCCCACTGAAAGCCAAAGGACTCGAGTGTTCGCAGGTGCTGATCCGCCATACCGGCAATGACCCGGGGCCGATCGAGATCTTCGATGCGGATGAGCCAACGGCCGCGGCGTATGCGGGCTTCGAGGAAGCTCGCCACGGCCGCGGCCAGCGAGCCGAGGTGCAGTGGCCCTGTCGGAGAGGGCGCGAAGCGGCCGACGTAGGGCCGCGCGCTCTTAACGATAGCGGTCGTCGCGGTCGCCGTATTGCTTCTCGCGCCGCTCGCGGCGCTCCTGGGCTTCGACGCTGAGCGTGGCAACCGGACGTGCTTCCAGACGCTTGATGCCGATCTCTTCGCCGGTTTCGAGGCAGTAGCCGTAGCTGCCGTCATCGAGACGCTTCAGGGCCTCGTCGATCTTGCGGATGAGCTTGCGTTCGCGGTCGCGCGTGCGCAACTCCAGGCTGAACTCCGATTCCTGGGTGGCGCGATCGTTCGGATCGGGAAAGTTGGCCGCCTCGTCCTTCATATGAAGCACGGTGCGATCGACTTCTTCCATCAGATCGCGCTTCCAGGTCTGCAGGATCAGCCGGAAGTGCTCCAGCTGTTCCTTGTTCATGTACTCTTCGCCGCGCTTGGCGATGTACGGCTTGACGTTGCGGGGACCGGCGAGAAGGCTCGCGTTTAGGTCGGCGTCGCCGTCTTCGCCGTCGCTCGGGAACGGTGTGAGGGGACGCGGCAGGACCGGCGCCACCGTCGCGCCCGGGGGGCGCAGCCGCTCAACCGGCTTGCGATGAGCGCTCAGGCGCTCCGCATTCTTCGCCGGGGCCTTCGCGGCGTGCTTGTCCGCAGGCTTGGCGGCCCCCTTGGCTACCGCAGGCGCCTTCTCCGCCACCTTGGGCGCGGGTGCGGCCTTCCTGCGTGAAACAGGGGCAGGACGGTGCGCGGCCGCCTTGCCTTTTACGGCTTTGGCGCGCTTCGCAACCGCCTTTTTCGGCGCGGCTGCTTTGTGTTTGATCGCCTTGCCGGTCGCCTTCTTTGCGGCCATGGAACTGTACCCCGGATTTCAAAGAGCGCGCGATTATACCGACGGCGGGTAGCCTGTCGAGTCGGCTCGCAGGCCCGCTTCTTGACGCGGGCGCTTCAGGGAAGTTCGACGCGATCCGGAGCTCGCCAGCCGGCCGCGCGATGCTCGGCAACAACGGTGGTATAGATGCCACCACGGACGTTGAACCTGGCCGCGAGGCGCATGAAGCGCGGCCGGATGTTGCTCACCAGGTGCTCGAGAATCTCGTTGCTCACGGCCTCATGGAAGGTGCCGCGGTCACGGAAGGACCAGATATAGAGCTTCAATGATTTCAATTCGACACAGAGCGCATCGGGCACGTATTCGAGCTCGAGCGTCGCGAAGTCGGGCTGCCCGGTGCGGGGGCAGAGGCAGGTGAACTCCGGCAGCGTCATGCGAATGGTGTAGTCGCGGCCGGGAGCGGGATTCGGAAAGGTCTCGAGAGCCGCGCCCGAGGCTTGGGTGGCGGGCGAGCGGGACGGCATCGGTACCTCGAAACTGTTGAGAGAACGTCGTCAGCGGGACATTCTTAATTTACACTACCGCGCCATTCGAGACTACGCGGTGCCACACCCTCGGCTCCAACCTTCAGTCACGGGACATCATGCGACTTACCAAGGTCAAGCTAGCCGGCTTCAAGTCTTTCATCGATCCCACGAGCATTAGCTTCCCGAGCAATCTGACGGGCGTCGTCGGGCCGAACGGTTGCGGCAAGTCGAATATCATCGACGCGGTGCGCTGGGTCATGGGTGAGATCTCCGCCAAGCACCTGCGCGGAGATTCGATGGCGGACGTCATTTTCAATGGCTCGGCCGCCCGCAAACCGGTCGGCACCGCTTCCATTGAACTCGTGTTCGACAATGCCGACGGCAAGATCGGCGGCGAGTACGCGAACTACGCAGAGATTGGGCTGAAGCGCGTGGTGTCACGCGATGGCCGCTCGGACTATTTCATCAACGGGATCCGCGTACGGCGCAAGGACATCACCCACCTCTTTCTCGGCACCGGCCTCGGCTCGCGCAGTTACGCGATCATCGAGCAGGGCATGATCTCGCGGCTCATCGAGGCGCGCGCGGAGGACATGCGGGCGTTCCTCGAAGAGGCGGCGGGCATCTCGAAGTACAAGGAGCGGCGGCGCGAGACGGAAAGCCGCATCGGTCACACGCGGGAGAACCTTGCGCGACTTGCGGACCTGCGCGACGAAGTTGAAAAGCAGATTCGCCACCTGCAGCGGCAGGCGGCAACGGCGCGGCGCTATCAGGGCCACAAGGACGAGGAGCGGCGCCTGCACGCCGAGTTGCTCGCGCTACGCCTGAAGGAGCTCGACTCGCAGGCCGAAGGCCGTGACGCCGTCGTGCGCGAACGCGAAATCGGACTCGAGGCCGCGCTTGCCGGGTTGCGCGCGGTGGAGGCCGCAATCGAAAAGTCGCGCGTCCGCCATGGCGAAACTTCGGAAGCTGTGACGGTCGTTCAGGGACATTACTACCAGCTCGGTGCCGATCTGTCGCGCGCCGAGCAGACTATTCAACACACGCGCGAGTTGCGGCAGCGTCACCGTATCGACCTCGAGCAGACCCAGCTGGGCCTGACCGAAGCCGCAATGCACGTCGAGCGCGACGAGTTGCAGCTCGTCGAGCTGGCGCAGGCCTTGAGCGAGATCGAGCCGAATCTTGCGACCGCGCGCAGCGCCGAGGCCGGCAGTGAAGCGGTGGTCGCTCGCGCAGAGACCACCCTGGAGACGTGGCAGGCCGAGTGGGAGGCCTTCAATCGCGCGATGAGCGACGCCGGTCAGCAGATCGAAGTCGAGCGCGCCCGCATGGAGCAATTCGAGGCGCAGCAGCGCCGGCTCGGCGCGCAGCAGGACAAGGTTGGCGCGGAAACCGCCGAAGTCGCCGCAGGAGAGTCTGAAAGACTCGTCGCGGATCTTACTGCGCGCGAAGCGCTGGCTCGCGAGCAAGGCAGCGATCTGGAAACGCGTTGGCGCACATTGGCTGGGCAGAGCGTTGATCTGCGCGAGGCGGAGCGCCGCACTTCGGCGGAACTCGATGCGGCACGCGCGGAATTGCAGCGCCTGCAGGGTCAACTGGTGTCTCTCGAGGCCTTGCAGCGCGCGGCGCTCGGGCAATCGCAAGCCGGCGTGATGAGCTGGCTCGCGCGCCACTCCCTCGATCGGGCGCCGCGCCTGGCGCAGTCGCTCGAAGTCGAGCGCGGCTGGGAGCGCGCGGTGGAAACCGTGATGGGCGGCTATCTCGAGGCGGTGTGCGTCGAGGGCGTCGACGCGGTTGCCCGTCTGGTAACGGATCTCGAAGCGGGGCAGGTCGCATTTGTCGGCGGCGGACCCGCCAGCACGCGCGCGGTGCGCGACGCCGTCAATCTCTCGAGTCGCGTGCGTGGCCCCGCGGTGGTGGACGAGTTGCTCGCCGGCGTACTCACGTCCGAGAGCCTTGGCGATGCCTTGTCTCGGCGTGGTCTGCTCGCCCCGGGCGAGTCGCTGATTACGCCTGAAGGTATCTGGATCGGCCGGCACTGGTTGCGCGTGAGCCGTGATCGCGACAGTCACGCCGGCGTGCTCGAGCGCGAACAGCAGATGCGGCGCCTGAGAGAGGATGTCGAAACAGCGCGCGCTGCGAGCGAGCAGCTCGCGCAGGCACTGGACGCAGCGCGCCGGCAGGCCGCCGAGCTTGAAGAGACGCGGGAGTCGGTGCGCATTTCCATGGGACATGCGCAGCGCGAGCACGCCGATGCGCGCGCCGAACTCGAAGCGGGGCGCATGCGCGCTGAACGCGATCGCGGGCGCCTTGCGCAGCTTGCCAGCGAAGCCCATGAGCTCGCTGAAGAGCAGGCGCGCACGACGGCGGAGCTGGCCGCGGCGCGACGCCGCCTCGAGGAGGGACTTGACCGGCTGCAGGAACTCGAAGTGCGCAAGCCCGGCCTGGAAGAGAACCGCGAAGTCATCCGGGCGGAACTCGCCGAGGCGCGCGCGGCCGCTCAGGAACGCCAGACAACCACGCGTGATCTTGCCATTCGGTACGAGTCACGCCGCTCGACGCAGGTTTCCGTGCTCGCGGCCCTCGCCCGCGTCCGCAGCCAGCTCGATCAGTTGACTGCGCGCAAGGACGAATTGAGCCGTGAGCTGGCCGCCAGCGACGCACCCCTCCTGGACCTCGAGAAACGCCGGGAGACGCTGCTCGCAGGCCGGGTCAGCGTCGAGACCGAGCTCACGAGTGCCCGGGAAGATATGGAAGCCGCGGACGCGGAGCTGCGCGCGCAGGAAGAGGAGCGCATTACGCGCGAGAACATGGTGGCTGGCGCGCGCGATGAGCTGCAGGCCGTGCGCATGTCGGCGCAGGAGACAAGAGTGCGTCGCGAATCGCTCGCGGAGCAGTTTGCGGCGACCGGCACGGACCTTGCGGCGGTGAACGCAGCCATTCCGGTGGAAGCAACGGTTCAGCAGTGGGAGCAAACGCTCACCGAGACGCGGGAGAAGATAGAAAAGCTCGGTCAGGTGAACCTCGCGGCGATCGATGAATTCCGCGAGCAGTCGGAGCGCAAGGAGTACCTCGACCGGCAGTATGCGGATCTCACCGAAGCCCTCGAAACGCTCGACGCGGCCATTCGCAAGATCGATCGGGAAACCCGTGCCCGGTTCCAGGACACCTTCGATCGCGTGAACGCAGGTCTCAAGGACAAGTTTCCGCGCCTCTTCGGCGGCGGCCATGCCTATCTGGAAATGACGGGCGAAGATATCCTGAGCGCGGGTGTCGCGGTGATGGCGCGCCCGCCTGGCAAGCGCAACAGCACGATCAGCCAGCTGTCGGGTGGCGAGAAGGCGCTCACCGCAGTCGCGCTCGTGTTCTCGATCTTCGAGTTGAATCCCGCCCCGTTCTGCCTGCTCGATGAGGTGGACGCGCCGCTTGACGACAACAATGTCGGACGCTTCTGCGACATCGTGCGCGACATGTCGAAGCAGGTGCAGTTCATCTTCATCACCCACAACAAGAGCACGATGGAGCTGGCTTCGCAGCTCATCGGCGTCACGATGAGCGAGCCCGGCGTGTCGCGGCTCGTCGCGGTCGACGTCGACGAGGCGGTGCGGATGGCCGCGATGTGAGCGCCGCCATGCAGGAGCTGCGCTGGATTCTGCTCGGGCTTGGCGTTGCCTTTCTGCTGGGACTATGGATCTGGGAGACGCGCCGTCCGCGACAGGCGAGTCCCAAGTCGGAAGCGCGCGCCGGAGAGCGCTTCGAACCCACCATCCCTCCGCTTGACGCAACGCGCACGACCATACCGGTGCAGGCTCCGCAAGAGGAGGACGACGAGCGGATCGCGCGCGAGCCCCTGGGAGCCCCGCGGCTGACGGCGGCCGACGATCATGTTTTCGACGTGGATCCGGTGCTGTCGGCACTCGATGAGCCGGCAGCGGATGTTGCCGTCG